>Ga0209454_1004177_pt1 | contig 10685 bp, 5 predicted proteins | sample WorMetHERISLAND1_2_FD_187400 | JGI IMG/M metagenome (GOLD analysis project Ga0209454, IMG submission 187400) | Marine gutless worms symbiont microbial communities from Max Planck institute for Marine Microbiology, Germany - Olavius geniculatus... | ecosystem: Host-associated > Annelida >...
CCACGGAACTATCGTTACCGGTATGCGATCCAGATAGAGAATTTGGTATTTGTATATTAACTTAGCGTGAACACCCCAATTTTCAGCTAAACTACTGAACCGGAACTGCTATATGCGTTTGCGCGTCTCGTAAGCATTAGCTCAAATTTCTTGTATCACTTCGTATTGTGCCATCATTATTTCTGTCTTGTTCTATTATTTCCGCATTTTTCTCTAGGTTTTATTGTCAGCAGTGTGATTTTCACATGTCTGCTTAGGCGCCAATCTCTGTAAATGCGGATCTCCGTTACAAGCTTTGGCTTTCAGAAGGTTCTCACTCTTGTTTCTCGTTGTATAAGTTATTACAGTCATCTACGTGTTTTTCACGTTACTTCACGGTCATTTGTTCGAATGTTTTCTTATGAGGCCTGGACTTATACCGGTGATGGTAATAAATGCATGCATTTCGCGGTTTTACGTTAGAACGTTTTGGATGTAACTGACAATGAAGTTGAAACATTGAACAAAATCACTTATAAACTCTATGAATGCATGAATCAATGCACGAATGACTTGCGTGCAATTTTCCATTTCATTAGCTAAGCTAGTACTAGGCTACACTCGGGGTGGCAGCAAAGTTAAGAGAAAAAAATTCCGTGAGTTTTCTAACATTTTCCAGAACCATAAACGTAATTTTCGAAGTTGTCGCAACAAAAAGTAATTGTAATAGTGCATGGGCGGCGCTAGGAATCTAAAGTTAGGGGCAGAGAAAGGGGGCAAGGGCATGACACAGGGGGGGCAATATTTGTAATGCTCGCGAGGAGTACATTAGATTGATCACAATCTAAAATATTTCTTGTTAATACTTGGAAACGCAAAAATATCGACTTTTATTCAGTTGTTGTGTGCATCGAAAAGATGTAGCGGGGTCCAGGGGCAGAGCCTCTGGTCGGGGATCAGGGGGGAAAGCCCCCCCTGAAGCCTACACTTTTAGCTTTTGGACGTGCAATGGAAGCCGCAAATTTGCCTGCTTTTTTACTCCTCGCGCGCTACGTTTCTAACGTAGCGGAGTATATGAGATCAGTGTAATATTGAGGACCGACCGACCGACCGACCGACGACCGACCTCTGTTCTTGGAAAAGCCTTCCTGGAAGAACTTCAAACGGCCATATCTCAATAACGGTGCTAGATAGACGCATGGTCACTATGGACCACCCATAGAAAGTCGAGCTTCGAGAGTCGAATGGTCATGTGACCGATGACGTCATTTGCGGTGTGAAAAGAAAGAAATTAAAAAGCAGTTAAAAGAATACAGGAGAAAATAATGCTCGCGATTTCTTGTTAATACTTGGAAACGCAAAAATATCAGATATTTGAAGCTTCTTGCAAAAATGACGTTTAATAAGTCACACCTTGGCATATGTATGGTTACCAGAGGGCACTTTATCACTATCAGAATTTTTCCTGGGGAAGAGCAGCTGGGAAAACAAGGGCCACCCCCCTCTGGCGCGGCCCATGTAACAGTGACCTTCTTGAGATTATAATGACCATGTTTATCCAGTCATCTGTATTTGAATGACGACAGAAACTAGGCCTACATTGTATTTTGTACGCTACAATTTTCCTGAGGTTGCATGTAATTCCCTGATCATTCCAGAGTTTTCCATGGAAGTTCACTATGATCCGTGTATCTGCACTTAGTGCCTGTTCATACTGCTACTTGGGCAAGAGCTGGCTTTGGGCCTGTACAATCTTGTTGAATCTGCTGCTCATTTAACACGATTAACACGATAAACCGAGTGAAAATAGAAATACCGGTGTGTTAACTTGACGTCTATTGAAATACGAGGGTCGTTCGATAAATAAGTGTTCAAAATGGCGCCATCCCATTAATTCTTAAAATAAAGAAAAATCTGAAATATACGTTTTGGCGCGGCAAAGCAGAAAATAGGGTGATCAAAAAATGCAGAAAGTATCGTAACCCTTGGCGAGTGAGCTTCGTCATAGACCCCACAGAGGAGCAACGTTCCCCACACCCTTAGCTGGTGGGTGGGGAGGGGACTTCCCCAAACCCTACCCCGCTTTTAGCCCTTCCAGCTTCAGCCCTGCGGGCATCGCAACTGAGTGCCCATAACTTTCTGTTGAACCAGAGACCCACAGCGTTAAAACCTTTGCTTAACCTGTTACACTTACCACTGACAAACATACGTGATAAGTTCACCCTTCTGCAGAAATGTACGCAAGTCGTAGTTTGGCTACGTTACCTGACTGTTACTCTTGTAGTAAGCTTGAGCTGCTTGAATGATATAAAAAAATAAACGCAGCGTCTCGGCGTCAACATTTGTTATTGTTTGTTATCACTACAGAAGCAGCGAGAGACAGAAACACTGGCAGCGCACATCGACAACAGTAAAGTCTATATTATTATGTACTAATGACCGTCATCATTTAATACACGAACAGGCTCGCACACTTCTGCCTATATGTACAAGCCTTAATGTGCACACTGTGCGCCAGCAAAAGAGGCGCCAGTTTCATTTTAACGATCAGATGGCAAATAAGAACCGATTTTAATAGCAGATATTTCAGTAGTGAAGCGGAAAAGACGCTGGAATAAAATCTGCAACCTTGCCTCAAATCTGCTGACAGACTTGTTTAGTCTGCTTGTTTTTCTGGCTGCTCTCCGCGGCACAACAGTTTTCTCTGCGCAATCAAACTCAGTTACTCAGCTAACGGTGTATTTTAAACATGGGTTGTAAATTAGTCTGCATACATGTACGAATGAAAACTGCAACGTCTCTGAAAATTATTTACTGCAAATAAACGACTTTAAACCATCTTTGAACTGAATAGGTGCTGTAATGCTGCAAAGTGAAGCCGAATATTAAAATTTTGCCAAGGTAGAGCAGCAACAAAATTTACAGGAAGAGCGGGGATGGCGGTCGCAAGTTTTATTTCATATTTCTCCGCATCTAATGTGTGAATGCAACAGTGAAATATGCCTAGTCGAAAGAATCGGTCCACATCCTAGAAATAAAAGTAGCACCTTTCTACAACATATACACGAGGTGCACTAAAGGCCTGCAATTCACGACACACGGATGCCCGCAAAACAGTTACAGTTATGCATCACCGATCCAAGTACACATCACACGAGTTTAAAAGTACGTAAGTTTTTGGTGTTTCAATAATGAAATTAATCTAATTCCGATTAGAGAACGTTTGGCCAGCTTTCGTGGCAATTTTGGCAAGATTTCCTTTGTGATGTCATCAGCAGTAGCTCATAATGCCCACAGTGATTCACTAACTTGCCCTGTTCAATTAAAAATACCTTCTTCATTTGCTGAAAATGACTTTTCTCATAGCCAGAACAGAAACAGCCAACTACACAAATACACAATGACGTCATGTGACGTCACTCGTTACACAGGTAGACAGATTATAACAACAACACATCACACTTTACATCGGGTGTGTGCTGGTTAAGGCACTTAAGTCAGTCACAACATCAAAACGCTACAACTATCTGCTCGTTATTGGCACAAAGAAGTCACGAAACGATCTAATGAAAGTACGGGCAGCAGCAAGCACACGTGACGATAACAGAAATAACACAAACACAAACGTGTTATTGGAACAACTGCAATGACAAAGACTTGGTCAACCTAATAAGTTATGCAAATTCATCAATATACATTATACAACCTTTATTTTGCTACAGATTGACGCTTCGGCAACCACTCCTGCCTTCATCGGAACAACTGTCTGCCAGGTGTCGCTATAGAGGTTATTGATGAATTGTAAAAGTTACCGTTTCAGCCTATGAGTCTATTCACTAGGTCCACCTGATTTACATGCTTCCCAAAGAATCTGCAGAATCATGACACAACGCGATAGCACAACAGTCGAAAAGACCTTGCATGTTTTTACAGGTTACTGCTGCCGGTTGGTACTAGCCTAGCAAAAGGCAATCAAGATGAACGTTTTACACCAACTCAACACTAGATACCAATTACTTCTGCATGCATCTGTGGATGTTGTGCAGTTACAAACTGTATACAGATGATAAGTCTAACTTTGAACATGGCACAAATACAGCTTCCAGAAAAGGTAATATCAGTACTGTTAGGAATTAGGGAATGGTTCAATGCATAATCTGTAAGATTACAGTGGGAGTGCTACGACGCCACCCCTTCCTGCTATAAGCTTAGATTGTTGTTATAATAGCCCACTAACTCCTCTTTTCTCGCCATGCATCGTCAAGATTGAGATTATGCTGGAGACGATATGAGAGGAGTGAGGGAGGAGGGAATCAAAGTCGTTTGCAGCCGTTGTGCTGGATGGACTGCCGGCGGGTATAGACGTCTACATGCCATGCCAAGGCTTGTTGTCGACGTTCTTTCAACAACAGGCGAACCAGCCAGCTGTTGGTTCCACCACAAAAAGCCAACTCCACCAGAAAAATAGAAGAATAGGCTTAGATCGAACGTTGCCTTAGCGCACCTCCTATAATCTCGCAGATTATGCAACCATTCCTTAATCCCTAACAGCTATTCAACATCAAACACTTAATAATATTACCACGAGTAATAGTAGTACTAATTCTAGTAATCAACCCACCGCTTTCCAGAGAAATCTCAATTTTAAACCACGCATATCTAAGAATTGGCGCAGAAAATTTCCAGAATCTTGCTCCAATGACAGCACCAAAGCACTAAAGAAAAAGACAGTTAATGATATATGCCACTTCTTCTCCTAATTCTATTGATATGAAATATTTGTGGTAAAAATCCCAGGAATTCACTACACGACTGAGTCAATCACTAACAATGATATTATCATAATGCTGCAAATAGATATTGACCTAATGGCTGGCACAATATTTCACTACAATAACAAAACCAAAACAACTTAGTGCAAGACCAGGTCAATGACAAAAGAGATGCTTCGAGGCTAATGGCAATGTCTAAAATCCCTGAAATTTGTAACAAAAATGCAAAAAAAAACAGCTTTAAAATGCCTTAACATCAATATTCTAGTGTTTGTTCCAAAAAAATTCTGCAGATGAACAAAATTATGTCTAGTAAAACAACATTATCACAATTTTGTCATTTTCACTCTGTGCAGCAGCCTCCATTGCCATTATTATTAGTTGCATTCTGCTAGTCTCTCAGATCTGTTAGGTTCTATTATTAGCAACAAAACAAAACTAGACATTAGACACACAAACATTATTCACGCACAATATTACAAACTGTAAAAAATCAGTAAGCAAACTATATTAATTTTACACAGTTACAATCGTCAAATGCACAATCACTAACACATTATTATTACACAATAAATCTGATCAATTCAAGACATATACATACCAAGAAACAACTACAAATGCTACACAACACAACTATGGTGGTCTAGTCATATGCAGATTGAACTAAAACGCTATACGTCCAACATATTCAACTTCCGCAAAACATATCAACAAATTGCACATGGACATGTAGGGACAGGTACGTCTGGACGGTCATTCAAACTGTTTAAAGGTCCATAGACAACAAAATTAACATATACTTTCAGCCATTTTCCTAAAACTGCATAATTTTCTGATAATTTTGACAGTAATATCGCCGTCCAGAGTTATATTAACACGGAGAAACTTACAGTTAAAGTGATTTACAGACATGATGTAGTAAATGCGACGCCATTTTGGCTAGGCTGCACAACCAGTAACGTCATCAGTGCGGCTCATCAATTCAACATCATGAATAACTAATGGCCTAGCCTTATCTAATGACCACACTGGCTAGGCCATTAATATTCATGATGTTTACGGGCTAAACTGATGACGTCACCGGTTGTGATTGTGCTTTGATTTTTACGCGTGAAAACAGCTACTGCTTTCAGCACGTCTTAGCCATCGCAATTCTGTCTGTCTGTCCGACCGTCCGTCACAGGGGTGGATCAGTCAAAAACGGTGCAAGCTAGAATTAACAAATCTTCACTGTCAGCCGCCCGGAACACTCTAGCTTCAAAAACCGTATAGCTTTTCCATAAATTCGAAGAGGGTCACCCCGAACGAGGGCGCTAAATGAGAGGGGGGTGGGCAAAATTTGTGATTTTTAGCCAATAAGTCGCCGTATCTCAGTAACAGTGCGAGATAGGGCCTAGGTTACTATGAGTCACTAATAAGAAGTCATACACTGGCTCTCGATTGCCACCAATTTCAATGATCTTGGATGACCTTGAACGCTTAAATAGGGGTTTTAATGGATTTTATGGCGATTTTAGGTTGCGAGACACTTTTCAAGAGCGAATCGCGCTGAAACAAATTGAGATAGACATAGACAAGCTGCATATGAAATTTATAGCATTGAACGTAGATTTTGACGGTCTATGTCTCGATTTTCTAGGTTCAAGGAAACCTGCGCACGAGGGCATCAAAGAGCAGTACCCCCGTAAAAGTCGTTATTTTACCGTTGTTGACCAGTCTTTCGTGAAATCAGCTGGAGACAGACTGAGCGTTTGCGAACAGGAACTGCTATAGGCTTTCGCGCGTCTCGTGAGCCTTAGCTCAAATTTCTTGTTTTGCATAACGTAATGTAAGGCCATATTTTCGTCACAATCAGGCATTAATTTCATATACAAAGCTTAAATCAACAATATCTCTTATGCATGGTAAAATGTCTAATTAAGAGCTATATAAATTGTGTAAGTGACTTTGACCGTGGCCATGGACCTTTAAATACTAACTAAATACACAGGTTATAATAACACAACATAACATAATGCATCACCTGCATCACTGTTTTGAGGCCTTTTAATTTAATTATTTTTCGTCTTACAGAACATCAACATGCAGAAATGTAGATAAAATTTTGCTGCGGAAAGGTTCAAGCTCCCAAATATTTTCTTGGCTCTATGCGGAGCCCTGCTGCCAAATGCACTTGGTTCGCTCTGACATATAAGTAACATTTCACGGCATAAAACAGAATGTAACTTTACCCGCCAAAAGAATGACAACTGCAAAAACACACAAGCAACTTCTGCCAACCATCTATGCAATCTTCATTTGCAAGAGTAAGATAGCTCCTCTTCTGGGCTGCTTACTTCAAACTTCTGCCTTTTTCTTTGCCATCAGAAGAAATATTACTAACTGAATGCATAGCAGTATTTAAGAGTTTCAGCGTTTAACAATTTTAGAAAGCTGGTCACGTATTCCCAGGATGAATACAGCATCTCCAAAGTCTTGTTGACACACTGGTGCTATATAAATGAACCAGATTATCATCATTATCGAAATTGTTATTTTTACAGTCATTAAACATGATCAGCAGTCGAAAAAGCAGCAGTAGTAGCATTATGCTTGGGGGCGGTTCACTAGTCTGAAAAGGCACTAGTCCAAACAGTGCGAGGGTTTGGGATCGGGATAGGGTTAGTAACAGGCTTAAGAATAGGCAGGAATTGCATCTGTGGCTGTGGCAGACCTTAGCTATGGCAAGCCTTGGTTAATAGTTATGGTGGCCAGTGACTATGGTGGATCGGAACCTGGCTAAATTCAGACTAGGGCCCCTTCGGACTATTGACCAGTCGCCTTACGTTCAACATCGCTCATTGATGACACACCGAAACAATGCAGTAATTACAAGCCACACAGTAATGACTAGCACCAGGCATTCATCTGCCAGCCAACAGATGTCTTGCTGGCTTGTACATTATCTCTGTCTACAGGGTGGGCCATAAAAAACGTGGCACTTCACTTCTGTCCATATCTTCGCCAATTATTGAGCGATTTTCACAATTCCTTTACTGACACACTCTGCGGACAAGTTGCAATAAAGTAACTATTATATATCCAACCACACCGTAAATGCATCTCTACACTACCTTGTGAAATATAAATGAAATATGCACGTATAACGATAATAACAAACAAACATTTTCGTAAAGCCGTATGACACTAGACTGTGTAACCCACACAGTCTAGTCAATAATTGGTGAAGATATGGACAAAAGTAAAGTGGCACGTTTTTATGGCCCACAGTGTAAAAACTATCATCTGAGAGGCTGCAGCTGCCTATAAAGCCCATGTTGATGGCTATGTAAGTTATCTAAGATGCACAGTGGTGGCAAATTGGCAACTGGCTGATCGTTTCTGGCCATCAGAAACTTACAGTTACATAGACTTGTATAACTATAGCAGTAGTCAGATAAGTGAAAAACGCATCAGGCCAGTTTGATAAGTCAATAATCCCTGATGACAACTGGCCACTGAACTCCACTGTTTTGCTTGCCCTTGTGGAACTTGGCCTGATAACATGTGAAATTGTTCGACGATATTAGCAACAAACCTTCCGACAACTCGAGCCAGCAGTATTATTATATCTGAAATGCGATCAAATAAAATGCACTGAAATGTGACAAAAATGATACCAAACTCCACACCAGAAACACACCTCACCATCCACCATGTAACGAACAAGATATGAACGCTGAAAAGTGTCTGCATCGCGAAACTTCCCTGTCAAAAGTTGCAGGTTGTTTCCCTGACTTCGGCCATGAAAAAATCAGCAGTTTATAACCAGTATCTGTTTGAAGTCTGATAAACACTCTGGGGCCTCAACTCCTAAAGCTCCACAATAAATACTAATGATACTCTGACTCAATGGCACAGTTAATAGACCCAGCTGACGGGGACCCACTGTGGCGTCTGTGAAACCTCGTCCAATGAACGTCGTAAGATCTGAATTGTCTCATCGATGTCGTTGTTGATAATCTTCCTGTCAAAGTAATGCTCGTAAGCCTTCTCCAACAATTCACTCTCATGCAGCAGCCGCTCCAAACTGCTGTCCTGTTAAACACCACGTGAACAATATGTCTACAACGCTACCAATATGAATTCATTGTTGTAAATGGCTGAACTACGACTTCCGCATTACACAAGGTAATGCAGCGACAGTATTAAGGTGAGCTCAGCTGGGCAAGACTAAAGTCATTTATGTAAAGTTTCTTTGCGGTGTTGCATGCCAAAAACTATTAAAATAGGCCACTGCTTCACGGGACTGTTTAAAAAAGGCTTGTTTTATGCACAACAGCAGCTACTGCTGTAGCACATCTTAGCCATTGCAATTCTGTCCGTCTGACCATCTGTCCATTCGTCACACAGATGGATCAGTCAAAAACGGTGCAAGCTAGGATAACCAAATCTTCACTGTCGGCTGCCCGGAAGACTCTAGTTTCATGAACTGTAAAACTGTTCCATAAATTCGAAGGGGGTCACCCCGAACGAGACATGGTGTATTATTTCGGTGCTCTGGTGACGTCATCAAAAAGGCATGTCTTCTGTGTCTTCTGCAACAACTAGGCTTATACATCACAAATCAGAAACCTGACATACTGAGTTTTTGTCACAATTCCACAAAAACCGACTGCTTCTCAAGCATCTCTCATGAACTGACTCTGCAGTACTGTAACTACTGAACTTACGCTGTTGACGAGAAGACCGGTTGGCGCAGCAATGAAAACGACAAAGGGTGCATATTCGGCCGTACGCAGAACTTTCAGTGCCTGTAGTACACGAAAACCATCCACGTAGTGTGCACATTGTCAAATGGTGCAACAGACAGAGATTAGCCACTCAAACAATACAAAGCACATTCTCAACACGACTTTGTTCACATCTGGCATGCATACCTGCACATGGGTCTTGGTTATTCCAATTAGCCTTTCTCACTCATTTTTCCATCGAACCCCTTTAAGAAACTGATCTAATTTCTACACCGAGTTCCAAAATTAGCGACACCCCTACAAATAAGTTAATGTAAAATCATTAAAACCGGACATATTATTACAAAATTTGAAGCAATCGTGAGGACACAATCATTCTAAACTAATCTTTAAAGTTTGTGCTAGAAGTGGCCACCTTTGGCCTCGATGCAAGCTCTCAGTCTTAGGAGGGTACGCTGCTGCTTGTTTCCTTTGTCAATAACAATGCACTGAACGTACTGTATTGTAAACAAACTCTGACGTCATAATGACGTTACACTGAACACACACACACATACTTGTAAGGCATGTCAACTGGGGAATAGGCCCCCTCCGACTTTTTAGTGGTAACTGGGGACACGGACTTTACACAAATAAGAAATGTATCCACGTTTGGTTGTGTGTCCACACTTGATTGTGTATACCCATTACCCAGTTGACTTCATAAAGTCCGGTTTACTAAAGCGCTATTTCTAGCTGCATGCGTTAATCTACAGCTGTAATATTAAAAAAAATAAACTTCCTATTAGTATGAGCTTTCCACTGAGCATAAGCTTGAATGTCCCCAGTAGACATACCCATGCACACGTGACTGTGTATCCCCAATTGACACCATAAAGTCTGAACTTGTGTGTGCTATTTTTAGCTGCATGCATCAGTCTACAGCTGTAATATCTAAAAGTGAACTTCCTTTTGTTATGAGCTTTCTACGAGTGACGTCCTCAGTTGACCGTAAAAAGTCTATATCCCCAGTTGATACACCTCAGCGACTTTTTGCAGTCAACTGAGAATACACAACCAAATGTGGATACACGTATCTAACTTGTGTGTTGTCAACTGAGGATAGATCTGTACTGCCTGTATGGGCCATCAATTGACATTTAGCCTAAGATATTAAACTGTGCCCATTTCTACGTCGACTATAGTGCAGTGTACACTTATG
>Ga0209454_1004181_pt1 | contig 10683 bp, 8 predicted proteins | sample WorMetHERISLAND1_2_FD_187400 | JGI IMG/M metagenome (GOLD analysis project Ga0209454, IMG submission 187400) | Marine gutless worms symbiont microbial communities from Max Planck institute for Marine Microbiology, Germany - Olavius geniculatus... | ecosystem: Host-associated > Annelida >...
CTGCTAGGATAATACATGTAAATTTTTCTTTACTAGCCTACATATACATAAGTATATTATGCTTAGTTTACGTGTTGCCATTTGAAATCCATTAATCAACCAGAGAAAGCACTTGGAGAGCGCAGGTACCTCCGCCAAGGCAAAGCTATTCGCCAGGTGGCGTCACCATCTTCACTTGGCCAGCAGTTCGCTTATGCCCCAATGGTAACAAAAATTTCAAAGTGATCCAGAATCCATGATTCCTGCCAGATCACGCCCAAAATTGAATCAATGGTAGCTTATGCCATGCCCAACATACCCTCAAAATTTCAGAAAAATCCGTCCATAACTTTTCGAGTTATCGCGTGGACTCACAGACAAACAAACAAACAAACAAACAAAAACCGGCAAAAACATTACCTCCTTGGCGGAGGTAACCAAAGTCTGTTGCAAGCACATATGTCCTATGTCTCATCAGAAAACTAATGTAACACAGCAAAAAAAACACAAAATGCAATAATGTGAACACCATCATAGTAATCAGATCATAATGTTGTTTAAAATCTACTTCAAACTGCTGCTTCGCGTATAATCAAAGGTACAATTTACAGAGAAAAACTAAAATCATAAATCCTTGGGGGTCCGTAGACCCCTCAGCCCCCCTAAATGATGCTCCTGCATATAGGTTTTCCAAAATCTTTGACAATGGCAAAAGTGGCAATTTGTATTTCTCGTATGTAGTCCAATGGTCACCAGTGATTCAAAAAGTAGCCCGAAAAGTAGCAAGCATGGCGCCAAAGCAAAAATTTAGAGTGTAAATAACTGCTAAAAGTACCGGTAGCCCGATTAGTGTTTTTTTGCCCAATTAGACACAACCCTGGTCACATAACCAACAGCACTGATTCTGAAGCATGGTTAGCCCACACTAATAAATACAGCAAAAATTGGTCTGCAAGCAAAAAAAGTCAAATACATGTATCATCAGTGTTGCACAGTTTGCAGTGCATATTTCATATAACTAAGAAACACATGAAAGAAATGAAAAAAACAAAAATGAGCTTATAAAGAATCTACGTAAACAGCAACACGGAAAGCACTGGCTGAATGTTTATTTCCTAAAATATCAAGTTTGAATATGCTGCAGTTTGATGTGGTAGTGTCAGCCCACGACTCTGAATGGCCACCATTCCAAAAGGGTTAATGCTAGTCGTTAAGGTTAAGCATATAGTGTGAGCTAAATAGCACACTTAATATAAAAGTCAACTAGCAAAAGGCACTATCAAAAACTACTTCAGACAATGATCATAAAAGCGACTTTCAGAATCATAATGGTAGACCCTCAAAATGGCGGTCCTTCTGGAATTGATGTGATAAGTAACAAAGACAGCGTGCATCACAAGACTCCAATTCCAACCTCACATCGTCCGAGTGGCATCAGTCCAGCATCCATCCACACATCCAACTCCGGATAATAACATTCCACTGACGCAAGAGTCACTGGAGCGCAGAATTCACTGCTCGACGTCCGACCACCAAACGCATAAACCAGTCCATTAACAGCAGCCACCGCAACACCAGCTCGTGCTGTCAACATCGGCGATACATGCACCCATTCATCCTGCACACATACAACTGCACTGGTAAAAATGGGCAACAGACATTTGTTCTGGGAAGGTATACAAGAAATTTGAGCTAATGCTCATAAAATGCGCGAAAGCCTATAGCAGTTCCTGTTCGCAAACTGTCATCTATTACCAGCCATTTCGTCGCAGTTCATTCTTGGAGTGTGCACTGCAGCCAAAGATTGCAAAAATCAATAGAAACCCCACATTTTCGAAGTTCAGAGTATTTCAAAGTATTACTTCAAGACCAAAACTAGTGACTAGAGGCCAAAATGTCAAAATATGCAACAAAATGACAAACAAAGAACTTACATGCCAAGTTAAAGTTCTCTATTATATAGACCTAGTGACTATTAATATAAACCGTAAATATCCGAACCTCAGTGATAGAGTATCTTTCAACAGTAGTCAATGCTCCATCCTTTTCATTCCAACCACCAACGACATAAATAAAGCCATCAACAACAGCAGTACCAACATATGCCCGTTTTGTCAGCATATCAGCAGCTCGAGACAAGCGCTCAGTCAATGGATTGTATACATCAACTGACTGCAATTCAGTGTTCATTTCATTCAAACCACCAACAATGTAAACCAAACCTACAATGTATGTGAACGGTGCAACAATCAACAAATAATCCACTCTTTAAAACACAGTTCTATATAAAACTAAACATGTTAATTTGCACTACGGCATCACAACTGTATTAATCTGATTTATTCAACTGAAATATTATCAAAATGTTGCCATTATAAACTAGACTATCAAGCCTTGTAGAGGGTTAAAGACGTCCACAATAGCTGCTGTGGCATGCTGGGATATTTACAGCGGTGACATCAGCGTCGGCCAATAGCTAGGCTATCTTGCAATGGTAAAGTATTAGAGAATCCAATCCTGTGACCTTAAATGTTGACCTATGACCTTGAAATTCAATAGGGTTAACTTCTTGCAGTTTTCAAGCAAAATTTCATCAAGCTAAGCAGCAGTTCATGAGTTATTATGTTCACAGAAAAAAAAACAGACAAAAGAACAAGATGATGATGCAGAAAACAATAATGTCATCAATACCGCAGGCAGTGATTATTTTCAAAAGCAGTGCTTAAACAAATGACAAAACAAAATCTATGTAAAGATTAAAGTGATATCAGACTACATCTCACCATCATGTTCGACAACTCCCATTGAGTAGCGTGGTACGCCTCTAAAAGTGTTAATTACCGTCCACTTTCTTCTTTGTGGGTCATAAAACTCCACCGACTTTCCTATCTCTGCACCGATCCACCCACCAAAAACGTATATTTGATCGTTCACAGCACAAGCTCCAGCACTGCAACGTGGAATTGTCAGTGTTTGAATGGTCTGCCACTGACTGGAAATCACTGGATCAAAGCATTCCACGCAGTCAGAGATTAGCGAATCTGACTCGCCACCAATTGCATACATAGCACCATTCAGTGTAACCACAACTACCCCGCTTCGGGAAGAACTCAGTGCTGGTCCGGAACCCCACGCCCGAAGATATGTCTCAAAGGCATCTACTCGTGAAAGGGTTGTACTGTCGCTCCATCGAGCACCGACATCCCGATGGTATCCGCCTATGATATAAACAGTTTGCCGAGTGTGCCGACGTGGCTGAACTGCAAGACTTGACTGTATGCCACTGGTGACATGAACATCTCGAACAAGTTTCTGCACAGCAAACTTTATTCCGAGGTCTCGGCAAGCCGCAGCTGATCCCTCGCAGACTGAAAGCGGTATGAGAGATAAACGCACGGTGGCCAGGACATCGTAGGTTGAACGACGGCGACCAGCTGCATCGGAATCCAGCCAGTGAAGCGCTGCATCAAGAACCTCATACTCTGCATCAATATGCAGTTCATCACTCCGCAGAAATCGCAACAAAACGTCCAGAGGCAGCTGCAGAAATTCCTCTGACTTAACTATCCTGCAGAAATTTTCGAGTATAAACAGTCTGGCAGCATCACGTAGTTGAACACATGAATGAGCGTCGGCAAACAGGTAAATACCTAAAACCATAGAATATTACTGGTATGACAAATAACGCAAATTAAAAATAGCAAATGGAAAAGGCAACATTATTTCAGATCTCCATGAAATACCTAAAACAATTCTTGTCAACACTAAAAGATAAAGTACATATCAAAGCAATCAATCAATCATCAATCTGCAAATTTGTATAGTACTTGTTAAACAAATATTATGAGAGGCATTGCATAATATGTTGTTTAATGTATGACAATGAGACTTGACCATTAAGGGTGAAGCATAATCAAAGTTAAACAAAAAGACTTCCCACTGACAATAATTTTCATCAACAGCATACAAATTTAATTACTTAAACACAACTAAGTTAAGACTAAGCTTCTAAAATATAAATTACCATAAATTTTCAAAATAATGAATTAATACTTCAAGTCAACAAATTCATTTTAATCTAATGACATGCTAGTGGAAGTATGTGTCCATCATTTGTCTGTGGTCACATCAACAAAGCTAATCGAAACCGAGCCTGGTTAGTACTCATCTGCAAATGAGTAAGCCATCACAGTATGTGACTGGCTACCCGAGTCAACTCAGCCTGGCCATCCCTCCACGAAGGAGCACCAGCAGTACTAGCAAAAACTGGGAGTGAAAACAAGGGCACCATGTGAATGACACAATGCATTTAGCCCTGTATTCTTGGTCTTGCAGTGTAAAACTGCGCCAGACTGAGGGCTAAAAAATTGATGTCAGCATCGCATTATAGCCATTGTGGCTCAAGAATGATTTTTTACATACATTTTACCTTAATGGACATGTAGTATTTTTGTGGACCACCAAAGCCGTGGACGGCCGCCTATGGAAAGACTCGTGGTCTGACAGGCGTAAAGCAGCCAGCTGTCAAGAGCTTCTCCATGGCCGATTTGACAGTTCCACCATTGACTAGCTCAGCAGTATTGACTTCTACCCCAGAGTGGCTGGATGTCCAAGCGATCAGGTAAGGAGGTTCAATTAAACGACTCAACTCGTCATCAAACAGCTCAGGACAATGTTTTGTACTCGTCATCCAGTTTAAGAACAGATATGCAGTGATTCACATGCACCGAACAATGCCAGACAGTCGCTACTATCACACTGAACGTTAGAACGTCCGAACTGAAAGACGGACCGGAAGTACTCTGCCTAGGTGATGCTGCCTAGCCTTATACAGGGTGGGCCAAAAAAACCGGACTTGTTTGAGCGTTGATAACTCAGCGGTGGTTAGTGGTAGAAAGACGTGTTATATGTCAAAAGTTTCAGAATGCTGTAAAGAATAAATGACAAATTTGCATAGTAAATCATTTGAATATTCTTTGCCTAATTTGCACAAATCTTTATTACCCCTGAAATTAAGCATTTGCCTGCACTCCCATGTGCCCAAGTTCATTGAACTCAAAAACTCACTGCCAAAAAGTCTAGATTTAAATTCTGTGAATTACTCAGTGTAGGGGCATTACAACAAATAGCATGGTCGCAAGCACGGTCACAAAAATTCAATAACTGACAAGCTAAAACGTGGGATAATCGAATGCTGGTCTCAGCTGATATCCTGAAGACGTTGACTCCAGCGATCGATCAGCTGGCTAAAAAGACTGATGACGGACCTTATGAATGCAAAAGCTGGGCAACTGCCTATGTCAAATTTCATCTAAACTCAACGCATGTGTTAATGATTGCTCATATTTCACCGTATGCTGAATGAAAATCAACTTAAATTCATGTGTTACTGCCAATTTAGCATGATTTTAGGGGTGAGGGCAGATTTGTATAAATCAGTCAAAGAATATTTAAACGCTGAGACATGCAAGTTGTACACTTCTTCTGTACACAATTTCAAAACTTTTGGCATATTACACGCCTTTCCATCAATAAACATCGCTAAGTTATAAAAGCTCAAATATCCATGTTAAATCCATGTGTTACAGTCAAATTTGGCAGAATTTCGGGGGTAACGAATATTTATGTAAATTAGGCAAAGAATATTTAAATGCTTCACTATGCGAATTTGTCGTTTATTCTATACATCATTCTGAAAATTTTGACGTACTACACGTCTTTCTACCACTAACCACCGCTGAGTTATCAACGCTCAAACAGGTCCGGTTTTTTTGGCCCACCCTGTATATGGCCACACACCGGACCGGTGCCTGTAGGCTTGAGAAATATTAATGAGGTGGCCCAAGTATTGGCCGGTGTCTAGTGAGGTAGGCACTTCAACAAAATTTTTAAGTAAGTAACCAGACAGATACCAGACTGTTACTAACAGTTGGCCCAAATATTTAAAACAGTATATTTATATAACAGTAAAAGTACACAAAATGTAATGCTAAATACTCTATAGTATTTAGCAAAAAGTTACAAATTAAAAATAGCAGTACTTCAGTACACTAACCAATACAGTTGGACTCATGCAGCTGCTGTAGCAGGAAAGAACAACAAGCATCAACAACATGCTGCAGCTGCAACATATCTGCACCTTCCAGCAAGTCTTGCACAATAGCACCATTCACTGAAATTTTACCTGCAACACGGCATAAAGCAAGTACACAGTGTAAGCACACTTCATGTTGTTATTCATCAACTCAAGGAACTGCCCCCTGTCCTCCTCAATCCCAGAATCTTCCAATGTCATCATATTTGTCATGGCAAAGTCTAGTATTTATCATGCATGTCAAGAATTTAAGTGCAGTGGCTGTTTTCGACCATTAACCTGCAGTATCTCTGAAACATTGCAACACAGAATGAACATTGCTGTGTCTTCACTAATAGGAAGTTGCAGATAAACTTTTAACTAACACTAAAATCTCTGACATTCTATGAGCAATCGCTCGTGACCATGCTCATGCCTTGCATGTGCACATCAATAGCACCATACCACACTCACATTAACAGAATAGTATGTAGCCTATGTGCTTCTATGCATTCTCAGGGTGCTGTGTCAAACTAGTACTAAGCCCCACATACTACTGTACCAAAGTGATTAGGATCACCGATTGGTGAAAATAAGTCAGAAGGTTAGTATCACCAATCGGTGGTTTTAACCTTCTAGGCTAAAATCACCAATCGGTGATACTAGCCATGTGAACTATGATCACCGATGGGGGAAACCATGATATTTACACATACTTGACCCTATAAGAATAAAAACTTGTATGAAGTTAGGTTACTGCTTTAATATTAATATAAGCTTAGGCCTAACACACACCAACATGCAATTTAAAATAAAAATAAGATTACATAGGCTGCATTAAATAAAAATGTTTATAAATAACTTTTCACAGAATAATGTTCATAATTATGACTCTAAGGCATTGGTGATGACATTTGACAGAAGCTCCCACAACAATGGAAGAGAGATAGTTAGCATCTCCACTGCTCAGCCGTTTATAAAGGTGTGTTCACACCGCGCGCCGTGGACCATCTCAATTGCCTGTTCAATCAAGCCCTAATCCAAGCGCTACCTAACCTCACTTCAGAAGAGCGGATACATTTGAGATTGTCCACGCACATTAACGTGCGCAGTGAGAACACACCTTAACGGTTAGCGAGTAGCTTCTGCACCAGTTAAAAAGCAATGCCAAATATAGATTCTGCAGTATAAAATAACGTACCTAGTTTGCACCTTAGCATCTTACTTAGATGGTTAAAATTAATGGTGTTATAAATAGTAGGATTATGGCTATAATATAAATCTTTTAGAACCTATGTAAATGCCAATTTTCGCTAAGTGAAGTCTCACTTACTTTACTTACTTACTTTAGTTAACCACAAATGGAAATGACATATCGCTGGTCATTTATTTTAGCAGATCAGTAATTATGGCATTGGTAATTACTAATTAGCTTTACCAATCGGTGATTTTAACCTTATTTCTTATTTCCTCTGATTGGTGATCTTGGCAACAAAAGTTAAAATCACCAACCGGTGATTTTACCTTTCTATATAATTTCCACTGATCGGTGATTTTAGCTTAAAAAGATAAAATCACCGATTGGTGATACTAACTTTCTTACTTATTTTCACCAGTCAGTGATCGAAACCGGCCCCCTACTGTACACATTGACAGTATCTGCACAGCAGTTCTATGAGAGTATAAAAAGTTTACAAACACCTGAGAAAGCGTTCTTATGGCTAAAAAAACTCAAAAAAGCTTAACGGCAACAAACCTGTGTATATGAAAGTGACCAATTGCTCAATGATGTGAGAAGCACCAACTGTCTGCATGTCAATGACGTCCAGGCTGGCTTCTCGCATTCCGCCAGTCAACATAGCGTGGAAGTAAGGACTAGCGGCAGACAGCACACAGCGGTGTGCCCGGATCAGTCGTCCAGGACACACCACAAGACCCACGTCACACAGGCAGTCATCAGCAAACAGGACGTTCAGATTCTGCAAAAGTTCGGCACTGTATTCGATAGCAGCATTAAACTGCAATGAGTCTGCTTCACTTTTGGCGTTGTGTAAAAAATATGACGTCGACAGCGCCAACATTTTCATTTACAAATTACTAACTACAAACCAGCAAGTTATACGACCAAATAATACTAGATGTTAAAAACGTACAACCACTTCGTTTACCACGGAACTACTTCCATGTTTGTTTACAAACAAACGAAAAGACATGTCGGCCCACTAGAGAGACACGATATGCTATAATTGACTTGTTATAAAAGACAAAGAAAGACATACCTGAATTTGGTTAGTTGCGGTAGATAGTTGCATCGTACCTGTGTTGAAGTCTATTTATAGTCATCAAGTCATTCTTGTGTTAGGTTATCTTTATGTAGTATTGTACGTGTGCAGTGTGCGTATTTTGCGCAGTGATGATTGCACGAATCTTTCTTTGAGCTACAGGGTACCCAGACTGCCAGCAACAAGAGTAAGAGCTATAGCAAGAACGCAGACTTCAGAGTTGCAACTTTCTGGTGTCAGTGTCAGCTTCACCAGTAACAGTAACGTAGATAAACGGATGCAGGCACAAGGTCCCTCTATATCCGTATCACGATGTAACTGACTCTGCTAATAATCTAATAATTTTTTTAGACCAGTCTTGAGACCAAGTTTATTTCCAGTGGTAAAATGCAGTCCAGTAACTCCAGTCATGAATGAATACCGCTTGTATGATAGAATGATACCATTATAGTTGTATAATTTGGAGCTCATATTACGAAAAGGATATTGAGTTAATTGAGGGAGTTCAGCATCGAGCAACTAAATTGATTGACGATGTAAGAATTTTGCATTGAATGAATGAATATGTCAATTTGTATAGCGCCCAATTAGAGAAGACCTCAAGAGCGATCGCAGCCAAATAAGTGAGTTTTAAGTTTTTTCGCAAATGTATCTCTGGACAGTGATGAAGTCCACAGGTCGACGGGGAGGCTGTTCCAAGTGGCCGGGCCATCCACGGCAAAGTCCCTCTGACCGATCATGGTCCTTGTGCGCTGCACGACGAGTGCCCCACTGTTTGCCGACCGCAGCTGCCACCTGCCGATGACAGACGAGACCGGTTTACACACATATGCCAAGTATGACGGCGCCAGACCATGAAGGCACTTGAAGGTGATCATCGCTAGCTTGAAGGTGAATCGCTGGCATTACGAGGAATGAATTTAAAAAATTTGATTTAATGACGGTCAAAAAAAAGAAATGATTTACGAGAAACATTTAAAATTGTTAATGACTGTTATAACTTGCAATCATATATGATGAGGGTCAAGAAGAGGTCATTCAAAGAAACTGTATAAAAATGCAGTAGATTAGATTTGAGAAAAGTATGTGTTTGGCAATAGAGTTATCAAAGATTCGGCAGATCAGAGTCCCAAGTCTGACCCAATCGACTGTTCAGGTAGCAGCAGAGAATGTTGAGGAGTTGGTGAATGATTTTGTTTACCTTGGTTTGCTGATATCTCACGAAGGAGGAAGTGAGGCTGAGATACTTCAACATATTGGGATTGCAAGGAACTGCTTCTCACTCCTTGACAAGAACATCTGGAAGTCTCACTATCTTGGGCCTTATTTCGGTCTCAGCTCAAAAGGTCTTATGCACATCCCTGGAGTTTATTGCTGACTGCAGAAAAAATGTGCAGGCAGATTAGCTAGAAAGATGACAGGAACAGAGGAGCAAAGTCTAAAGAGTTCTGTGCGTCACATAAGCTTACAAGTATCAGCATTTTGGTGTATCATTTGAGCCATATTTTTGTGTTTTGCAGCATTTACGATACTTTTCATTCCATTATTTTTGCACAGTTATGATGTCAGTGATAACGTGAAATTTGACACGGAGCAACAGAAGTATGTTAATGTCAGGCTGTTGCTGATAATGTTTCAGCGCCACTTTCAGGTATTCGCATATTGTGCAACATCTTTTTTTTGATTTAGTCACATGGTTAGGTTATTCATTTTTTTAGCTGATCTTACTTAATTAACGGTCAAACTATTGGCGTGGTTGTTGTCCGTCTGTCTGTCTGTTTGTTCGTCTGTCTCGGATGTATTGTGGCTAAATGGTAGTGCAGACTTAGGCTGGTTGCTATGTATATGGCTAGAATTGAATTGTTTATTTAGCTGGTTTCCCGTGTGATTCAGGCTGAGGCTCAGGAAGCAAGCAAGCATTACAGACATGTGATATAATCTTTTTACTACTATCCCACGCCAGCCTGTCATTAAGCACTAGAATATAGTGGGCACTTTTCATAAGCTTACAGGTAGGTTGTAGAGAAAAACTTTTTACGCAACTAATGTCAGACTGTTATTGATAATGTTTCAGAGCTTTGTATCGTCAAACTAGGCATGCAAAATTTCAGTGATCTAGTGCAAGGAGAACATTTTCAAATTGAATGGGTTGTATGGATGGGGGATACGAAAAGTGGGGTATATGCCACTGTTCCGAGAGGCAGTATTCCAACAGGCATTGTTAAGGGCCGCCATAGCTAACCTTAATACTAACCGTAACCCTAATTCCCTAACCATAACACCATACTGCTAATTCTAACATGACTTAAGCCTTAGCTATGGCGGCCCTTAGCAGTGAATACTGCCTGT
>Ga0209454_1004185_pt1 | contig 10681 bp, 5 predicted proteins | sample WorMetHERISLAND1_2_FD_187400 | JGI IMG/M metagenome (GOLD analysis project Ga0209454, IMG submission 187400) | Marine gutless worms symbiont microbial communities from Max Planck institute for Marine Microbiology, Germany - Olavius geniculatus... | ecosystem: Host-associated > Annelida >...
GTAACGTGTAATGACCCAACCGCTGAGACGCTCGGTAACTGGACAGATAGGCCTATCCGCATACTAAATTTTCTGGCGGTCTGTCAGCCTTACATTAGGCTGATGAGGAGGCTATTGCCGGGCGGTCAAGGGGCTTGCTACGCCACTGGTTAAACCATAACTTTCTTAACGGAAACAAGAATATACGCGTTGCATCGACCGAGAGTTTAAAAAAAAAGTTGCGACGATATACGTACGCTGTAGCAGTGTTGCAGAAGCAGCGAACAGTTACTATGACACGCTGAGATGATCGCTGTCGACGATGTCGAATTGTCGACGTCAAGTAGCGTATACACTGTAGTTGCCAGTGGAGAACGTGTCAGTACTCAGTAGTAGCGCATCAAGAACATGGCTTCTCAATCGTCAATCGCTGTCGTCTTACTGGGAGACAATCACGACTCGCGACCTCCCGTGGCGCGACGTCTTTATAATGCACAGACAGACAGACGGACGGACGGACGAACGGACGGACACTCGACGCTGTAGTTGGTCGGTCGACAACTTGACGCGAGCGCACCACGCTGCTGCTGCAACGCGCACCTGCACGCCGCGCTGTGATTGGCCAGCGTTAGTCGCTGATTGACAGCAGCTCTTTACGTCATCTTCTTTCTGGTCACGTGACCCTCGCCATCTTCCCGCCGCCGCCGCAGCAGCAGCAGCAGCGCACAATAGCCGCGCACGATATACACGCTCTTCCGCAATTTCGTTTCTATTTCCTCTGCTGAAAAGATCTCATCGATAGGCCCACCACCACTAATACGATATGAGCACCGGAGCCTACAAGAACAACTTCGGCTAGTTTCAAGAACACTGCTAGATTTCTGCTGAGCTTAATTACAGGTTTTTTAATTTTCAATAATTACAGAATTGGGAAAGTATACTGAGCTAAAATGCTAACCACGCCGGCGAACGTTTACACAATATAAGCTGGACAGAGTGAAAACTGGAAAAAGAAGGTTAGCTGAAAATAAACGAATAGGCATAGCAAATTTCGGGATTTCCGTTTTGGTCCGAAGTTTTTGTGTCATGGCGCCCCGAATTTAGAGCACGCTGTTTTCCCAGTTCAAGGACATGCACGTGATCGTGAACGCGAACAAATAAAGTTATGGCTCTTTGTGTAACTTTGTCTAATAAAAGCGTTTTTAGAATGCAGCCTAAAGTTGCAGCAATCAACGCTGGATTTATTGTTGTATGTTTTTTATATTCCGCAGAAAAGACCGCAAGAGTAAGAAACAAATTATAGAAAAATGACGAAAATCTTACAAAAACCTCTCACAAATCCCCAAAACTACAGGACTCTAAAACTTTATTACACTGAAGGCTGTTTGTCAGTTGAGGCCTGAGGCCTGAGGAAACAGTGATACCATTGTCTCGCGTGCAATATCTTGTCGTCTAAAGAGCTAAATTTGTTATTAGTGGCGCGCGCGTTTGTCACCCGTAGTTTGGTCGTCGGTCGGTGGTCTGTGAGAAGCAGCTGTTTGCGTCATGCGGCGCGTCGATGAAAGCGTCGCCAAGTTGTGTTGTACAGTACACAGCAAGGATCTACACCACGGGACCTCGCAGCTTCCTGGCTGCGCATCAACCCGCAGCGCTTCGTCTGTCTTCCGCCACCAGCCCACCATCTCGCAGCATCACATCTAATTGTCTCAACCACCCACGAACACTCATCCACCAGCCGAAATAGACGCATTCCTAGACGCCGCCGACAAACGATAGCACATAAAAATCACGATTACTGCGACGCCGTGTGTAAACAAATTAGAGCGCTTTGAAGTCACCAGCGAAAGGGACAACCGCAGCGCGTGCGTTACTGTCGTTCACGTCAGAGCACGGCATGCAGCCTTGTACTAACAACACGTCGTCTCATGTCACGCTTCATTCTCACAGTCAGTCGGTGACGGTGATCCGTCGTCAATATTGGAGGCCCCAATGTCGAGACACCCCAGGCCGCAAGAACGAGATGCCGCAGGCGTCGAGTAGGGTGGTTGGCAACAAACAAGGAAGTCTGGGGAGCGTCATCAACTCATAGTGATGTCCGTGGCCAAAAATAGGTTTTGAACATTTTTACCACCACAGAACACTTCCGGTTAAACGACTGCGTAGCGAACAAGCAAGAGAAATGTTGACTAATTTCTGTTTTTTTTTCTAATATGATTTTTGGTGGAAGAATTCAGACATTCATTTTGGTATAAGGTCTACCTCTGCAACACTACTGCAGGACATGTTCAAATGTCTTGGGTCCGCCGCCAACCTCCAGGATTGACGCCTTTGCTCCTTATTGTAGTTATTGTCATTAAGCTGCAGTTTAATTAGGACTTATTTTCCTTAAGTGTTTTTTAAAGTTTGTTTAAATTTAATACACATATCAAATTCTAATGTAACTAATTTAATGAAATTTATTTGATAAACAACAAATAAAAATTACGATGCCGGTACAGTGTGGGAATTGCAAAATATTAATAAACAAAAAGCCCAACTGTTGCTAAGGGAAGACGAGCTACACGTGTTCCTGTTGCAGAACTGACTTTCAAGGTCATTCAAAGCCGATGATTTTCATTTCATTTGCTAGGGCGTATCCATATACCACTTTTTATTAGTAATTATTAAAAACCTTGGCCCTATCCCTCACCGTTTTCGAGATATGGCCAGTTATATAGCTTAACACTTTTTATTAAAAACTGCGCCCAACCCGCTGCAGATAGAGACATGGTTACTATTGACAGCTTACAAAAAGTTGCCGCTCGCCAGCGCCATACGATAGTATTATCGCCGACCCCTACGACTTACTGTTTAGCCACAATACATCCGTGACGGACGGATGGACGACACATCGTAGCTGTAGCGTGTCAAAAAGATAAAAATGGAAAAGTAGCACATTTAATTTATTGCATGCTTTTCGAAGTTGAATGCACTTTTCTCTAAATTATATAGTACGATACGCTACTGGGCAATTCGACCGATGATTCAGTGCCCGATTTGCGTCAGACACGAAAACGAATAGCCTTTACATTATAACGATAAATGGTCACGAATTATGTATGTGTACGTTCAATGCTAATGCTAGAGCGAGAGTAAAGCGAGTCAACGTCGCTGGATGCTAACAGTGCGTAGCGGTCACGCCTAGTTGATGCCGGTGTAATTCGTTTGCTGGTGCTGCAGTCGCCGTATTGGTCGATATGCAGATGCGACTATTCAGGAACAATTAGATGTCGTAAAGTACGCTACATAGCACCACTTGTATAACGGTGGCGGCCTGCATGGCCTAGACTCGACTTCTGATCACATCGCAACAATGAAAGGCGGGCGATGTGTAATATTGTTCGTCGTGCATGGATTACACGCATTATCTGCTGGTGATCTACTGTCGTCGTCGTAGGATAAGTTACGTCAGTCTCTGATGTGATTGTGACTGGCTGCCGTCCTGCGCCCGTATAAGCTATGTGGCTTATTGACTGCACCTGTTGTAAAATCGAGCGAGAGGTTTAGGCTACTCGATTACTGATTTATCGTGAAAGTTAATCACAAGCTCATCTTCCAATAAAACAGCAGCACAACAAGTTCACTTATACTCCGCGTATTTTATTGCAAGCCCACGTCAGATTGAGAGCTTTTTAGTTCGTGTTAAATATATTTGCAAATTTTACACTTTGTTTAACATTACATCATGGGTTGCGACAATGCAAGCAAAGCTCACTGAGATTTTTTTATCACATAAATTACTTGGTTGAATTCGATCGTGTGGGTCAAGATAAACAATAAGCCTTGCAGAGTATCGCTAAAAATGTGAGTCTGTTATCACTAAATTTCATGTTTAGATTTTTTTATTTATATTATAAATGGTATAGCAAAAACAAAAGCATTTTAATAAGTTAATTTGCCAGGTAAATGTTACAAATATTTCATCAGTTTAAAATGTAGCATTTATTTTATGCAACTTTATTCGTCAATTTAACACTGACAGCATAATAAACAAAATTAATAAACAAAATTAATTAATCAACATACAAAACTAACAAGCAACACTAGTAATTAGCATTGTTATTGTACCATTAATTTTATTTACCGTTTTTAAACAGCGTACTTACAAAAAATAGCCGTAAAAACACTATAGTCTAACTTAGTTTTTAAAGTTACTCTGTTTATGTTAGTTGCTACTTTATGGTGAATAAAGATGGATATGTAAACGCCAAAAAAGCGATACATTATTAACGTCTGCTTTCGCATCCAGATAGCCAGCCAGGAACATTGGCTGCATCAGCTTATGTCGTTCATAAGCGTGTGTCTGCCAGATACAATCTGTTAGTCTCCTGCTGGATTGAAATGGTCGTTGAGCAACGCTAATGGACGACGGCACATCTTAACGGTTCAATCGTTACGCAAAAACACGAATACACCGGTGAAGTCTAGCCTAATAGTTGGGTGTCGCCCGTGCTGAGCAGCACGTTGTCGAGATGCTGGCGTCAAGAACGTATATGCCTAGTGCTGAGGCGACAATGGCAGAGTGGGGACTGGCTTTGATGCTGAGACTACTGATCTTAAGGGAACCAACCTGTTCAAACGTGAGTCGTTTTGATATAGCAGCCTGCCTCACTTCACATGTTGTGTCTGACTATATCGCACTGCTGGAGTGGGTAAGCGAGCACGCAGTACGAACTTATGGTACAAAAATATCATTATACTGAGTGATGCAAAAAACGATATCAAGGATTAGTTTCATAACTGACATCAGATCGGAAGCTGTGCGATTTGCTTGTGTTGCAAATTGCGTAGAACAATAAGGCTATAGAACAGAACAAACGGCTATAGAAATGCAATTGCTCTGTCACATGCAGCCATGCATTTCTTGCAAGCTGCGAGAGTCCCAGCGTCGTCACGCAGTCAGTAAGAGATGCAGAGAGGGGGAGAGAGAAAGAGATAGACGACGGAGAGATGGCAGCGACCGACTGCATGTAGGCTATAATAGTGAGTGCCGCTGGTCGTCGGCGTCAAAACTGCAGCATACGTGCAGGGTCTAACTAGCGATGTCATGCACGGAGCGTGGCAATACACACTGGACGGACCGGGGACCCCCGTGTCCAGTCAAGCGAGTCCATCAAGCGAGCTGCAGCTATACAGCGGGTGGCTCAAATCGCGTGGAAAAATATCCAGTGATGCGTGTCTGCTGCCGTCTAGCTGACATACGGTATATCGGCAGCGCAGCGGCAAGCACTAATTAAGAGACTCGACTGAACGGGCGTGCTCGCCGGGGCGAATATTATCACGACCACTGACTCGTGTTTTGGCATCGACCGACGATAAACTCTATGTTATGTACAAATGTATGTACAAAGCCAGCCGTATTTATAAAAATTCATAATAGCCTACAAATGAGCAAAATACTATTGTGAACTGCCATTGATTTGATAAACGGACAATACTAATGCACATTATAATGCACACGTTATGATATATTCATTATTTGTGTAAATTATAATGAATTTCATATTTTCAACTTTTTATCTGTACATTTTACGACAGTTGGGTCATTGTAATAAAGATTGCGTTGAATTTCATTTTTGTATGCAGCAGTGAAACACATAGTTGGTCACCGCATCTAAAATGATGTAAAATGTGAATGATTAAAATAAATGACGACTTGTTTATGCTGTTTGTCATACAGAATGCAATTTGCTCATCGCCGTCTCAAAAATTGTTGACTTTGACTGTACAGTCAGCTTAAGCTTATGGGTGCAGTTTTCGACCTTGCGTGCGAGGCTGCCCGTCAGAACTTTTAATTGGTTGTCAGCGCCCAGTTAAATTACACAGAAGTGACGTAATGCTGTGGGCATTGCGACTGCGTGTTCGCGTTAGCATGGACGGTGAATAATGCATCTGATGCTTTGAAGACGCCATGCAGCCGCAGCAGCATGCATTGTGCTCCATGGTGCGCTGTGTCCAGCATCTTTGCTGCTGCTGCTGCTGCTGATGCTGCTTGCGTGACGTCAGAGCACTCTCAATAGGCATCAAACTGGTCAGAGCCACACTCTGCCAAAACACGCTTTGTCAACAACCGACCTAACAGCCGAAATAACTAAACCTAATGGTTTGTTAAAATAGCAGGCGGCATAACGTACTGCATGGATGCTGATATAATACCGACGAAACTAAAATTAAGCAATGACAATGACACAAATATTGAGATAAACTGAACAAGGAAAATTGAACTATATTGACATGTTATGTTTAAAATTTCCAGTTACTGAAAAGTAACAATGCAACAAACTTAAGAAAAAAATTTTCCGAGAAAACGATTTAATGCGTGCATTAAGAGTTTGTTTAGTCTGAATCGCATCGACTTGACTGAAAGTCTTGATGCCATTGCAATGAAGTCGAAACAGTAGTTTTGTTTTTTAGATATAATTTTACAAAAGTAGGTTCTAAATAAAAAACATTTTCTGAGTGTTTGCCAGTTGATTGATTCTGTATAAACTCAGTTCTTAGTTTAGTTAAGTTAATAATTACGTTGTTTTTGTATTTTGTTAACGTACTTTCAATGAAGATAGAGACAAAGCAGGCCATTTTGAGACAGCGGGCAAAGACAGTGAAACAGATAGAGAGACAAACCGGCAGGCAGACAGACAGAGAAAAAGGTGGAGAGATCATTATATCAGGTCGAGAGGACGACAAAAAGTCGTAGAACGAACGGGTCAGTCGGTAATGATTTCTGACACACAGCGACGCGGTGACTAGTGACCGACTGAACTGGCCGAACACCGGCGCTTTGCACTGCCCTGCATTGGACTGGACCGGACTGCAGTGAATGAAGCAATGAATGCATGTCGACACCTGTTGTAGTTACCGCGCTGCACTCCACTCACAGGACTCTGCGACAGACACGCGAGTCTGTGCGACGCTCTAACAGACTCTTCACTCTCCAACCGACTCATTGCGGAAGCAAGGAAACAACTAATGACATATATACGTTTTTATTTATCCGTTTAGCTCCAAAGTAGAGATGACACAGGTGTGGTAACATGTATGCAAAAGCAGACAGTAAGCCTACAGATGTCGTGCCATGGTGGCTCAGCAAGACACACGATAAAGGTAGCAAACTGCAATGGCGTAGACAAGGGGGCCTAAGGGGCCCAGCCCCCTCAATCCTCCAGACAAAACATCAGCATACGTTTAAACTATACTAAATTTGCCAATTTAGTCACTTTATTGTCGAAAAAATAATTAAAATCGTTGCCACCAGATCTCATCTTTCAAGCTAAAATGCACCAAATTCGATTTCGGCTCACAGAGCTCTCCCAGACTCCTAGCTAGATTTTAGGGGGTTTTACTTTCAAGGAAAGGGAAAAAGAAAGGGGGAGGACAGGGAAAGGCAGAGAAAGGATTAAAAAGAAATAAAAAAGAGGAGGGCCGAAAAGGAAGAAAAGAGTAAAGGGAGACGAGGCCCCTCCCAGTTAAAATTTCTGGCGCGCCACTGGCAAACTGAAAACGAGAAAACCACAGACAGGTAAACAAGAACCTTGTATGAACGCCAACCAAATTTCCAAGTTAATCAACGTTTGGTTTCGTGCAATAATTTTTATGTTGACTGTAATTAAATCGGCGAGATGATTTTTTATTAGTGTTTATGCAATCGGCCCTGAAGTTTTTATGCTTTGTGCTTCTTATCATATTTTGGGGCGCAAAAATACAACGTGCAACCGGGCTTCTGTAGTAACGTGGGAAGTGCGATTGGCTGTAGTCAGAGTCGGCGTTCCATAACGGCTGCAGCGACCTTGCCGGACAAAACAGAACGCGCCTGAATTCTTCCGGACGACTTGGACGATGCATTCAGCACCGCTGCCATGCGACAGTTATTCTGACACGTCGAAAACATGCAATTACCCTCGGTCAGCCTTGGTCACTCGACCCCATCAACTAACCACGCACCGACCAGAGAAACTCGAGCCGGTCAGGCGAAGTAATTAAACGCAAAATGCAACTGGACAAATTTCCTAATTGACATACAACTACGTGAAAACTCACTGCCGCCGAGTTAAATCGTAACTAAGTGGTACTGACCAACGCCGCTTATAATCACCGATACCCTCATCGATATACGATGCAAAAATATTAAAATAATTCTTTATAGTAAGCAGTCACGACGCACTTCTGAAAAAAAGTCTTTTCAAAGGCATTTTGCGTAAAGACTGAAAATCTGACTTCTTAACGTAATTTAATATGGGGAATTCGTCTGTGACTCTGTGCGTTTGTCTGTCTGTCCCAGTGTATAATGTCTTACGAAGTGTAAGAAGAACGCGCTAATAAGCACGTGTCCACACTGATTGAGTAACGACGTTGACACTTTATACCAACCAACTTCTTCTCTACCGTCCATTAGTTCGCTCACCGGAAACTTTTCTTGCTATCTGTGTCCTGTTTTGTTTGACTAGCTTTCGTCAATAGCAAATTAGTGGTAGGCCTACTGAAGTACTTGCGAATTTGTTAGATTTAGTCTGACTGACTTGTCTTGTTTATTTTTTTAGCAGTTTTTAGCAACTCCGACGTTTACGCTGTCAAAATAACCGTTTCATCGAAAAAATGATGAGCGGTCAATTAACAAGACGAAGTGGTCAGTGAATTGAATGAGAACGTCGTGTTGATGACTGTCTGTTGACATGTCAGTGCATCTACCTCTACGCTATTGCATGTACCGTCTCTCAGTCACGCCGTTTAACACGTCTCTGCAGTAACGTAACGTAGTAACATAAGGGCTGCTTATGTGCAGCGAACATGAACGGTAACTAGCATACTAGAAATGACAACAGTGTTTGGAGCTAAAAGCCAGCTTTTAATTAACCTGCAGAAGCGACATTTTAAAGCTTAGAATGATCGATTTAAAAAGAACTTTCGTTTTCAATTAATGGGACGAAAAAACAAACAAGAATCGGATGTCATTCCTAACGAGTTTTAGCGCACCGATCGATGACATGACTTTTGCTTCGAGTGCCCACTTCATACACTGTATTTAGAAAATTTGCAGAACGGTTTAGCCCAACTTAGGCCGAATTTTTAGCAATGCCTGAGTGCAACAAGTACAACATAACGTTAAAATTGCAAAAATATAATATCATTTCGACATACTGCGTGCAACAAAAGCTGCAGATAATTGTATCAAACCATCTTAGCATATACATAAAACAATTTAAAGCAATGGAACCGTCTGTACAAAAAAGTTCTGCAGTTGCTTGCTATAGTGATTAATTTGGAGAATGAAGGCGTTTTCATTCAAGCGATACAGACAGACTGAATAACTGCCTATAGCAGCATCAATAATCCTGTCCAAGTTAATTACTGGCAAGGACGTGCGGGGCCATAATGTGCGTCGGCCACCGGGCACCGCCCACGCCCGCTCCAGTCCATTTTGTTTGCAGTGCATTAAACGCCCACCTTTCCTCACCCAGTTCACATAGCCGCAATCAGCCGTGTGTCACCTGCAGAACGCTTGAACCCGACCTCGACTTTCATTCCGTCATGCGTTCAGTTACAGCGACCTGACCTACACTCCTGTCAACGATATTATCTGCCAGCACAGGCCTACTGCTGTCCTCGCAGACATAATCTGTAAGACTATCTTGTACAGTACCGAACTTATAATTCTACCTGGAAATTTATGCTCTACCCAAAAAAACGACGTAGGCCTTTCCGTTACGACATCATGCACACAGTTCCAATTGTCATAAAACATGAAACACAACATAAACTATAGTTTATACTAATAAACCTATATAAAGTAATGTTAAGCTGCTTATTGTGTATGGTGAAAAGTTCGGGTATGTTTTATGCTGCAAAATATCCAATTTTTACTAAGCTTACTAATGCACCAAAATTCATTTGATAACGGGACTCGGTGAAAAATCAACAGAGACCCTTGCAAAGTAGACAACTTAGCTGGCTTAAACGGAAAAGACATAAAAGAACACACGTAGGTTATAAACATAAACCATCAAAAATTTAACGGTTTAGAGTATCCTATATAGCTAACTACACATGACGTCAGAGGACGCAGCTAATCTCAACCAACAGTAAGATGTTGTTTGAAAAAAATAATGCACTAAAGAAAACCTATCACGCGGATATTGATCCGGCGTTACGTCGAGTCTTATCGCGCACCTCAACGGTCGTATTTGTTGACATTATGACGACACAATGGCGCATCATATCGACACAGAACGGAAATAGAATTGTGCAGCCGGTAATGGACACAGAAGCGCTGGTCTAAGTACCAGCTTATGAGGCGCCGCTCGTTAGCGACCGGCAACCGGAAATGGCGCCGAGAATGTCTTAATGCGCGTGCGCGAAGCCTGGCTGTTACTTACTTAACATCAACATCGACTCCTGTGGAGCGGTGGCAATTTAACGGCAGCGTCTGAGAGCTCTTAACGAGCAAAAATCATCCACGCTAAATTACGCGCATCAGCACATGCACTCTGAGTTCAGTTCTGTCTTACTCGCGCCAAACTCATCGTTATCAATAAACTACATTTCACATCAGGCAAGCGGTGAAGACGAGACTTGTCAGAAATATAAGTATCCCAAGTGTAACATCTTTCAAACGAGTGTAGGACATTCCCCCCCGGACGTTTTCCCTCCCGCACGTTCCCCCCTGCTT
>Ga0209454_1004187_pt1 | contig 10679 bp, 5 predicted proteins | sample WorMetHERISLAND1_2_FD_187400 | JGI IMG/M metagenome (GOLD analysis project Ga0209454, IMG submission 187400) | Marine gutless worms symbiont microbial communities from Max Planck institute for Marine Microbiology, Germany - Olavius geniculatus... | ecosystem: Host-associated > Annelida >...
GTACAAAACATCAGTTTATACACTTGTTAACGGCGACATGCAATGAGTGACACATCGAAAACAGCAAAAATCATAAAAAGTTGATATTATTCAACAGCACATTGACAGTTAGACAATGTGATGGAGTGATATTACCTTTTTATGATTTTTGCTGTTTACGAAAGCATCAGCAATGCCACCGATTGCATCAGACGTCAGTGTCAGTGTCTGTCTGCCTGTCTGTCTGTCACAACTGTGTAGTGTGTACACTGCTAAAGCCGATAGAGAGAATGAGATACTCTTTGACAGGGACACTCGTAGGGGCAGGGACCCCAGTCTTCCCACAACAAGCTAAGATTTGAATGCTAAAACCCAAAACTACTCCCTATACACAGGAAAATAAACTTCTACAAATTCTGGCAATGCAAAAAATTATAATACAAAAACAGGAATACTTTTAAATTTTTGGTACAAATAAAAATGACAAAATGTCACACAGAAAAAAATAAATGAACAAAATGAAACATACCCAGAGTTGGCATGTCATCTTGTAGACAGTCTATCACAGAATCACTGTCAACTTCAATTTTCACCTCAAAACAACTTTCACCTGCATCTGCACAACATACAAGCAGTTATTGCATATTCAGACAACATCCTCAAGCAATAAGACACAAGCAACTTCCTTTGTCACCGTAGTCCTCAGCACAGCTTTGCAGCAATGCACAAAATTCAGTACATGGGTACCAACCTAGAGTGAGTCGCCAAAAGGAGTTACCAAGCAGCAAAAATCCATGTGCGTTACCAAAGCGTTGTCAGCAGCATCTGAGCACACACTTCCGATATTTGATCATTTTGGCTATTTATGGATTTCGTCAAGTAGCTACATTACGTGAGCATGTACTGACATCAAAATGACGTCATTATGTGCACCTATGCAGAATAGATATTTGTGAATGGTTGAAGTAAGCAAAAAACGGAAAGAAATTGTGTTGAAAATGATTGTCTCTAGTTAACTAATGAAGGTTTGGCTCGTACCAATATTGACAAATACGTAGAAAAGCATTACTTGTATATTTCGGGTTTTTGTAGAATTATTGTTGCTGGAATACTGTGGAAAATTGCCCATGAAATGTGGCTGCCAAAATGCATAGGCAAAAATGTGTCTCCCCAAAGCGTTGGCAGAAACATTTAAGCAAACATTTCAGATTGTTGGCCATATTTATTATTTTTGGATTGCATTAAGTAGTTACATTGCATGAGCATGCACTGACATCAAAATGACGTCAGTGTGCATAACTGTATTTACACTGGGTAGATAACTGTGAATGGGTAAGGTATAAATAAATCCAAAAATGCCTGTGTTAAAATGACTGTTTAAAGTTACTGAATGAAAATTTTACTCATGTTGATATGGTCACTGATCAAATATGTACAAAATAGTTATGTGTATATTTCAAGTTTCTGAATAAATATTGTAATAGAAATGCTACGGAAAATCAGTAACAAAGTGTGGCTACCAGATTGTATGGGCAAAATGGTTTCCTTCGCAAGTACCCACTGTGTTTTTTGGATGCATAACTTGCAACAGTGTAGAAATACTGATTCCAGCCCATAGTAATCTTGATGCTGAAAAGCCTAAAAATATTCTGGATGTTAATTTATAGCTGACGGTTATTAATTATGCTGTGAAAAAGCCTTTTATATTCCACGAAGGTTAGCTCCAACACAGCACGAAATATTCGCCAAAAAAATGGACGATGGAAAAATGAACATCCAGTGTGACATGGCCTCTGCAGAGGATAGAGATAAAAGTAACAGAAAATCTATGGCAAACAGTTAAATCGAGGCTCTGGAATAAACTGGCCAACGTCGAAATGCAAGAAGATTTAACTGGAGCAGTTGTCGGAATTTGGGTGCCATCGCCTTTCGCTTATATTCGCAGCTTATGTGCCTCCTTGTTGAAAAACTGCAATTGTTTATTACAGCCAAAATTATCCGACCAATTACTGATCTATATGGATAATTTCCTTTAGTATTTTTCTCACAAACATGCATTCAATCTTGTCAGCCACTTGCTGATTTTACGCAGTGGCGCCATCTTGGTTACTCACTTATGGCCACTCACTGTATTACCTAACTGCATAGTTTAAGAAGTATGGCATGTGTCATGACTAACTAGACAGTACTGGTGACATACAACAGACTGTATGCACAACACTGTCACAGAACAGTCACTAGCTGGTCATGGCATAGCTGACATCGAGCAAGTTTGACTCTGGGATTTCCCAGCAAAAACTCACTGTAGCACATACATGAACTCTGGTTTTATGGTTTTACCTATCATTGAGCTGAATATAAACACCAGTTAATTTATCATCTGCTATGACCACGAATAAACAACCAGTATAGGACAACATGTGTGGCTTGGTAGTCTAATGCTAACGTGTCGGACTTGTAATCCTGAAGTAACTCAGAGGCGCAGGTTCGACTCTGCACCAGGACACAGCCGGGTAAACGATCGTAGCCAAGTTGTTCACACACATGTGCCTCTTGTCACCAAGCAGTATAATTTGGTACCGGCCTCACCACTGGGACGTAAACAGACACACCGCGTGATACACCGGCCCCGTATCCGTGGCCTCGCAGTGTAAAAATTGGTGTCTGGCTGAGGGCCTTAGGAAATGGAGATCAGTGCCGCCCTATGGGCCTTAAAGCTCGGAAGGACTTCACATTTTTTTATAGGACAACAGATGTTCTATTCAGTGACTTTAATAGCACAGTTATTAATATTTGTACAGAGTATCTTGCAAAAAGGCATAACAGATGTCATTAGTTTGTGATTAGCAATGTAAGTTTGCATTGAGTTATATTGACAATGACTGACTAAATATTTGTGACAGGTCACAAAAGAGACTAGTTAGTAAGTATGGGCATGACTGGTGTTGAAACATTGTTAAGCATACCATTTTAGACACTAATGCATTAACGCAGTGCGTTAATCTTTTTAATGCATTAATTAACGCGTAAATTAACGTACCCAGTCCCGTTGAGAGGGAGAGTAGGGGGATAAGTTATCACAGGCCTCGCGACGTTTGAGGGCCCTGCCTGTCTAATATAGAAAGTTAGAAACACATTTTCAAACGTATAATCAACAATAACTGACGTCATAGGTAGCATAGAAATCTATTAGCATGTCATCGAAAATCGAAATAATTATTTATTTACAGTAGTGATGGAACGAAAATTACAGTTTAGTTACTCAAATTCATTCGGTTGTCAAATAACTGCAGTTTAACAGAATATTTCAACTTTTGCTTCACAAAATTTAGTAAATTAACATAAATTTACTTATGTGCGTTAATTTTTTTAAGCGCATTAACTTTTTTAACGCGTGTTAATTTACTAACGCACTGATGCATTAATTAATGCGTCAATTGTGACAGCTCTACTAAATAATCATAACTGGATTCTAGTCTGGAAATAGTGGCAACAACAGCATTATGCACATAGCCCCAGATCTATTGATAAGAAGAAACTCAGATTATAAAAGCACTAAAAACAAGGAATAAGAATAAAGCAGCTGAAACTATGGGAAATGTCAAACTGCAAAGAATATCCAAACGTACCATTAGTTGGCTTGTCACCATGTGAACATTCAGTGATATCATTACTATCAGCTTCTGTGCTCACCTCCATATTACTTGCACCTAGCAATACATGTACAACCAAATACATAATGCATGCAAGTAAATCACAAACTTATGCAGCATAAAATCAATGTAATCTGTATGCTAGTAAAACATCCATGTAATATAACAACAGTGTATCATACTGGCATGGAGTTTAGCATTACAAACTTACACAGCACAAAAAAACTGGCAAAGAATTCTAAACTGCAACTATCGCTAAGTGCAAACTCCTAATCTCAAACCTTAACCAAATCCTACCTCACTTACTGCCATACAACAATTCACACAGAAATCAAGTTGAGCATGATAAAAACTCTTGCTAGCCACACACACAGTCATCATTCCACCAGAAGTGTTTTGTGAAGCTAAAATACACTGAATGCATCTTTGAACAGGGAACTCTTTTGGGAAGCTTACAATAGTCCTCCAGACCTCTAATCAACTGAAAAGCGAGTTAGGCCTCCTCATTCCCCACTCCATTTAAAGCTTTTGGTGCCTGTCTTCTCCTAGAAAATTTTTCTGTGGGCGCCCATGTGCATACGGATGCCGTCACTTGTTTTTATCCTACATCTGCACCAGTCCACTATAACACATCTACCATACTGTGCCGGAGCCTTCAACATACTAAAGGTGAAATGTATTCCGAAGAAGAAGAAAAGAAGATAGGTAAATGACTGTCAGTCAGAAACCTAATTTACAGAAGATCGTACAACAAATATACGACAATGTTACGACATGCGGAAAGTTTACAACAAATATACGATAAAACGTGATTTACAAAAAGTCGTACGACAAAGTTACCACAAAAATTACGACAAAACATACGACAGCTCATTAGCTGTCGTATGACAGCATCTCGCACACATGCGGTAATTATTTTGATTTTTCATTAGTATATATTTCTCACATAGTGCCGTAATACGTATAAATTTTGTTTGCGGTAACTTCAGGCAGCAAAATCACCCCGAAATCAATTCACTTGTTATTGTTTACATCGGTAAGCGTTGGCAATGGCGGAAGCAGACGATTGGCGTGCAGCGCCTTGCGCCACCAGCTCAGTAACACTGCGTTGTGATTGGTTGAGGTTGTAACATAACGGCGGTTGATTGGCTGGCTATTTTTAGCAACTACAGAGTTACGAAAAAAATTACGAGAGAGTTACGATGTCGTAAAATCAGCTTCAAAAATTCGGATACAACATTTTTACGACAATTTTACAAGATCTTAACTTGTTGATTTACGACAAAAATACGACAAATTTGCGAGGATTTTATGATAATTTTACAATTGTCTTACAATGTTTTGTAAATTGCAGTGTCTATGATCACGAATGCGTGATCGCGTCGCCAATTGCCTATGATCACGGCAGCCAATAGGAAGAGTCGATACAGTCAGCACGTGCACTGTCGCTATTGACCAATCGAAGCATGGTTTAGAACATCGATGGGCGTGGCGTATTTTGAACGAGAAAGTTTGGTTTTGTTTACATTCATTTCATGTAGTTAATCTAGTTTTTGTTTGCAATATGGCTTCCATAGAATTAGGTGCAAATTGATAGGCATATTGGAAAGCCTATATAACACTGGGATACATATGACACTGCTCTGAAGCTGTAGCACTAATTGCTGAATTGGCGCCGACGGAGCATCTTGCTGCGTTCATGACGCCGATGGACTAACAGTAATTATTGAATCCGCCCACTGCTGCGTTCATGGCCACATGAGTCGTGACGCGTCACTTTTTTCTCTTCGCTGTCATAATTAACGTTTTTTTCGTAATAATGTATTCATATTCTGCAGCTTATTCAGTTTTAAAGCAATTTAGCGGTAGATATATATAGAATGTCTATGCCAGGAAGCACCGATTCAGCCGATTCAGCAATTAGTGCTACTCCTCTGAAGCATTTTTCTGAAGCGAATCACGTTACGTTTGTGAAGCACAACACCAAGATGCGAATCACGAATTCGTGATCATAGATGAACGTCGCCGATTGCCTACGATCACGGCTGACCAATGAGAACGCAGCCGTGATCGTAGGCAATCGGCGTCGCGATCACGAATTCGTGATCATAGCACCGGTCTTTGGTGAAAATGCAGCACTTGACTTAAGTTTGACGCGGGAAGCGTTCGAGGTTGAGGAGAGTTAAAGCAGGCTTGTGTAGTGTGTCTAAGGGTTAGCTTTGAAATACGAAAATTCTACCAATATATGTGTTAATTACCAAATTATTGGTGAAACGACAAAATATAGTTGAAAATTGAAAGCGGAAACGACTACATAACAAGAAAACAAACTCCGACTATGAAAGTAGACTAACGCTTGAAATCACGAAGACGTAAATAAGTAACAACATGCGCCGAGGGATCGCATTCATCCCCACGTGAAGTTACGTGTTGCGTCAACTTGCGTGTTCAGAAACTTGACTGATGTTGGTGATCAACTGATCGTAAACGTTGACGTTCCAAATAATATAAAACATTTTAACTTACAAATCAACACAAAGTTAGGAATATTAATTACGATGGTATTGTTGTTGTTGTTGTTCGTCCTTCGAAAACGAAGATGACCACGACTTCAGGAGATCCAGGAATTATTTGTGGGTTCGCAGGTGACTGGTGAGGCCGATACGAGCTCGGAATTTGCGACCACATGAGGGGCAGACGTTTGTAGGTGAGGTAGTCGATGAAGACGCGGCTCGAGCCTTGCGATCAGCGCGCTTTCCCTGGGCTGCGACAGTACGACAGGTCTCTGCTGCAAGAGCTCCGATGGCCAGTGTATGTCTCCAGGTCGGACGATTCATAGCGGAGGTTTCCCAGTTGTTGACGTCGATATTCAGGGCTTTCAGAGACCGTTTGAGACTGTCCTTGAAGCGTTTCTTCTGTCTGCCAGCAGAGCGCTTTCCCTGGCTGAGTTCACCATAAAGCAGCTGCTTAGGTAACCGATGTTCGGGCATTCTGACAACGTGTCCAGCCCATCTAACTTGAGTTTTCAGCAATAAGGTGTGAATGCAGGTGACTTGGGCTTGTTTTAATAACTCTGTGTCAGGTATCTTGTACTGTAAACAATTTTACGCATACATACATAGCAGTTTACTCAAGGATGGCAACGCTGAAGCATGCATTGCTTTACACAAACAAACAGCAGTGTGCACTAGACTTGAAATGTGTGACAATCAGCAGCAACGATGCAGATAAGCAAAGCCACAAAATGTCTAGAATGACTCGCCGGCACGTTGAATACGAGAAAATTCGACATACATAGATGTTTGCACACGACAAAAGAGCTTTAGCAGAGACTAGTAACATGTCATATGAAGTAAACCTAGCAGACTGTGCAATTTTGAAGCAAAATCAACCGCGTAATGCATACCAAAATGATGGCATTCCTGAAACGTAACAATACTTTCTAAAAACATAACTCAAAAAACTGTACATATCCAATACAAAAAAAACAATACTATGTAATACGGCTGTGAAGGACTATCACTTTTGATGCCTGACTTGTATGAAGTTGACTAACAAGCCAGTGACACAGATACATCAGAATTAGTGATGATCATGTTTTCAATTTCGATACGATGTTGATACAATATTTTGAAAATATCGCGATATCGATATCAAAATTTTTAAAATGATAAGTATGTAAATCTTATACAAGCACAAGAACAAGATGCGAACGTTCAGCAAGGCAGTTTGCTTTACGTAGATACTAAAATGTGTCAGTGAACTTAAAAATTAACTATAGACTGTCGTGTCGTTAAATTACGACACTATAGTTAGTTTGCTTCGGTTAGTTTGTCATTTTCTCCGTTTATTCTCATTATTTTGGTAGTGCTACCAATATATTTTGGTAATAAAAATATAAACTTCTACTGTAAAAAATATCGCAATATATCGAAGAATTCGACATTTTTGTCGACGATACGATATGTGACATCGATATCGAAAACAATATATCGATTTTTTTGATATATCGAATCATCACTAATCAGAATTCCTGACGACCACATAACAAAAGTGAAGAGGACAGCAAAGTTAATAGGAAGAAGCCAGATGGCATCAAGAGACCATACGAGTTCATGTTCAGTTGAGAAGTACGATTAACACGAGTCTACCATCTCTTGGAATAAATACCAAGACAATCGCAAACATGAACTGAGGTCTAACTGGTCCTGTCTTTTTTTCAAGAACCATCAGTTACGATTATCTACCAGATAAGAAAAAAAGATAATCAGAAATGGAAGGTGACACCAAAGTTAATCCAAACATTAAACATTAGTGATTAATACCTCATAGCTGCAATGCAAATGAATATGCATTTTTCTTGATCCTTAGGGATTAGCATTTTTTCTAATCAGTTATTAGTTCACTTTTCGGATAAGAAGAAAGTTAATCGGATTCGGCTCCTAGCAGATGTCAGATTGAAAAATGGATTAGAATAAAAATAACCCTTCTTCTTGACAACGTGAACTCAAGTACTGAGATGCATGGAACGCAAAGTCCACAAGATCAAGTGACAAGCAGCGTGTCATTACACTAACTATGAAAAATGACGAGCAAAAAAAAACACCGTAAAGTACAACCAAGAGCAGAAAATATGTTTCGCGACAACTCGCAACTGGAAAATATTCCGAATGACACATGCACATCAAACACAACGGCAATGCGTTATCGGCCTGTACAGTATCACATACAGACAGCATCAGCACACACTACTATACAGTTTACAGGGTGGTCCATAAAAACCTGGCACTTTACTTTTGTCCATATCTTCACAAGTTATTCAGTCACCGATTTTCAAAATTTTTTCATTGACCCACTCTGCAGATAATTTGCAATAATGTGATTATTATATATCCTACCACACCATAAATGCATCTCTACACTACATTGTGAAATATAAGTGAAATATAAATGCATAACGATAATAACAAACACTTCAGAACAACATTGCGATAAATGCTCTCTATGACACTAAACTGTGAGGGTCTAACACAGTTTAGTGTCATATGGATCATTCACCGCAACGTCGGTCTGATGTGTTTTACCATTACCTAAATATTCGTTATTCCCGTTAGTTTTTTTCTTACATACATTTCACAAGGTAGTGTAAAGATGCAATTACGGTGTGGTAGAATATATAATAACCACATCATTTCAAATTGTCTCCAGAGTGTCCCGCTGAAAAAATTGTGATAATCGGTCAATAACTGGCAAAGATATGGGCAAAAGTAAAGTGCCGCGTTTTTATAGACCACATTGTAGTTTGCAAACACACACAAACTCTGAGGTATTTTTCTGTCTCCGGCACAACATCACAAAGACGAATTGGCAATCGAGTGTTTTTAGTAGTACTCCTCCCCGCTAAATGGATTATCGCTGCTTTCACTGCTTGCCTTCTCGCACTTCCTTGTAGTGATGGCACCAGCGGTTGCTGTTGGGCTGTCGATGGGCTTGAAGCCGCACAGTTCAGCGTGCTCCAGTCGTTGTCTTGCCACTGCCTGCTGCTGCTGCTGCTGATGTGCATTAGATGCAGTGTGGCTGCGCTGCTTTCCCGGCCTCGACTGCTTGGCAGAATACAGCGACCGGTGAACCACTGCGTACAGTCACAAAACATACAGTTAGACTTTGCAATACATGTACAGACGGACGGTGAAACGGTATGGGAATCTTCGGAGGTCTGCACTTCATCTGACAAAATAACAAGAGATCATCAACTTTTGCAAAGAATCACTTGAGTGCTACTTACAAGAAGACAATTTTTAAAATGGGACAAATAGATGCTTTTCTGACATGTGGCTACAACTTGGGGTCTTCTGCAGGACTGCAAGAATGTCCAAGAAGACGTGACATAAGCCTAATGGTATCATTAAAACATCAACAGAAATGACTAAAACATTTTCACCTACAGCAGCATCATTGCAACACAATGCATACTCAACTCTCACATATTACCAGGGTTACCATTCTTTTACTGACAAAAAATCCAGGACCCCATGAAAAATTTTCCAGGACCTTTCCATAGCCCACAAATATTTAAATATAATATACTGACACCACAAATTTAAAAGTAGGGGACTTCAAGTAATCTGCGAACGAAGCGAGCAGAAAAATTTTTTCCAGGACTTTCCAGGACCTTAAGCTTTAATTTCCAGCACTTTCCAGGTCCTGAAATTTTCAAGAAAAAATCCAGGACTTTCCAGGAGGCATGTACAAATTAACTACCAGCAGTACACTGCAATGCTGTTCTGCTTTCACTATGTTTAACTAGCTTACTTTTCCAAAGTTGATCAAGCTCAGGCCAGTCACAAATGTAGATTATAAGACCGCATGAAAGATACATATTGCTACAGTGTTATTGAAACAGTAAAATCATACAGTTATCATTCAGCTTTGTTAACCTTGCAAATGTTGCTCGGTTCTTTTGAGGTTCTCCAGTATCGCTGCCAGCTCCGGACTTGTATTCTGCCAGGCAGCTGGAACTCCGCTCTGACTAGGAATGTCGACAGAACCCTTCCCACCTTCCTGCCTACAGTTCAACCCAACACCTGCATAAGTACTCACTGCGTTGAGTCAGTAGTTTCTCAATGGCACAAAAATAGGATATTAGGTGCCATACCGTGTGTTCAACAATATGTTGTATTTAAAGCTCTGCCTGCAACTTTTTCCTTTTAGTTGCCATTAAAGTTAAAACCATGCATATAACCCAAGATAAGAAACAGCACCAATAGCATACAAAAAATTCACTTTATTATTAGTATTATTAATATCAAGCATGAGTAAATCTCCCTACGAACATATAAATACTGTGAAAAAAAGGATTTTAACTAGAGCTGTCAAATTAATGCATTAATTAACGCGTTAATGCATTAATAAATTAATGCACATTAAAAAAATTAACACGCATTAAAAAAATTAATGCACATGCGTAAAGTTATGTTATTTTATTTAAATTTATTAAATACTGTGAAGGAGAAGTTCCAATATTCCCTTACAAAACTACGGTTATTC
>Ga0209454_1004190_pt1 | contig 10677 bp, 13 predicted proteins | sample WorMetHERISLAND1_2_FD_187400 | JGI IMG/M metagenome (GOLD analysis project Ga0209454, IMG submission 187400) | Marine gutless worms symbiont microbial communities from Max Planck institute for Marine Microbiology, Germany - Olavius geniculatus... | ecosystem: Host-associated > Annelida >...
ACGCCCTCGTTCGAGGTGAACCCCTGCATCCAGTGGCACGAAATTTTGTCACGATAAACTAGAGACCTTGGGGCAGTCACGGTGAAGATTTCGTGATCCTAGCTTGCACCGTTTTGATACAGCTCACGAGTGTGACGGACGGACGGACAGACAGACGGACGGACGCCCAGACGATGGCAAAGATGCACGAAGCATTCTGCTTTCGCGCGTAAAAATCAAGTGCTTTCAGTTGCCAAACGTCCCTAAAAACCTTCGGCCCCGTAATCCTAAGCGGCGCCAAAGAGGGGAGCAGGGTGAGCTGCCCCCATGCCGCTGCTCCCGTGCCCTTGGCTGACTCCGCCCTTCCAGGAAAAATTTTGATGGTGATAAACTGCTCTCTGGTAACCATACACATGCCAAGGTGGTGACTTATTAAACGTCATTTTTGCAAGACAACACAGACATCCGTGATTTTTTGCTTTTCCAAATATTAAAAAGCAGGCAAATTTGTGGCTTCCATTGCACGTCCAAAAAGCTAAAAGTGTTTCAGCTTCAGGGGGGTTGCCTACCTGACCCCTGACCAGCGGCTCTGCCCCTGGGCCCCGCTACATCTTTTCGATGCATATAACAACTGAATAAAAGTCGACATTTGGCCCACACTAAAAATTTATTGTCCCCCGTGCCCTGGCCTTGCCCCCTCGTTGCCCTCCCCAACATCAGATTCCTACTGTCACCCATGCCCGCAATATTCACTGGAGTATAGTTGGACCCTTCAAAATATGGATGCAGTATTTTTTTACTGAAACAAAACTGTCTGCAGTCCGTTATGCTGCAGTATTTTACTCTAATTCACATAAATACTATTCAATGGGTCGCTGTTGGGTAACAATTAATTGCACATAGCACATTCACGATTATCAACCACAAATGAATCGAAACAAACAAATGAATTAATAAAAACTAACATAAAATCGTAAAACGTACGTATAACATGCATATATCCCTGCCATGGTCCAGGGTCTACAGTCCACACGCTGGCTAGAAACAAACTGATTTAAAACGATGGAAAAAATACAATAAAAATGTTTGATACGCATATTAACAGAATGTAACGTCTGCCAAGCATGTACGGACTGTACAAAGTCTATACAGAGTTTGCTTTTAGCTCAGTCAGACTCTATCTATAGTGATGATGATAAGTTTAATATTAGGGCTGCAGAAATTAACGATTAATTAATCGATTAATCGTTAAAAAGTAACAGATTAAATTCTTTTAATCAAATAAAATTTGTTAAAATTTTGGACTTTTTAACAGCCTAAAATGACTGATGGACAACGTTCTTAATCTACTTTTACGTCACGTAGGATATGTCATACAGATTTTTTCTACAATAGTGTTAGTTCAATAGTCTGCATTTTTTACTGTTTTAGATTTTGCTTCTGTCTGCAAAACATAACCACAGCTAGTAGCTGAATTCTGCAGTTTTCGTGCAAACTTTTTGACAACAGAAATTAACTGAAATAATTAACTTGTGGAAGTTGATCGATTACAAATTCTTAAATCGGTTGCAGCCCCATTTAATATCTATCTACATGCAGTATCGTGCTAAACACAGCAGCCTTGATTGATATGCAACAAATACCTACAACACGCTGTTAGCTAGAAAAATACGTCGGTTCAGTGACAACAAATCATGCGGCCGTCCACTTACAGCTGCGCACCCTAAACCCTAACCTCAACCCTGACCCTTTGTCCTTTTGAAATGACAACTGGCATACCTGTTATTCCTGATCTAGAGAACGTTCACGCCAGTATTTTGGTTTTTGTATCCTTTTGCTTCAAAGTTGTGGCTTGTACAAAACAGAAAGACGGACGGGCGGACGGGCAAGAACCATACTACGGCCTATTAAGACGGCCGCATAATAAACGTGAACGACGAACATTAAATGCCATATTGCCACAGTTTCTTGCGAGTTGCTCGTCTTAGAAATGACCTATAACAATGTGTCAAACGGGACCTATAAAACACTCTCTACTCAGTACTGGCTCAGTCGCCTGTTACCAGTGGACAGCCAGCACTGCCTCATCATGAATATGCAAGTAGCAGGTGCGTTCAGGGCATGCATGGGAAACATGATCAGTGAACGTCTGAAAGGGGACTCCCACTAGGGTCAGGGACGAAGACTGAGATCTGCTACAGACAAAGTCCCCCAAAACGTGCTAAATTAAACTGGCTTCCCCCCCCTCGTAGAGGTACAAACCTTCGCCCCCTTACCTTTATGGAACATTTGCCGCGGGTGCGTTGCACATGCTACAGCCCAAATTCCATTACGTCGACTTCCCCCCCCCGTGACATCCTCGTGGCAAGACATGGGGAAGACAATGGAAGTCCACTACATCGCAATTTCTCTCCGTGACAATTCCGCGACGTGCCAATGTCCGTTTGTCGTGTCATCGTGCTCGTTCCTAAATTCCATTAGAGCGAAAAAACGGGTTTCTCACTGACTAGTCAGTCACAGGCTTTTTCCATATCATCAATATTGTGACGGTTTAAAAGCCCGAAACTTCGCTGTTACATCCCCGTTTCATAGTCTACGTCCTCGACTTCCCCGTGACAAGCTCTAGACTTCCCCCGCGGAAATGTCACTCACGAGGGGAGGGGAAGTCGGCATAATGAAATCCGGGCGTGCTACTTGGCGAAAGCGAGCGACGACAAAAACCAGATTGATAATATTTATGAATCACACCCAGTCGGTATCACATGCGAATGAATTGAACCAGACGCTACGGCGAGACGTGTGGCTTGGTGATGTAACAACTAGGACGTCGAACTTACGATCAAGGGATCGTTGGTTCGACTCCCAATCGGGCCGCTATCAAGTTGTTACTACTTGGATAGGTGACTGTCTGCGGACAGGTAAACCGATTCAGTATATAACCAACCACCAACTCAGCCTTCCATCCCTCTGGGGCAGGTAAATTGAGCACCAAGCAGCCTGCCTGGCTAAAGTTATGGCGAAGCACGTTCACCTGTCTCGGGTGGCAGGCAACACTGTGTGATTCCATGTGGCAGGTGACGCTCCGTAGCTCTGAGATGGGCTTTCTATGAAGAGCTATACCACTATTTAACGAGCTGAACCGTAACGCGTGCTACTTGGCGGGAGCAGGGGACGGCAGGGAATGAGTGGACGTCGACGACGTCAGAGACGAGACTGAAAACGGAGAGTTAGAAGACGAGGACAGCGTGGTTGACGTCGTACCCACATCATCACAGGTTGCTACCGTAGCGGCAGAGACAGCAGCAGCAGCAGCACAGGGGGACGAGAAATAGGTCTTGACCTGACGCCTGCAGTTCTCACACAGCTTCAACAGCGGCGCCGCGTCCGATAAACAACTGCAGTGCTGGCGCGCGTAGCTGAGGGTCTGGTCGAAGTCGGCCAGCTGACCCATGAAGTTGAAGTTGGGTGAGATGTTGGGGCGGACCCGGCGCAAGAACTCGTACGCGTCTTCCAGGGACAGCGACATGCAGAACATGAGATAGGCGACGGTCACGGTCACTGAGCGACTGATGCCAGCCAGACAGTGCACCAACACGCCCACGTTCTTCCGTCGACCCTCCTCTATACATTCACACACACGTACACGTCATCGTAAAGAAAAAAGTAAAGACCCATTGGACGACACTGATCTACATTTCCTTAAGGCGCGTATACAGAGCGACGACGTAACTGAACTGAACTGAACTGGAACGGTTTAGTTTTTGATAAACTGACCAAAGGGCAAGCAGGACGAGTTCGTTGGTCATTGGTTGACGCGTACGTGCGCGTAGTCACCAACGTCGTTCGACGGTGCCCACTGTAATGCATTACGGCTTGCCCATTAGTCAGTTCGTCAAAAACTAAACCATGTCAGTTCAGTTCCGTTCAGTTACGTCGCTCTGTACACGCCTTTAGACCTCAGGCAGACGCCAGTTTACACTGCTACACCATTTCACTAGTGGCTTAATAGCGTAACGATAAAACGTTGGACTTGCGATCACGAGGTCATGGGTTCAACTCCCCATCGGGTCGCTATCAAACGGTTACTACCTGGATGGCTGACTGTCTGCGGACAGTTAAACCATCTACGTATATAACCAACACCAAGGTCAACTCAGCCTTCCAGCCCTCTGGAGTAGGTAAATCGCGTACCGGTCTGTCTGGCAGCCAGGGCTCAAGAAGGGGAGCGTTCATCTAAGTCGAGTGACAGGTAACATTATGCGACCCCATACGGCAGGTGACGCTCCGCAGCTCTATGACGGGTTTACCATGAAGAGCTATACCATTTTATTGACGCGCTACAGCTATGCCGTAGGCGTCTACGGCACCGGTTGTCGTGTGTCCGTCTCTCTGTATGTAATGGATGTATTATGGCTAAACGGTGCGAGATAGGGCCTAGGTTGCTATTGATCACTAATAGTAAGTGGTATATTGGCTTTCAAATGACATGAAAATCATCGACCTTGGATGACCTTGAAGGTCAGTACTGCAAGAAGAACTGTATAGGCTGTAGCATGTCATCCCTAGCGACAGCTGGGCTTCTTGTTAAGAAAGCAACAGACAGACGTACCGATGAAGTTGATGGCAGTAGTGAAGAAGGTGGTCGGCGTCTCGGACCAGTGATCAGTGATGGCAATACGCATGTAAGTCAGCGTCGAGTCGTCTTCAAACGTGTTGTCCACGTCAGCCGTCACGTTCACGATGTACTGGATGTTGTGACGCCGCAGACAGTCCAAGTCACGCGCCGTCGCCGCGTCACCTAGGTACAGGTTGCTCAGCACCTGTGTCAAATTAAATAAAAAGGAAAACATATAAGAAAAAGTGCACAGATTACAAATGGTGTAGTGCTTCTTTTTGTTTTTAACAAGTGTTTCATCATTACTGGAAAATATGTGTAAATTAACTTTCTCACTATGGCGATCATTGCAGATTAGTGAAAATTCACTTGTCAATGCTATTTTATCTTCGGACTTGTTTTTTAAATCTCCAGTTTTTAAATGTTGGCGATGTAGTTTGTTTTAGTCTTTTTTTAGTCTCTGTGTTTGTGTGTTGTGTGCATGGGCCTCGAGCCTGCTATTGAAGACAAATAAATAAATAAATGTCTCCGAAGCGCTAGAGTAGTGCTAGTATACTGTCAATGTTTGTTTTCAAATGCTGCTCACACACCAGGTGCATGTTGAATATTCACTACGACCCCACACAATAAGGTTTGTAGTGATTAAGACTGAGTTAAATGCGTTACTGTCAAATTCAGCACAATTTCAGAAGTGGTGAAGATTTAGGCCTATACAAATTAGGCTGCTAAAGAATATTCAGCTGCTCTGACCTGTAACCTCTACACTTTTTCTACACAAAATTCCAAAACTTCGGACCTATCACATGCCTTTCTATCACGAACCGTCGCCAAGTTATCAACGCTCAGAAACAGTCCAGTTGTTTTTGGTCCACCCTGCACACAAAATATCTTACGCTGCCTGGTAGGAGAAGTGTCTGACCTGGACCGGGAAGGGTAAGGACGTGGCAGTGGAGACGTCGCAGCAGCCCTCCGTTGGGCGCCGAGGACTCATAGACTGACGGCCACTGTGCACCGGCGATTGAACTGCATGGCACGACGAGTTGTGGTCATTGTCATGCAAAAACTGAGCCGTCGACGACGGCGCCGACGACGATAGACGCAGATTCGACAGACCGAAGATGTCAACGGATGGCGCGTGATGGTGGTCGGAGATACGCAGCAGCTGGGGACGGGCTGCCGGCACAGTGGCGCCATCATGGCCGTCATCAGAACCATCATTTACATCATCATCAGCGTCAGCAGCAGTAACAGCAGCAGCAGCAGTAGTGGACTGTCGCTCAACGCACAGGTGAGAAAACTGGCGACGAAACGACGCAAATCCATCTGACAGCAACAGCACAAAATACTGTGAATACACCATCACTTCAGTAAGATAGTGAGTAATCTATCATATGCAGCGCGTTACTTGTTGTAATAAGTTACCTCAAACACACTCGAAAAGTAGAAACGTTTTAGGCGGCGTCTAAAAATAGCTAAATAGCGCGTGCTGCATTTAAGAATGTTAGGAAAAGCGTTTCGAGTTCCAACTAGATGGACTGGCACGTCATTCCAGAAACACGGTGTCCGTAGGTTGACATGCTGATCTGCGGAACCTGCAGCTGACCACTCCGCATGTACTCCCATAACTTTTAAGAAATATCTGCACCAACACAGAAAACGGCATTCTGGAGCTCAACAGCGTGAAAGTAAGTAAATAACCAGCCCTGCATGGCATACACCGCATCCGACTCAGTATACCGGCAGCAGTAGTGTAACAGGTGTTTGTATCATTAACAGAGACGAATGTCCTTATACCTGGTAACCTATAGCAACACAATTCTCGGTAGAAGGAACGAGTCGGGTCAGTAACTGGTTGGTTGATACTCGATAGTAAGGCTGGCCCGCCGCTAGTTGAGTGACATGCCTATGTCAGTCAATCAGTTCTAGGACTCACTTCTAACACCGTGGGGGCGACCTGCACGCACTTCCTACTTTACCCCGTATATAAAGGTTTAAGGCTTAAACGGTATAGCTATTCATGGAAAACCCATCTCAGAGCTATGGAGCTTCACCTGCCATATGGATCACACAGTACTACCTGCTACCCGACACAGGTGAAGACGCCCCGCCTCAACCCCAGCCAGACAGCTCAATACTCGATTTCTCCTCCCTCCCCCTTTCCCTCTCTCTACAAGTAGGCCCTCAAATACTGTACAAGTACATGGTCTGCAGAAGCTCTGTAAACTTCCCCGGTGGGTTATAGAGCGATTGAATTTGGTGCATTTTAGCCTTAAAAGCTGACATCTGGTGTCACTATTTTCCTCAGTGTATGCGTTTTCTCAACTGATGACTTACGAGGTTGCAGATTTAATCACACTCAGAGCACACATACATGTAACTGGGGTGTGGCGTGACTTAATGCTGTCCCATTATTATACTAGAGGCCATACATGAATTTATGATGGATCATTCAGACCAGACTGATTTCAGGATGCAATTAATGCAGGTTAACCTTTAAATTCAAATGGAAAACCTACAGAAACTGAAAATGGAAGGCGGGGGAACGCAGTGCCTCAGTGTTCTCCCTAGCACTTTGACGCTTGGCCACCGAGCTGTGCCTCTGAGAACTGCCAGGTGATGCTACACCTGTCCACGCTACCTGCCATGCTACTAGGCCACGCCCAGCTGTTCAGTGTTCACAGCCCATTCACTCCACAGGTCTCAGTCTGTCATCAGTCAATGTCTGTTTACCACTCACCTTCTTTCGTTGTTCTAACACCACAGAAACTAGGCCGGAATGGCCTACATTCATTCACTAGACCGGCTTGCTGCGGAAACAACACCATTCACCAACGTAGGTAAAACGTAAACGTAAATTCCTTTCAAAGTTCTAAACAACAAAGTCCGTGTAGTCATACACAAAGCTCGAAGTGGGGAAAATAAGTGCCGGTATGGTAGCTTTGCCTTCCCTCCCTTCGTCCTTTCAAGCTAGTGCAATTTTAGCCACTGATCGATGCAAACATCAGCGACCAGTTGCCTAAATGTCATAAAATAGCCTGCAAATCACACCGGTATGACTTTTCTCAAAAAAGAAGTGCCGGTGTGCCATACCAGTCCACGCCGTCCCACTTCGAGCCCTGGTCATACACCAGCTTACACAACGAGACCACAACTGATGCATCCACCGGTGTGCCTGCTTACGCTCCTAGCCTTCCCTGGTAGTACACATTGCACCTATACACACAGCGGGTTGGCCAGGCTAAGTTTACTAGGGCGGCTGGTTACATACCAAGATGGTTTACTCGCCACCAGACAGGCCATGCATGACCAACAGTCTCAACAGATCATTTAAATGTATCAACGTTTTCTGCTGCTGCAGTCAGTTGACAGGCAGGCATTTACTGTCCTTGATGCCAATCTGAGGAAACAGCTTCCAATCCGTCTGACATTACCTCTGTAACATCACTCTCTCCATCTTGGCTTACTGTTTCGTCTCTCACATAGGACTTCAATGATGTGATCCTAAGATAAAGTTTCACTTAGACTGGTGACAGCAATCCTAGGACTGAATTCCCAAAGTTGGGATCAGGGATTAAAAATATGTAATCCCATGATCCCATTTTCTGGATTAGGTTTATGAATTGGTTGTTATTTTGGTATGTGATTCGGGATGGTTGAAAACGACTGAGATCGCGGAATTTGAGATCCCGGGATTACATCACTGATTTATAGCATATTACACCTCTTCAATGATGATAATTATAATGATTACGAGAACTGATGACATGTGCTAAAATTCTAGCTGGCTATTTTAACAGCCAGAATACGCTGACTACATGGGTAGGCTTTCTTAGTGAAACCAAGTTACGTCACGTAATTTAAACCACACACAGCCTGAACTGATACCGTTCCTGCAACTTTCAGCCAACGACGGTAGTCTATGCAACCTGAGCGTGGTTCAAGTAACGACAACACACTGCCTGGAGTGGTATAAGTTTGTACTGTGTACTCCTTACCCACTCCAGCAGTGTGGTATCTAAGTATCCGCGTAATATGTTACCTAGCAAGTAGCTGACACGACAGCCGTCCTTCTGAAGTCCATTCATCAGTACTTGAATGACGCTATCAGCGCCAGACCCCAGCGAGTCTCCACTGGTGTCATACAGCACTACGTGCGAGGTCCTGCAGCGATCAGAGAACACGGCGCGGGACGACGAGTTGGGTGAAATCGCGGCCGACACGCTGACGTTGCCGTTACGCAGTCGTCGCAGCATCATGGTCGGCACGACGATTAGCAGCGAGCCGGCCACGTGAGAGCTGGTGTACTCGTCGGCGGAGCGACAGTCCAGCAAGAGTAGATCGGACGACTTGTCGCCGTCAGACAGCTGGTTGCACAGCCACTGGCCAGTACACGACGTCCAGTCATCAACCATAGCAGCGTCGACGATCGCCCTACCCGGTCATCACCACCACCAGTTGGTTTACTACCAGCTACGAGGATCCACTACCAATGGGCGATGACGTCATGAACCAATCAAGTTCGCATTTTACAGGTAGGCTACTACATCGGTCGTCAACCCTCAACTCTACGTGACGTGACGTCGTCGACCTCAAATAACCGCTAGTCCGCAACACTCGACATTTCGTGCGGCCGCTCCCTTCTTATTTACACGAAACGACGGACCGGAAATGAGCGCAGAATCAACAGCACGGCAGCGAAAAGCGTCGAGCAGGCAGATAAAGACTGAGCCACTGACTGACAGCCAGGGGGCGGGGCGTGTTAGCCCGCTGCGTCGGCTACAGAGACGTGTGCACTGCGGACCGGGATCCGCGGGTCACGCATTTTTCGCAGACGCCATCCTGCCGCAGCAGTTTTTTTCGTTTAGTTCAGTCAGTATCACGGCTTGTTGGAAAATTCCGCGATAATACCGTTTCTTTTGCCTCAAAACTTAACGAATGCGATCTTCCGCGAAAACATTTATTGTTATTGTTTACGAATTATTGTTTACTTTAGATTAACTGCGTAAGCAAAACGTCACTTTTGGTCAAGCGACTGCAGTAAGTAACACCATATCGAAAACGGAGGCTTGTTGCACTGTGTTCGATACTGATAAATCGATTATATATTAAGTAATGTTTTTTGTGACAGAAGTATACGCAGTTATTCAGCGATTCAATGAGGATCAGGAGTGCAAAATCTTATCTGGGTTCGTTCAGCTGTCACACTTAAGTTATGTTGCCATGATTGTCTAGGGGGTTACTTTTTTCCGAATATTGCGCTTGAATGAAAATCAGAAGAACGCGGAGTTACAAATTAAGGCTCCGCACGTCTCTGGTGCATTAGCCTGCCTAGGCGTACGCGTGACTCACGGCGGGCGGCCACGCGGGCTGCCTGCCGTTCTAAAAATACCGGTAAATATCCACTCAGTCACTCAGGTGACTTCAGGGTGACTTCAACCGACTTGTGGGCGGGTTTGCGAACAAGCAAGCACAGAGCAAAATTTCTGGAAGTCAGCGAAAATTGATATCGAGCAAGCCGTATAAAGTGATTAGGGTTAAGTTCAAGATTAGGGTTTGTTAATTACGATTTTGGCAATTATTCAATATGCAGTAAAACGTTACCGGTTATTAGAAGTTGTGGCGGGCACCTGCCTGTGGCATCGCCTTTTGGCGAACGTTCAGCCGCGCTGTGACCCGAGTTACATCATCAATTGAGTTAACTCTTCTAACGTCCAGGACAACGTTTTAAAAATCTCAGTGCGAGATGATGCTCAGAACCTCGAGGACTGGCGGATCTGGAAGCTGGAAAAAAGAGGACAGACGCATGGCCATCGCGATGGTGCGAGCCTATAAGGGAGGCCTGGGGCCTTAGTTTCCAGCGGGGTCCATCAGCCTCTGGTCAGGGGGCAAGCCCCCTTGGTGCTGAAAGTGCCTTGGCAGAAATGTGCATAATTCTATACCATAACTTCCACTAAAATATTTAATGTTTTTGCAGTAGAAGTTAAAATTAGATGTTAGGTTTTTAAAGGTTTTTATTTTGAGTTTATTTTGGTTTAGTGTCCAATGAACACCGTGCACAAAATTACGACCACGTTCTTTTCCAT
>Ga0209454_1004199_pt1 | contig 10666 bp, 7 predicted proteins | sample WorMetHERISLAND1_2_FD_187400 | JGI IMG/M metagenome (GOLD analysis project Ga0209454, IMG submission 187400) | Marine gutless worms symbiont microbial communities from Max Planck institute for Marine Microbiology, Germany - Olavius geniculatus... | ecosystem: Host-associated > Annelida >...
CCCTATAATCGCCGCCCCTGATTGACAGTGACGTCGCGATGAGGTCTCAGTCTTACGTCGCAAAAACTTGTTTCATTGTACTGCTGTCAAGATCAGTTATCCAGTCGCTGATGTAGTTTCTCACCCTCTCCTGGCTTGACTATGGTAACTGCCAGCATTATGTCATATGACTTGTCATGGTTTCAGACAGGTCTCCAGGGGTCTGCAGCTTCGTACTTCATCAACAAGCTTTTGGAGGTAGCACATGTCAAGGCTTGTCAGCGACTATATTCCAGCTTGTCTTCGTCACTGGTTGTCAGCCATACCCGACTGTCTACTGTCGGCGACAAAGCTTTTCCAGTCACTGCTGCATGTGTCTGGAACAGTCTGCCCAAACATGTCCCTCTGCACTTTTGCGGGCTGTTTTCCAGTGACATCTCAAAACCTGCCTGTTTGACATTTCATATGTAACCCATATGCGACTGTACAGTGTTCGTGCAGTGATGCTACACCGTGTCTCAATAAAAACAGTCGAAACTGTTTTCATCATTACTTTGTCAAATTTCCAGTAATTTTTAGCACGTAGGTGGTCAAGCCGATAATTTGTAAGGTGCATTCTTTTTCACATAATTTATGTCAATGCATTACCATGTGAAACACAGATGCTCCAGATTGTTACATTACATGATGATTATTTGTATTATATTGCTCACCTTAGCATTATCATTTTAACAGAGGGCACCGCACGATTTAATAATTTTGTGGCGTAAAATATTTTATGGTAAAAATAGCAGACAACAAAATAGTTGACTGATGAGCTTAAAAATGTCTAATCGATGAGTGAATGCCGTTTGATCAGTCGATCATTGATTCCTCTATCAGCCAGTCTCGTTGCATCTAAGCCATTGTGTCCAGGTATGCAGGTCTGATAATTTGCAAGCAAAATGTTATTCAAATTTATAATTCTGCTAAATAATTCATATTTCAGTTTATTATGTGCTTAATTAAGTCCTTATAACATTTACTTAAGACAACATTTCAGTATTATGCAACAATTTGTAGCATCTGTGTTTCACACATTAGTGTGTTGACATAAATTAGGTGAGATGGAATATGAGTCCACCTTACATAACTCTATTGTCTTGGTCATCGTTGTGCCAAAAATTATCAAAGTTGGTAAATATTTGACAAAGTTATGACAAAAATAATGTTAAAATAATTTTGACCGGTTTTTTTATTGAGACACAGTGTAATTGCTATGGACACTGATCATCCCTGGTACTTACTTACACTCTAGACTCAACTCAGTGATGTGCTCAAAGTCAAACTGTCCAGAGCATCCAGATGCTGGCACAACCACTTCAACTGCTGTTGTAAATTGGATGTAAGCTTATACGAGATTGATGCTTGGGCCACAGAAGTGAATTTTCCATGATATTTTCGTTTTTGTGAGCACAAAATTCCACCTGTTGCTTACTTTCATTGTCAGGAGTTTTTGGAGGAAAGGTGTCTTTTGCCAGATGGAGGAACCTGCTTGTTAACACTTTATTTAGTTAGCAAAATAGTGTATATTATATTTGGTTTGGTTTGTTTTGATGATTGTCAGAGATGGTCGATTTTATGAAGAAAGTTGCGAGACTTGGAGTTGAGTTGTCTGTCGAAGAACGAAACTTGCTGTCAGTGGCCTACAAAAATGTGATTGGTGCCCAGCGTTCTGCCTGGCGCATTGTCAGTAGCATTGAGCAGAAGGAGGAAAACAAAGGAGAAACAAGTAAACTGGAACTAACTAAGCAGTATCGTATCGCGGTGAGTTGTTTCGAGTTTGCTTGTATGCCTTGGATGGAACTAATGTTCTGAAAATGGCTTATGACAGAAGTGTTAGTCCAGTCTGGATCAGTCTGATTATTTTGGATTTAACTGTTCTGATTGAACATCTACCATGTGTACTGTATATTATGTTGTGTTAGGTCAAACTGGTATTTTTATTACATTGATTTCTAAGCTGAGCCCGAATGCTGATCTGAATGTCCATTTGTATGTCCAGTGTTCATCGACAAAAAGTTTAGAACTCTAATTTGAACAAAATTTGGTGTGTAGATAGAGGTCAAGGGTTGACAAGGCAGTACCACAGTATGTTATGCGATCTAAGATCTTATCGAAGGTCAAAGTCACAAGACCTTCAGAAATGGAAAAATTTTCCATTTTCAAAGTCTGTCTCTTATCCCATTTAAAATAGGAGCTGACTTATGACTATGGATTCTTAAACAATGGCACAATATGCTAATTTGATCAGGCCAGATTTTTAATGTATCATAATTGTCCTAGTTTCGTAGGAAGATTTGGCATTTAGGTGTTGTGAGTTAGATATGTGAAGTTTTAGCCTGACACATGATTGGCGATATTCGGATTATGGTCCAATAGGGCAAGACAATCAATGTGATTGTCTAACCCAGGTACATGTTTATAATTAAAGTGGTTGCTCATGGAATGGTTGGATAATTTACGACTGTACGCATGCATTTGTGTCGTTTAGATTGAGAAGGAGTTGAATACCATCTGCAGTGATGTGCTGGAAGTTCTGGACAAGCATCTGATCCCAGCAGCATCTAGTGGAGAATCAAAAGTTTTCTATTACAAGATGTATGTTCTTTTGTACTCTGCTGAGTTTAATGCACAGTGAATTTACAAAATCACAGCCCAGCAAATGATACTGAATGGCTGCTGTTATTGGCGCTATCACTGTCGCAGTAATTTTGTTTCTATCAGACATTATGCTGTAACTAAATTGACAATTAGTTATATTCAGTATGTAATTTGGCAATTGGTATATTTTTGTGCGTATTTTAAGTCGACTGAGTATCAATTTTCAGTCATGCTTAATGCATACAAATTAGAGCTGTCACATTAATGTGTTAGTGCATTAGAAAATTAACAGACGTTTAAAAAAATTTTCTTAAATTAACATGCTTTAAAAAATTTATACACATACGTAAATTTTCTAAATTCTGTGTAGCAGGAGTTCCAATATTTTATAAAACTGTGGTTATTTGACGATTGAATGATGTTTAAGCTATTAAAAATGCTTTTGTTGCCATTTCGTCACTACTGTTACGGTCTTGTGACACAGCCACAAGCTCGTTGGTCGTCATTACAGTCACCCTCTTGACTACAATATCAGCAATGTAATGATGCATTAATTAACGCGTTAACACATGCGTTGATGCCGTTAAAAAAATTAATGCCTCAACAGCACTAATACTGACATAAAGATAAGAACAAGTAAGCAGTTAACACTTTACAGCAAATGTTGAAATATGTGTCCACAGACTGGTGCTAATCCTGGTGCTGACTGCTTAGCCTACTAGTCAGTGGTTATCAAGGATTGCGTACCGTCTATGGTTATTGGTCTTTGCTGGAATACACGTCATACATGTTACTTATAAATAATTTTGTGATGGAAAATTCCATATAGATTATGGAATTTGGACAGATGTTGGTAAAAATACTTAACTATCGAGTAAGGTTAGAACGATACCAAAAAAGCTACCCAGTACCCAATACTAGGGCCTCCGATATTGGTATACCGAATACTGGGATACCGGCGTAAATAGCACCGGTGCTGATACCGGTATTGCACTATTCAGTATCGTAGTTTTCGGTTATCAGCAATTCTAGAAGTCACCAGCGTGATGCACTGCACAATATGTGACCTTTTGTTTAGCCAGTGACTGTAGGCGCCACCGCTGTACGGCATAGTTCTATGAATCGCCATCCATGCATCATGTAGGCACATACTCGGAGCAAAGACTGCATTGCAATGATGCGAGGGCGGTTGGGAACTTGGGATGCTGGATGAAGTTGCAGTGTCGCCTGACTGACCGATGTCCAGTCCGCCTAGTGAGAGAGGCTGTGGATGGCACAGACAGCAAGGGTCACTGAGTCGCAATCACTTTGCACCAGTCATAAGCTTATGCTTGACTACCTAGTAAAGAGTAATATGGGGATGGTGGTAATATCACGGTAATTACCACGGTAATGGGTACTGACGCGGACTAAAAATTTTGGGATCTGCACATCTCAGTGCTGGTCAAACATGAAAGCACGCCAGGCGGCTGTGTGCAGGCATCTCTGCTTGCAATGTTGATTTGAAGCTCAAAACCTAACCAGTTCATCTTTGTTCCAAGATGCACTAAGAGTTTTGGTAGCTGGATGAAGCTGTGGAATAATAGAACATCGGCAGAAGCACAAACGTTTTGAACCAAAATTGACTATTAACAACATTTTTGTTTGACTGAGACTCAGTGCCATTCATTTTTACATTGTCACTTCTACTTGCACTTACTTTAGTGCATTGGCTTTGTTGCTTAATGAGATAATCAAAACATATATCAAGAGTTGTATTAGTCCATGATCTTTTGATACCGTGTGTGTGGCAACAGGCAGGGTGATTATCACAGATACTTGGCCGAGTTTGCAACGGGAGATGAGCGCAAAACTGCAGCTGAGCAGAGTTTGGTTGCTTACAAGGCAGCCACTGATGTGGCCATCAGCGAACTGGCACCAACTCACCCCATTCGTCTTGGTCTGGCTCTCAACTTCTCAGTCTTCTACTACGAGATCCTCAACGCTCCCGAGAGAGCGTGCCAGCTGGCGAAGCAGGCTTTCGACGAGGCGATTTCCGAACTAGACACGCTGAGCGAAGAGTCATACAAAGATTCTACGCTTATAATGCAGCTGTTACGGGACAACTTGACACTGTGGACGTCAGACATGCAGGCTGACGGTTTGTTAAACATTTTTCCCCTGTGTACTTTTTGTATTACTGCATCAGAGTTTCTAGTCTTATTAGTTGCATGATTTGTGTTATATTGATTACTGATGATGTCGGTACAGTCATTAAAAGTGTCTTAACATAGAAATGCTGTAGTTTCGCACATGGCTGTGCTTACTTTCGTCCTGAGAGAAGCTTAGAGAAATGGAGCAAGTAATATGATGTCACTCAAAACGGAAAGGGCATTTTTGGTGGACAGTCAAGTATTTTGAGAGCTAGATAGAATAGTTTTATTATATGAGTGGAAATAGAACTAACAGCAATGAAAGAAAGCATTCGATTATCACTTTGTCAGTGCTGTCAGCATTTGTCAGTGCAAAAATGCCATAGATGTGTATCAAGTTAAATAAGCTATTGCACTGTCCTCCGCTGTGATATAATTGATTTTATCACATTACTTCCTGGCGTGTGGCTGCAAAAAGTAATGTTCACTTGCAAACAACCAGGTGTCCTTCAATCCAATTTAAATGGCCATTAAAATTTCATTTGCCACTCTGCTTTGTTACATCCACCAAGATTTTACGATATCTGGAATTTATATACTTATTAGTGGGTCATTAACAGGATTACACAAAAAGTTACAGGCAGATTTGGCTAAAATTATCAGCTTAGAGAGATTTTGCCCAACTAAGAATGTCAGCATCGATGACCTTGAATGACGCTGAACCCTAAAAATATTGATTTTAAGTGATTTTTTGGTGATTTTTGGCTGCAAAAGAGTGAATTGCGATGAAATGGATGAAGATAGACCAAGATTACATGCGAACAGGAACTGCCATAGGCTCTCGTGCATCTCATAAGCATTAGCTGAGATTTCTTGTTTAAATCATTTAAGTTCTTTTTTAGTTTATGTGCTAGCTTAAACTGACAGCTTATCAATTTTCAACTGCAAATTCTGTATGATATCGTATTGTCTATGTACCTGCAATTGCAGTAGTAGTTATAGATCTGTTTCTTGATATACTGCTGCTAGCGTGTGTCAAGACTCTTGACCGGAACTGCTTTACAATTTAGGAAGTTGCAGCTGATTGACACGAGTTAATGATAATGCAGTGCATTTTGTTGTCATCCATTGTCCATGCCAGTAAACAGTTGGAGCCCCAGTGCAGTATACAGATGGCCACAATAAACGTTTGCCCTGTAAGCTGCTGTTCATTTTTCAACCCGCTGTGGGTATGAGGCTGAGTTACCCTAAGCATGCAGTGGTGGCCGGTCGATTCAAGATGATCTGTTCATCATGTGGATGGTTCACCACAAGGTCAATTCAACACAAAAACAGTTATATACAGTTGCAATTGTCTTCAATATATCATTCAGCATAATACATGACACGTGTGATTATTATCAGGAAAATGTTTACGTGATTGTTGTCAAGGAAATGTCTAAGCTAAACTTTGAAATGAAAATCATCATAAAATCATTCTACACGAACAAAATCGTTCAAGCAAGTAGGCAACAAATGAACGAAGTACGCAACAAACAACACAATGGCCGAATCAAAAATGCACAAAATTGAAATTATCACATGATTGCCAGCTGTCTTAATCGTTGAGGATACTTTATTGCTTGATGACAACATATCCAAGTTACCTGTCTCAGCCTCCAGTACATGAAGCTGCTATGTTTGACGGTGGGTTTTCCTGGCTTAGTGACACCAACTTCAAAATTTTGTATAGTGTTCACATGTTGCATATCATTGTTGTCTTCCACTGCACAAATTTGGCCTGCTACGGTCGTGTGACTGCAACGGACAAAGCAGCTAGAACCACACCAACTATCACAAATTGTTTTTTGCACTTTGTGATGCATCTACCATTGATGAATTGACTTGTGATTAACCGTCCGCAGGATAAACCCAATGGCGATAAAACAACCAGGAATCCATGCAGTAGGCATGCACAGTGCATAAGCTTATTGTGTGGAGTGTGTAATTTCAGACGCTGGAGGTGACGAAGGCAGCAAACAAGACCAGCTTCAAGACGTCGACGGTGATAAAGCATAGCTTGGTCAGTGACAGTGCTGCACTTAGCAGAATTCGCCGATCGATCGCCATTCCACAGATCATATTAAACATTTACTGGCTGTTAGTGTCTGTGTTCGTGCGTGCATGTTTGTGAAACACAGTTTGTGCACATTCCAGCCTTTCACATCAATTCATAGCAGTTCCTTTTCTGGACACATTTATCACCGCAGTATATGTTAGATATTCTGGTTTTTATTGACAAAATTGCTGGGAATGTGGCAGCATAGTCTTCATTGCTTGTTTAAAAGGTGGTTCAGTTCACATTCTAGTTGGTTAGTTATGCAGATCAATTGTTCAGCCAGCCTACTTGGTGTATTTATTTGACAGAATTAAAAACCATTGGTAATTTGTAATGTGAGTGCCTGTTTGACAGCCCCACGCATGTATCGGAGCACATAATTTTGAATGCACGCTGACTGCGTTGTATTGTTTGTCTTGCTAGTTTGGTAGCAAGTGTAGTTGATCACTTTTTATTCAGACGTGTGTGTATGTGTGTATTAGCCTTTGTAAATTTAATAACAGAACACAAATTTCTGTGTAAAGTAGTTCTGTTGTTTAGATAATTACATCATTTCACAGTTTTATTCCTTTGCAGTTCCTGCCTATACTTCTTTTTAGTTTATTTGTGCACACAATTTTAATGAGAATGAATATCCACTGCAGTACTAAAATGAAAGTAATGGGTGTTACTGATTCAGCTGTGCAACTAATATTTAAGGTGTAGATAAACAGATAGCACATATTTTACAAAACAGAACACCAAGAGTTTTGCATAGCAAAACCTTTTGGTCACTTATAGCTGCTGAACAATATGTTGTATCAAAATCATCTTGTTACAGCTTACACCTACATCAATTCAATGCCAAAGGTTATATACTTTTGCAGTAGCAATGGTTCTTCAGTCATTTTGCTTCTTTGCGTGTTTTAAATCACACCCTTCATCAAGCAATTAGTCAATTGTTTAGTACTCATTGTGCAATTTACTACCTGGGTGACTTGCAGATTTAGCTTTGACTCAGGCATCGATATGCTCATTGTGATTGCAGAATTTCAGTTTTATAGTTCTTTTCACTCAAGTTATACTTTTTGACTACTGCAAATGCCTGGTTTAGTGCATTCAGTCTAATCTGTCTATGTGTAATATGTATGCAATTACACATTGCTTTTTGTGACTGTGGAGCTATGGTGTTATTTAGAATGATGAAAAAACCATTTTGTGGTTGGATGTTGACATGATTCAAAACTGCATGCCTCAGTCGGACTAGTTTTGCATAAACAGCTGGGAAGATGTCACCAGTATTAAGTAGCAGATATAAGTTGAATTTTTAGAGACAGACATTAGACTTAATTAGACTTTGATATAATTACATTGTTCATTGGTTCTATGTATGTTGGCACTGGGGTTGAATGGCAGGATGCTCAGTGACAATATGTTGGAAGTGGAGCCATTTTGGTAATTTTACCATTTCGCAGATGTGTAGTACACTGTGTCCCAATAAAAAACATCCCCAAAATTTTCCACTGTAACTTGAAAACAAGTGATCAGATTTTAATAGTTATTGGCAGAAAAATTTCTGAGACAACTGGCCATCAAACAATCAATTAATTTGCCACCTCATGCAAAGAGTGCTTCTGCACTACGTGGGACAACAAAATCAACAAAAAGTAGCATTTTTATCCAAAGCAGAAGCATTACTTAATCAAAATAACACACAAAACATATTTTGCTTATTTCCACCATTTAGGCTAACAGTTTATAGATCTGGTTTATTTGTGCAACAGACTGAATTTTAAAAATGTTTCAAATGTCAGCCCAATGACAGCTAATACCGAATGACAGCTAAACCTTGTATTCGACCGGCAGATGTGGCCCGCAGATCTGGAGATAGAAAATTTTATTCATTTTATGTTCATTTCGATGCATATTTTGCCTCCTCTGCTTTTCCCAGGTAGTGCAGAAGCAAACATTGGGTGAGTTGACAACTTGAACTGTTGTTTGATAGCCAGCAGTATCAAAAACATACCTATGAAAAGTTATTAAAATCTGGTGATTCTGCTTAGAGTTACGCTTAATAATGTCGGAGATGTTTATTGACATTTTTTGTTTATTTTGACGCATATTTTGCTTGTTCTGAATTTTCCAGGTAGTGTAGATGCAGACATTGGTTTAGGTGGGAAACTGAAAAGTCATTTAATGGCAGGTTGTCAGGTATGTTGGTTCCAAAAATTATCAAAATTGCTTATTTTTCTTCAAGTTACAAATGAAAATATCTGAGATGTTTTTATATTTTTTTATCAAGTACAAGAAGAACAATTATGAGGGTCGTTCAGTAAGTAAGTTACAAAACAACATCTTTCATGTTAGTTTTCCAAATCGAAAAAATGTGAAATATAGTTTTGTAGGGAATTTCATTCTGAACACGTGTAAAAAAATTTTTTGATGATGACGTCATTATTGTGACGTCATCTGTTCACAGAACTCTGTCTACATACACGTGTATTATTTTCCCCACCAGTAACCTATCATAACTCACGAGTGACAAACAGCATAGAAACAAAAAAATGAATATGGCCTAAACTTAACAAGCTAACGCCATAACTTTAAATGCTAAAGACTAATGCTTCATTTTTACGCGCGAAAGCAGCTGCTGCTTTCAGCGCGTCTTAGCCATCACAATTCTGTCCGTCTGCCTGTCACATGGGTGGATCAGACAAAAATAGTGCAAGTTAGGATCACCAAATCTTCACCGTCGGCTGCCTGGAAGACTCAAGTTTCAGGAACCGTAAAGCTTTTTTATAAATTTGAAGGGGGGTCACCCCAAATGAAGGCGCTAAATAAGACGGGGGTGGGCAAAATTTGCGATTTTTGGCCAATAAGTCGCTGCATCTCAGTAACGGTGCAAGACAGGGCCTAGGTTACTATTAATCACTAATAGGAAGTCGTACACTGGCTCTTTATTGGCACAGAATTCAATGACCTTGAATGACTGAATGCCAAAATAGGGGGTTTTATGGATTTTTTGGAGATTTTGGGCTGCGACACAAGTCTATATCATTCACAAGGTGGCGCCACGCTACTATCGTTATGCGATCCAGATAGAGAATTTGGTAATTGTATATTAACTTAGCGTGAACCCTCAGTTTCCCAGCTAAACTACTAAACTGGAACTGCTATAGGCTTTCACGCATCTCGTGAGCATTAGCTCAAATTTCTTGTTCAACATATCGTCCGAGTTCGCTCAAACATTTGTCCTATCTGTCAGCTAACTTCTAAATGTCCTATGCAAAGAACGATTCTAGCTGCTGCCTGTGCCACTGAAGAACGACTGATTGCACCTCGTATATTTTGGATTTTTAGTATTTGGAAAACTAACAGAATGACGCTGTTTTGAAACTTATTTATCGAACAACCCTCGTAGTTGCAAAAGAGCCCAGCACTAGTCAAAAGCACTACAGAAGCTACAAGCTACAAACGGTAATTCATTGCTTGGTTATATAAAATAGTGTCTGTTCATGTACCAGAACATCAGACATGGACAGTTAGAAAGCACAAAATAATGCTTACTGAACTGTTTACATTTTGCTCATTTAGAACTTTCATTTTTTATAATTGATAGGGCTAGGCCCTAATAATTACTGAAAACACATACTAGCTAAATAAAGTCAGTTGACAGCAATTACGATTTAGGTGCTGTATTAACCATGATGCACATAGATTAATATTAACATACAAAAGCCAAACAAGCAGAAATCGCTGGAATGACATAGTTAAATTTGACATCCCCATTCCCCAATGCAAGAAAAATACAAGTGTCAACAGTAAGTAACGAAGC
>Ga0209454_1004200_pt1 | contig 10664 bp, 5 predicted proteins | sample WorMetHERISLAND1_2_FD_187400 | JGI IMG/M metagenome (GOLD analysis project Ga0209454, IMG submission 187400) | Marine gutless worms symbiont microbial communities from Max Planck institute for Marine Microbiology, Germany - Olavius geniculatus... | ecosystem: Host-associated > Annelida >...
AGACACAGAAGGTTTATAAGCCATGCCACGACACTGTCACGTATTTAAATCAGGCTTATTCAGTATTATATCACAGTCCATTTCAAGCCAAAGCTGTTTTTTGTAACACGGACTTAGAACTATAGCATTTTTGAATAAATTTTATTTAGTGCTTGGTAATATTGATAACATTTCAGTTCTAACCACAGTCTTAGCGATGCAGTGAAGAAGAAATATGGCTGCATTCTTACATTAACAATGAGATAAATATAATTAGATGAATGGCGATCTTTCTGCTCACTAGTGCAAGATCGCCGATCTACCGCTAGCACTGACCTTTTTTATTGTCTTTTATAGCTGTGTTTTCGCCGCTCCCCCTAAAAACTGTGTACACCAAGCTCGATTCATCACTTTATCAATTCTCGACAGACTTTTATAACTTCTTCACTAGGAGACTTCGAACAAATGTGCGATAAAAATTGTCATTGAAAATTCCATCACACCCAAAACGCGTCGCGCTACCACCTTGTAAAATAGACCTACGAATGCTGTAAACTAAAATGTTTTGTGTACACTAAGCTTTAGTTTTGCTAAGATGTGAATATCAGCTTTGCGTATGGCAGACAGCAAAGTTCAGTGGTAAGAGAATTAAGTTAAGCCGCGGTTTTGAACTTCAGTATCGACTAATCACACGCTGGCGTAGTCCAATTTAAACGTGCCGTTTGTCACCAGTAGCGACTGAATGAACGTCATTTTCCGCAACAGCGTTTTTGCAAAAAACGTTTTTGTTTCAACACTATTCTTTGCTGCACTCATGTCATACTCCAATTTTTTCAGCTTAGTAGTTAATGCAAATAGCAATCTAGGCCCTATAGGTAAAGCAAAAGAAAACGACACTAATCGCCGTCAGCAACAGTTTTGAGTAGTTACGTCTTGAAAAGCAGCTCGCTTTAGTCAGTTCTTTAGCATACGTTTCTTAAAACACTTTAAACTAAAATCGTTATGAAATAAGTGATCTTATAACATCAGCTTGTGCTGCTTGGTGTACTAAACGATGCACTTTAAGCTGGTTATACTGACTTAGCGCCAGCTCAATATTATTACCATGATTGCATTTTTAGTTCACGTGCACTTAGTTTACAGTAAGTGTGTTGTGCTTCGATTAGTGCAATTTTTAAAAGTACATATATTTCACAAGGTAGTGTAGCGACACGTTTTGGGTGCGGTAGAATCTTTAATGATGTGTATCGCAATTTTATTTCAAACAGTTTGTCAGTAAAAGAATTCTATAAGTCTGTTGAGAATTGACAAAATTATTGCTCGTCCTTGTTGGTGTGCCAGTTTTTTTTTGAAACACAGTGTATTTCATAACGCCATTCCATTAATACACATACTGAATGCTACTTACAGCAGAGTATGAAGCAGGAGATTGCGGTGAGCAGTAGACAGATGCGAGGTAGACAGTTAGATACTGCGCTATCATAGCGTACAAGAGTCCACACAAAACGCCGCATGACTTCACACGATGTCGTGATGTCAGTCAGGCCTAAACTAAAAAAATCCTGTGCTTCCAATTGTAGTCTTGCGAAAAAAGAATGGAAACGAGAGGCCGAGAATCATTTTATTTATATTTCATGAAATGCTGTACAGGCAGCAGAAATTTTGACACACTGAATATTAACCCATTGAATGCAAACCAAAAAACTGCACCAACATTTTTGACGGTCTAATAAAAATTACGGACTGAGGTTCTTTTAGGACGGGGGGTAATCAGAAGCACATGAATTTTTACGGCTAGTTAGCGGCCGCAGCCGCAGCGCCGCGTGCTACGCAATGTCAAGCAAGGATGTCTTCACGCCTTGCATGCATGCGGCCGTCCATCAAGTTATGTCACTCGCCCACTGCACTGCGCTATAGTGTGCAGTGGGCCAAGTCATCAACTCGCGCGCGCCGGCAGCCGTAAGTAAACGCGTAAGTCATTTAGGCTCAAAGTTTTTGACGTCCGGTGAACATTAGCTCTGAATTTCTAAGAAATGGCGGCGTGGCCAAAAGTTTAGCCTGTCAGAAAATTTTCTTATTTGTTAAATTTTTTAAAGTACAAAATTTGGGGCTAAAAACTCCCATTTGAGGAAAATTGAACTTCTAAGCAGCCATAATTTTCCATGTCAAAAATTTCAGCTGTTCGTCGAAAAATTGCAAGTTCTTGCCTTTACTTTAACCCACGATGTCGCTGCTTCTGAGCTGTATTTTTAAGATATTGCTACCATTTTGCGCGCGATATGGCAACAGAGTATCATCAAATTGAGAGAAAAAAAAATCTTGTGCAATAAACGTTAAAAAACTTTTGAAAAAGACAAAGCCACACAACGACGAAGATTCGAGCCTAGTCCAAACTGAACGCCCTGCCTATGGAACAAGAAGCCGAACGCTTAACTAGGTATAAGAACGAATATCACCCTGACTCTGTGACTCAAAAGTCTCAATCAGCGTGAATTAGGATAGACAGCAGGGCTGGAAAAAACCTAGGTTTTTAAAGAAAGTTTTTAGGTTTTTAAAGGTTTTTTGTCCAACTAATACCATGCGCAAAATTACAACCCAAGAAAAACGTGTTATACACTTTCTTATGATTAGGCATAAACGACGTAAGGACGTGATTATTAACATCATAACTCAAAAATCACGATTAATGTATGAATTAAAATATGATATGTAATAAATTTTACAACACATTAAAAACCTAAGAATTTAAAACTGAACTTTTAAGATTAAGGTTTTTTAAAAAAACCTTTAAAACCTAGGCTTTTTCAAACCAATTTTCCATCCCTGATAGACGGCGTCGTGATGATGTCACAGTGACGTCAGCGCCACGCACCTTGCAGTCACGTGACGTAAAGTCGATAGCAATATAAATGCAAATGAATAACGTACGGTAATTCAGCTGTTGATTACATGCCAAAAACACTCTTTTCCCCAACAGTCACCCCTCGATGGGCACGTAGTATTGTAGCCTACTTTTTGGCAGTAGTTGGACATTAACAAGAAATTTTTAAAGCTAATACTCACGAGACGCGCGAAAGCGTATAGCAGTTCCTGTTCGCAAGCTGTTAGTCTATCCCCAGCCATTTTGTAGCAGTTCATTCTTGGAGTGTGCGCTGCAGCCGAAGATCGCAAAAATCAATAAAAAAAACCCTTATTTTGGAATTTCAAAGTCTTTCAAAGTCATCGATGTTGATATGACTTTAAAGCTCGTCACTATAGTGCTTGTTGTGATAGGCAGCATGCCCATGCCAAACTGCAACCGTTTTCACGAAAGACTGGCCAACAACGGTAAAATGACGACTTTTAGGAGGTAAAAAATATGTATGTGTTTATTACAACTATATAGTCAGTAGTACAATGTTTATCAGGTCACGATGTCGGAGCAGTCACCGCCGCCATCTTACATGACGGCTACTGATAAACCGCCTACTGGTGATGTACCCATGCAACCTCAGCCTCAGCAACCACAGCAACCGTATCCACCACAAGCACAGCCGTACTGTCCACCACATCAAGGCCCGCCACAGCAGTATCTGCCTCCACCGCAGCCGTACTCTCAGCCTCCAGGTTGGCATGGTCTATTCTAACATTACTTCCAGAGTTTTTACGAACGTTTATCTACACTTCGCTTAGTTGTGTATATGGGAAATCTGTCAAAGAGCTACGGGATAGCCATTTAAGATCGCACAGTTAGGCCTACCTGCGTCCCGCCTCAACCCCAACCAGACAGGACAGTACTCGATTTCCTAAACGGAGGGATGGAAGGCTGAGTTGACTTTGGTGTTGGTTATGGTGTATCTGTGCGCAAACAAACACAGATCTACGCACCACTTGATAGCGACCAGACCGGGAGTCAAACCTACGACCTCTTGATCGCAAGTCCGACACCCTACCGTTACGCCACCGAGTCACCTGGTTGAAACAGTTAAAGGCGTGTTCACAGACTCACAGCTCTTCAGAGGCGCAATCCACTGGGGCACCTCTTATATTTTCATTTACCCTAATATTACCTCATATTTTGATTTCATCAAAGCGGGCGGAGGCAGTTCGCGCCGCTCCGCGAGACACCCGTATAGAATCGTGTTTGACATGTTGTTTAATATTGTAATATTATTTCTATAATATTTTGATATTATTAATTTTCTTTAATACTTTTCTATTTTGTTTATTGATATTGGGCAATGTCTGTAGGCTAATTGATCCGTGAGCTGCTACAAGCACTGTATTGTATGGTGACAGTGAGTGAGTAGGTTTTTAACGGTGCTTGGGCATTATTTAGTGCCAAGAATGGTTCTTAGAAGCATTTTTGTATTTTATTGCTACAGGAATACGTCCGACATTATACATGTACGTTTCCTATGCTGACATGTGCAGGCGCATATTAGCAAGCGCTGCCGTTGACTGGTAGCCTACCACAGTGATTGTGAATAGGCCTACGGCGCCAAAACACGGCGCTACTTACATGTCCATGTTTCCACGTGAGCCGATGCAGACAATTTGCCCCAACTGTCACCAATCCGTCCTCACTCAGACGAACAGAGACAGCAGCCCTTGTCTGGATTCTTGTCATCAAACTCTGCGTTTTCGGGTTCGTACATCATCTGCCTACACAGCTGCTTTGCTTTTGTGTGTGTAGGCTTATCTGTCGTGTTTTAATAAAACAAGTAATTTGAGAAAAGCTCGTGAGACGCTCGACAGCCTAGCAGTTCCTGTTCGGAGGTTGTCTTGGTCTTTCTCCATCAATTTCGTCTCAATTCACTCTTGAAATCGGCGTCGCAGCCACAAATTGCAAAAATAACACTAAAAACCCCTATTTTGGGGTTCAAGGTCATTTAAGGTCATTGATTTTGACAACATTACAAGCTTGTCACTACTGCTTGTTATGATAAGCAGCATGTCTGGATATCTGCAACTATTTTCAAGCTACACGAGCCAATAGCGGTAAAATAACCAGTTTTAAGGAAGTAGCCATCTTTGACGTCCGACTGCGCAGGCCTCCTTGAACCTAGGGAGTCGGGACTTGAACTGCTAAAATCTACGTTTAGTGCTGAAAATTCCATAGGCAGGTTGTCTTGATCTATCTCGAGCCATTTCGTCGCAATTCACTGTTGAAATGTGCACTGCAGCCAAAAAATTGCAAAAAAATCACCAAAACCCCTCTATTGGGGTTCAAGGTCGTTCGAGGTCATTGATATCGACTAAACTAAAAAGCCTGTCACTAGTGCTTGTTATGATTTGCAGCAATCTGTAGCGATCTACCATGGTTTTCACACTATAAGAGCCAACAGCAGCAAAATAACGTATTTTGGGGGGTACCCCTCTTTGACGCTCTCGTTCGGGGGACCCCCCTCACCCAAGGGCACGAAATTTTGTCACTTGGGACAGCCCACAGTGAAGATTTCGTGATTCTAAGTGTCTCCGTTTTGATACAGTGCCAGGGTGTGACGGACGGACGGACGGACAGACAGAAACCTCGACGATGTCTAAGACGCGCGGAGCATTAGATCTACATGCTGTCACGCATAAAAACCGCACGTTCCCATGCAGGCTATGCGTACAGCTGATTTGTATTTTTTTCCAATTTCTTAATTTACTAGTTGCTGTTCGTTGTTTTCTTTTAACAATGCTTTTATTTTCTGACTTGGAATAAAGCAAGGCTGAAAAACCGGCTATTAAAAAGCCACTTGCGAGTTTGTGGGTTTCATAACGCACTACTGTGAACATCAAGTAGACTAAATGACCCTACATAATAAAAACAAATTCATCGGTTTTAAGTTTCAACAAAAAATTTCCTTATCAGTGAAACAAAAAAAACCTGAAATTGGATTGTTTTGAATGGGTTTTTAATACTCGAAAAAGTCCACTGGTTTTGGGGGGTAGCCTACGTGAGCACGAGTGTCCCAACGGTGATAAAACGGTGACACGATGGCGTTGTATTGTAGCCTGTAGGCCTCACGAGCAGGTGCGTGCTGTGCACTGCGTCATTGACGACTACAAGGATGTCGTTCACACTTGACTTAGCTGTGTGATCCCATATGGCAGGTGACGCTACGCAGCTGTGTTATGATATGTGCAGGTGCTTGCTGTGTGCGTGTATACCGTGTCTCATAGACGACTGCAAAGATGTTGTGCACACTTGTCCCAGCTGTGGGGTTGTGGTCGGTTACTATTGCAGGCTTGAAGGCGGTAGAAGCCGTCATCGTAGATACTGATTATTAACTGACGACCGATCTGCCTTTATTCTGCATAATATGTTTTGTTCGCTTCTCATTATACAGTGTAGATGTCTCGTAAACAGATATCCCCAAACTAAACCGCGGCCGTAAAAAATGTAGGTTATACGACTAAGCCGCCGTAGCCGATGAAAAATTTTATGATAGCTCGCTGCCGCCGAAAAGTTTAGTTGGTAAATTCTATAGTCCGCAAGCTGATAGGGGTCTTTGCGGATATTCTGCCTGCAGCGACGTATTCCAGTTAGATCTGAGTTAATAAAACTTTTTTGCTTGATGAAGGTGACCTTCCCACCAAACAGGGGTGATGACCCCTCCCCAAATACTTGGGTCGAAAATTGCGGCTGTCAGTATGACAGCGTCACTATTGCCAACAAACTATCCAACTACAGTGTTTCATAAAAAGAACCCCTTTTTGTTTTTTCATAATTCACTCAAATGATGATCAATTTACACATAATTTGTACCAATTGTAGCTAAAGAAATACTAATTCAAAATATTGCAACAAAATATGGCAGTTGATTAAATATTCTTTGCTAGTCCTGATGTAATGCTGACGTCATAATGTGTCACGGGTACAAGCTGGATAGTCTCAACTGGTGTGTCAGTTGCTACCCTGCTTCGATGGTGAGCTTAATCTGGTTCGCTAATGAAAAATGTCTATTGTGTTTATTGTGTCAGCACTAAGCAACATGGGGACGTCTTGAGATCCAAAAATGCAAACGTTCGAATGCGTAAAAGTCCAACTATCCCAACAGACACGTAAATGCTATTGCTTTGCATGTTTTTGTAACTGTAACTGTAAAACTTCAACAATTTGTCATGAATGAACCAGATTTTTCACCACTGAAGCAGGGTAGCAACTGACAGCACCAGTTGAGACTATCCCATGACACATTATAATGTCTGCATTACGTCAGGACTAGAAAAGAATATTTAATCAACTGCCACATTTTGTTGCAATAATTTGAATTAATACTTCTTCAGCTACAACTGGTACAAATTTTGTGTAAATTGATCATTATTTGAGTGAATTATGAAAAAACAAAAAGGGGTCCTTTTTATGAAACACCGTGTACATGCGTAGGCCTATCACAAAGGCGCCATCTCGACACAGTTTTCGATAGTGGTTTCTTCCAAAATTTGTAAAAAAAAAAACTGCTGATACGCACAAATTAGGTTATCGTTAGCAGTAATTAGTGATGTCATATGCCAGAGACACTTTATTTACATTTAATAACGTTAATTGTGTGTTAATATCATTTAAGCAGCGATAACTAAACAACGAATTTAATAACAGTAGCGATGGAAGTAAGGTAAGAGGAGAAGCAGAAACAGTCTATGGTCGCAAACGAGTTCGCAGAACACTGTTCACATGACTTGTATGTAATAGCAAAAGCATCAGCACTGGCTACCAGTCTTCTAGCATTGCCGGTAATAGAATACAATATGGTAGTCGTCACGAGTAACAAATGAATCAGAGCAGCAATTTGTGTGTTTGTAAACCAATAATTGTTTAACAAATAATAAAATTTAACGTAAATATTTGTTGTCACAAGCAATTCAGCTAGTATCATTTTTTTTTGGCTTTGGCGCAAATAAAATACGGCTCAGCTCAAATAATTTGCGACTTTTGTTGCCTGGTCGAAAATAAATGACAAAATGTACAAGAAATTTGAGCTAATGCTCACGGGACGCGCGAAAGCCTATAACAGTTCCTGCCCGCAGGCAGCCACCCATCGCAGTAGCCTAATAACCGGGCCCGGCGTAGAGTAACTTCGTTTCAGCCGAAACACGTTACCAACTACGCCACGCCACCAATGCCAGTACCGTGGCGCCACCTTGTGAATGATATAGACTTGTGTCACAGCGCTTAATCGGCAAAAAATCCATGAAACCCCTTATTTTGGCGTTTAAGGTCATTGAATTCGGCGCCAATCGAGAGCCAGTATACGATTTGCTATTAGCGATTAACAGTAACCTAGGCCTATAGGCCTTATCTCGCACCGTTACCGAGATACAGTGAGTTATTGGCCAAAAATCACAAATTTTGCCCACCCCCTCTCATTTAGGGCCCTCGTTCGGGGTGACCCCTTCGAATTTATGCAAAAGCTTTACGGTTCCTGAAACTAGAGTCTTCCAAGCAGCCGACAGTGAAGATTTGGTGATCCTAGCTTGGACCGTTTTTGCCTGATCCACCCGTGTGACAGACGGACGAACAGAATTGCGATGGCTAAGACGCGCTGAAAGCAGTAGCTGCTTTCGCACGTAAAAATGATGCACAACTGAGCAATGACTTAACACATATGTACTCTGTTAAGAGGATATCGGCATCCTACAGAACTGATGATTGCACTATATACAAAATGTGCACTATAAACCATAATATAATACACAGTTTTTCATAAAAAGGTGCCCTTTTTCTTTCTTTCGCAATTCACTCAAATGATGATCAATTTACATGAAATTTTTTCAGATGTAGCTGAAGAAATACTAATTCAAAATATTTCGACAAAATATGGATGCAGGCTAAATATTCTTTGCTAGTCCAGATGGTAAATTGATCATCATTTGAGTGAATTATGAAAAAAGAAAAAAAGCACTTTTCATCAAACAACGTGTAACTTAAAACCAGGATAAGCCTATCACTGATGTTATGTCATCCACCAGCTTGTAGGTAAGATAAAGGTAAAGGTGGTGTATAGATCTTAATAGGAAATCCTTCACAGAGATACGGAGTGTCACCTGCCATATGGGATCACACAGTGTTAGCTGCCACCCCACATAGGTGAATGTGCCCCTCCTTAACTCCAGCCAGATAAGCCAGTAGTCAATCTACCTACCCCAAACTGATGGAAGGCTGAGTTGACCTTAATGTTGGTTATGTACCAAGATGGTTTACCTGTACACAGATAGTCACCCATCCAAGTAGTAACCACTTGATAGTGTCCCGACCAGGAACCAAACCCATGACCATTGGATCGCAAGTCGGACACCCTACCGTTACACCAAGCCACTGCTAATCCTGGAAGTCAATGAACGTTATTACAAACATTTGCCATATGCACTATACAAAATCACATTTTTTACCACATAAGATACACGAACATCGCAACGCTCTAGTCAGAAAAGTGTTCGTTCCAAATAAGCAGCTTAGGAATGAACTGTAAGTAAGCAACGGATCAGTAGTCAGTGAGGCAACCAGGTGACGTCAGCTGTTCACGTGGCCTGCAAAACAAACATCTTGAAATCATATGTATTACTGGCACACCGTGCAATGCATTGCACTAGCCCCATATCTGCGATCTTGCAGTATAAACCGGTGTCTGGCTAGCAACTAAGGAAATGGAGATGAGCGCCACTTTATGTGCTCACCTATTCACTCACTAGGACTAAAGCTGAGCTCTCTACAAAAGTTCAACAGGCTTAAAATTTACCAGTAAAAGACTATAGAGGGCTGGAGAGGGGTCGAAATTTTTTTTAAAAGAATAACCATTTTCCAAAAATTCATCCAAAAAGGCAGCTATAGTGAGTGGTACAATATTGTAGCAGGGCTGGCACATGGCACAAAACTGTTGTTATGCAACACATTTTAGTGTAAACCTACAAATTTGTTCTCTGTCTTCTCTTTATCTATAATCACATGTCATTATATTTTAGCAATATTTTCTGTAGCTAATAAAATTAACAAATTTAGGCAAATTTTCAATGGGTTATATAATACCTTTGTAAAACAGGGCACAAACATGAAAAAAATTCAAGCGACAAAATTTCAGTTTTGGACTACATAACAGTGACTGCCTCCGCCAGGCATGTTTGAGGTGTTTGGCCAAACAAGGCCGCCAATTTTGAAAGCACCACACTGGACCCTAACAATTCTGTATATATTAATTTGCAAATTTGGACAAAGAAATGCTACAACCAGATGCGATTAGCAAATGTACATTATTCCTATGCAACTGTGACTGCAGCTGCGGCTCTGAACGGAACCGCTCTCCTCCAGACAGTGGAAGGGAAAAGGAGAAAAGAGGGAAAGATAAGGGTTTCAAAGGAAGAGAGGAGCAGAAACAGAAGGGAAGGGGTGTGGAAAGGAGGCTGACTTTCACGAGCAGATGAAATAAGGCCACCAGTTGGCTAAGGCCCTGGCCTCTGTAAAGTTTACTATACAGACACATGTATGCATGCATTTCATGAAGCAGACTACAGATTAGTAGGCTACACATACAAAGCTATTATGTATGTTAATCTACCAACTACAATGTACAGCTACAGCAGAACTATTTCTTACTTTTATATGCATATTCTAGAGCACTGGAAATAGTCCGCATGTCAGTCTCAATGCTGCATGACCAGTTCTCCACGTCGCCAATTTCCTGCCCACAACAATTACACACATCTCCTATATATAGGGCGAG
>Ga0209454_1004201_pt1 | contig 10662 bp, 9 predicted proteins | sample WorMetHERISLAND1_2_FD_187400 | JGI IMG/M metagenome (GOLD analysis project Ga0209454, IMG submission 187400) | Marine gutless worms symbiont microbial communities from Max Planck institute for Marine Microbiology, Germany - Olavius geniculatus... | ecosystem: Host-associated > Annelida >...
TTCAGAAAGATCCGTCCATAACTTTTTGAGTTATCTTGTACACACACAGACAGACAAACAAAGTCCGGCAAAAACATTACCTCCTTGGCGGAGGTAATAGCAATCATACTGCAACATAGGCAGACCTATTGCAGCCAACAAACATTTCTCTGGCTGCGTCTTGCCCGAAAAACATTGACCATGAAATGCAAACTTAACTGGCGATTATTGTGCGTTAACTTAAGCTAATTTAGCTATCATAATTAGCAAGTAAAATAAATACGTACTCAGTTATTATGTAATTACACATGCTATGGGTAGACTATGCAGAATAATGGAATAACTACGAGACAGGCGTGAACGTACGTAGTTGTACCCAGAGAATAAAATCTGAAAAGTTGACGTCAATTAGTGCGCGATGTTTTTGAACAGAATTGGGACAATGCTCTAAGTGTCTGTACAGAACGGTGATGCGTGGTAGCCTATTATATACCGTGGTCAGTCTGTTGGCGGAAGCTCGGAGGTGCTTGAGGCTGCCCAGCTGTCCGATGCTGTCTGGAAGCACTGTGAGGTTATTGGCGCTGACGTCGAGCACCGCCAGCTCGGACAAGTCACCGATGGACGCCGGAAGTTTGGTCAGCTTGTTGGAGGCACATTCGAGCGAGCGAAGTCGCATCATCTGCCCCAGGCCGTCCGGCAGAGAGCGCAGTGCGTTCCCCGTGAGTACGAGCGTTGTCAGACGAGACATGCTGTGAGCAAAGTGTCTCGGTAGAGTGTCCAGCAGGTTGTGACTGACGTCCAACGTCTCCAGTCGACCACACGATCCTCCTCCGTCCAACGCGTCGACCGACCGCAGCTGGTCCCTCGTCAGACTCAGCGCCACCAGTCTGGGCAGCAGGCAGTGCGACCACGATCCGGGTACCTGCTTCATCGGTGTCCACGTGACCGACAGTGCCTGGAGGCTGGTCAGCTGGGGGGCGTGTCGGCTGAATGACGTCATTATGTCGTCACTGGCGTCCTCGACGTCCAGTCGCTGTACGTCCATCAGCTGACTCCACGCAGCACCGGCACAGTGGACATCACCGGTCAGGCGTGCACAACGCACCTGACAGCCGCCATCTTGGATCACGTGGATAGATACTGGTGGCGAATGTATACACGCCAGGCCGTGCAACGGCGTCGACTTCCGCCGGTCTACGGTCGCTGTTACACGCACGCGTAGCAAAAATAATACACAAAATATCGTCGTAGTCCACCGCCAGATGTGCGTTGTTAATGGTCCAAAGTATACCGGACTTTTTTGCCGAACGCTGGAGGAATCGCCCTTGATCGCTAAGTTGTCCGATTTTGGATATCGCCATCCGTTTCGGAGATATTGGCGATCAAAGTCTGAAGTTGTCCAAAATCGCCCAAATTTTGCACGATTTTGGCTTTAATTTGGGTGGCAAAGGGCCTAATATTTGGACGTAATTTTTTAAAGCGCAACCAGCTATCGATCATGAGGCAAAGTTTTACGACGATAGACCGCGAAAGCTCGGAGATATCGCGTTGGAAAAAATAAAATATAAAACATCAGCAGTTAAGTTCCTCTCCACTCTTCCCCTATTTCTTTCCCTCCTTTTCTCTACCTTACCCTACCTTCTCTGCCATTTCTCTCCCCTTTTTCCTTCCTCCTTTTAGAAGTAGGACCCCCTAAGGGCTTGGGGAGCGCTCTGCTCTTTAAGCGGTGTTAGGGCAGAGCCATAGCCGAAATCAAATTAAGTGCATTATAGCAGCAATATATGAGATCTGATGGCAACAATTTTGATTATTTTTTTTACTGAGTCCCAAATAAATTTTTAACAAAAAAAACTGATTTTGGGGTCTGCTCCCTGGGCCCCTTTATTTACGCCACTGGCGTATAGCCAATAGATAGCTATTGTGGGGTTGATACGACCTCGCAGACGTCTTCGCAGTGACAGAGTGCGCATGATCGGTCGTTCAGATCTCAGCATCTCGTCCGTCTGAACGTCTTCTTCGATGCCTCCTCTTCCTCGGTCGTCCGCGTCGCTCGCCATCATAATCTGCAGCTATAGGCCTACAGCATCTGCATCCAGCAAGCGTGCAACACTAATTAACCAGTGACATCGTGGCCCGGATGGCAGGGGCGATTGCCCCGTCCCTAAATTTTGGGCTGTCGGAAAATTGTCAAAAAGATCTTCTGGTGGGAATTTTTTGGAGGAGGGGGTGCAATTTTGACGCAAAATTGAAATTCTGAGTATCTCAAATCTCCTCTGACGGAAAATGCAACTTCCTGCCGCGCCTCCTTTTTAGCCTGGTGCATACTGTGATCGAGACTATAGCTGCACAGTGTGTGGTCGCTAGCTAGCAACCGCAATCAGACCCTATAATCATCTGAACTGGGCCTGCTGGACGTCATTTCACATCCGTGCAGGCTGCACCTACCAAACCGAACTATACGCTTAGACTTGCCTGTATTGGGCGTAGCGATTAGCTTGAGCCTATTGTAGTAACCTACATTTAACAGAGAAACTGATACTGTAACCTGCATGCATGGTCTAACGTAAAACATAGGCGATACGTCGCATGCACTGTCTGCGGTATCCACTTGAAACTGCCACAGATAAGTCCACGAAATGCTCGCGTGTTCTATAGCAGAGAACGCTGGAAATTAGAACAAGCTTGTATTCTGTTGCTAGACGGCAACCATGCAGAATGGTACTCAGTCGCATCGTGGCATGAAAGCAACTAAGGAAAGGGCAATTGCTCACCCCAAATTCTTGGCTGTCGTAAAATTATCTTGTCGGAAAAATTCACTGTTGCCCAAAATGCAAAATTTGGGGATGAAAACGGAAATTTTGTGGAAAATCTGGAGCAAAAGTGGAATTTGAGCACATATAATTTCCCCTTCGGCAATTTGCAGTGTATGTCGCAAAAAAGTGCAACTTCCTCTCACGTCTACTTTTTACGCGCGTCTTAGGCATTGTCTAGGCGTCTGTCCGTCCGGGTGTCTGTCACGCTCTGCAACCTTATCAAAACGGTGCAAGCTAGAACCATGAAATCTCCACTGTGGGCTGCCCCAAGAACTTTTAAGTGTCTTGTGACAAAATTTCGTGCCGCTGGGTGAGGTGGTTCTCCTCGAGCAAGGGCCTGAAAGAAGGGTACCTCTATAAGTTCCCATTTCACCGCTATTGGCTCGTCTAGCGTGAAAACGGTCGCAGATAGGCACAGACATGCCGCTCATCATAACAATCACTAGTGACGAGCTGTTTAGAGGTATCAACATCAATGACCTTGAACAACCCTAAACCCCCTTTCCTTCCCCCTCCCCCCAAAAAATACGGGGTTTAGTGCGATTTCGGGCTGCAACACACCCTTCAAGCGTGAAATGCGACAAAACGGATGAAGATAAACTAATACAACCTGCGAACAGGAACTGTCGCGCGTCTCATGAGCTTTGCTCAAATTACTTGTTTCAACCACGACCCCGCTGACGATACTTACCCGGTTAGGCTGCATGTAAAACGGCCTATACAGGGTCTACTGTATTCAGTTGCAGTAGCAGGCAGGATATACACGTGAAATTATTCGCGTTGACATCCTGGATGCTGTGAATGTAGCCTACAGGCAGATCACATTCACATCAACGCAGTGCAGGGGTAGCTGACGAGTATTGTTAACACTGCGCAGACACGTGGGATATATACGCCGATAATAATCTGTATTTATCTGCATTTCACGTCCAGCTTAGCATTTTCGCTACATTCCTGCAGTTTCGTGCAGTTTCGAGACTTTTGCTACGTTTTTGCGTTTTTAACATCTTGTTTTCATTTTGTGTAGGCTCCCTACATTTTCTATATTAAAAGAAACGTGTACCGAAAATTCTATTAAAAAATTCGAGAAGCACTTATGAAACCATCACAGAAACGAATTTATAAGCCGCACGCAGGTATGCCTATTGGTTTTGTGATAGTTTGCTTAGTTAGTCTAATGATATGACCACAAGGTTGAATTGAAATTGAATAAAGTTCTTTCTCTCCTCTCTCTCTGTAGGCTTATCTCCTCAGTTCTAGCTGTACTGCACCTACAGCATTACATATTATTAGCAAAAGGTTGAACAAATTAAGGCTAACGTTTTTTATTCAACGTTTATGAACAATTTTTCCAGTCACGTTTTAAAGGACTTTTAACGTTTTTTTTTTATTCAACCTGAAAGGTTTTTTTTACATCTATGCAATGCACAAGCGGCATATTTTGCAATGCATTATGCAGCGTGTGACACAATGTAACCTACACAACATATTGTAATTTGTAATACTGTGCGACTGATTGTAGGAAAAAGTTACGTTACGGGACGTTATTTCTACGGCGCTTTGTGGTTCTTTTAGTGTTCACACGAACTGATATTAACAAATTTTTCTCGGCTAGCCGCGATTTTCGCCGCGGCGGCGGCTTCGCAAAATCACGGCGCGGCGGCGGCGGCTAAGTTGGCGGCTCCGGCTTAAGGGTCTACTTTTAACCTACTTTTCACGATGTATGCTAGGCCTCTACTTGCTGGCAGACCTCTTGTTTGAAATTGCCTTCAGCTGCATTCACGTTTGAACTTCTAGACACCACAAGGTCACTAATAACCATGTGACTCTACACTACAGAGTGGGCCATAAACGTGGCAATTTACTTATATCCATAGGACTTTGCCAATTACTGATCAATTTTCAAAATTCTTTCACTGGCACACTCTGCAGACAATTTGCAATAACATGATTATTACGAGGGTCGTTTCATAAATAAGTTACAAAATGCCGCCATTCCATTAATTTTTTAACTATGAAAAGTCTGAAATATACGTTTTGTAGAGAATTTAATTCTTAATACTAGATGTGAGTTTTGTTAAAATGACGTTAGTATGACGTCATTTATAAATACTAAATAAGACGACGTTGCTACTGAAATTGTCCCGTAACGAACAGAATGTTTTTTTTTGTTTTGTGGGCAAAAATGCTTAATACAACTCTGATTCATTTTGAAATGCATGCATCCAGTATATCGCGACAGTGTTTTACAACGCAAACAGTATACTTTTGATGTAAGAAAATGGTAGATGAGCAGAAATTTGCATAAAGTGCGAAGGTGCAATCAGTCGTTCGTCAGTGGCTGGAAAAGCAGCCAGCATCGTTCTTTGCATTGGGCACAAAAATGCTTGCTGACAAAAAAGACAAACGTTTGAACAAACTCGGATGATATGTTAAAAAAACGAAGCAATAATGTTTAGCGTTTAAAGAGGTGACAATAACTTCTTGAGTTTGTTTATTTTTTCTCGCTCCTATGCTGTTTGTCACTTGTGAGTTCGATTCATTACTGGTGCGAAAATAATACACAAACACACTGTGTTCTATAAGCTGATGACATCAGAATAATGACGTCATCATCCAAAAAATTTCCGCCTATGTTCAGAATTAATTTCCATAAAAAACGTATATTTCGGATTTTTCATATTTTAAGAATTGATGAAATAGCGCCATTTTGTAACTTATTTATGAAACGACCCTCGTACATATCCCACCACACCGTAACTGCGTCTCTACACTACATTGTGAAATATCAATGAAATATGCATACATAACGATAATAACAAAGACAAAATTAAAAAAAAGACACTTCAGACCAACATTGCAGTAAATGGTTTGTATAACACTTACACAGCCTAGTGTCATACGGATCATTCATCGCAATATTGGTCTGAAGTGTTTTTTTTCATTTACCTAAATTTTTGTTATTATCATTAGTTTTCGCTTACACTTACATTTACCGTGTGGTTGGATCTATAACAATCACATTATCGCAAATTGTACGCAGAGTGTGCTAGTGAAAAAATGTTGAAAATCGGTCAATAATTGGCAAAGATATAGAACAAAGTAAAACGCCACGTTTTTTATGGCCCACTGGGTAGCTCTGCAACAGAAACATGTTCGTCCAATAGGCATACTTCTATCGGTTCGCTTCTCTGCGAGTGCTGAAATAAAATAATTTTTTTCACTAGCAGAGTACTTTAGTTTGCATTTTGTTATCTTACGTTAGGCCTACATTAAGCACTATGCAGTGAAACTAAGCCTATGTTATGTTTCTTATTCATCTCTGAGCTTTCGATGGCATCAACATCAATAATTTTGAATGACTGCTCCAGAATATCTCACAGTATCAGTGGACTATGGAGCTACTAGCTGCCCTTGCTAGGTAGGTGATCAAAGATGAGATTATTGGTAAAAAACCAACGATGAAATAAACATAAACGCCCGTTTTCATAGTCATACTGTACAACAGCAATTAACAATCCTAGTGACCGTTAACTGAAAAACGTTGCTCGTGCAAACTGCCAAACTTCAAATATTTCTATACTACGAGTTCAATGATTACCATCAGTAATGCACAGACATATGCTTAACTGCAAGCACAAACTGTTCATATTTGCAGCATCTGAGACAAACAGCATTCAAATGTAAGCAGTGAATACACTCTAGATACGGGCGAGATTTTGAACAGCAAACACAATTTGTGAAATACTGAACTCGCGCCGACAAAAATGAACCAAGAAATCCACACGAAAACAATAGCATAAAAACAATGTGCTGAATTATATTAATTATTTCGCTACGAAAATCAGAACAAACACAAACCACGATAACAGATACAAGAACAGTTAAATAAACAATTCGAGATGGCAATGTTCTGATGGCAACTTAAGCAAGCTTTAGAGCTGCAATGACCACGAGTCATACCTTAAGAGCAGTAAAAACCAAGCTGAAATACACACGTTGTTTAGTTCTGTTGCATATCGTATAATCTGTTTTATATGCGTCTTTCGACAGTAACTGAAATTCAAAAACACAAAATTCTTTACAACACACAATATTCAGCAATATTGCTCTAGTATACTGTAACCGAAATATCCAGCCATGTTGTAATATTTCCGTGACAAGAAGAGATGTCAGTAACGACATAAAATGCGGCCATCCATCCATTAAATTAAACATTATTTAACGCTGCTATTCTGCACTAAAACTCGCAAAAACTACTTAACACTAAATGCAGCATTTGGACGAATTTGTAAAGGACACGATAACTACAAACGTGCATAAAACAAATAGAATTAATCAACATAATTGCAAATAACTGCAAAAAAAATTTGAAAAAATCAGAGTGCTATAAAAACAACAAACAATAATAATAACAAATGACAATAAAGCTAATTGGTGCATAATCAATCAACAAGATTAAGCCAATAATAAACACAAGAGATGTAATCTTGGTACGTTATATACTCACAAAATAAACTACATTTCTGAGTTTCCTGTGCATTATAACTTCACTTGCCATTTGCCATTTAGTTGGTCCAATTTCTGCAGCTACTCCAAGAAGAAACATATCCTCCAAAGACAGCTTTATTTGCAAAATGTCCACAGAATTTTCAATGACCAAAAAGCCCAAACAACAGTTTAAAGTATTCTAAGCACTAAGAAGAGTAAAATCAACCTTGAATCACTTGTTGACATTGCCACTATTACATTTATATTAATAAAATACATGATTATGTACTTGCATAGTAATTTGTAACAACGTAAACGTATTCACATTTTCCTCAGTCACAAATAACAACAATTATTAGCACTAGATATTTTTAAACTCAATGATCTATGCTAAAATCTTATAAAATAAACTGAATCTTAAAATAATTTGTCAACCCACGCATACACACAATGTGTTATGCAATGTGGCATAATATACGAAACTATTCTAAATATTAATCACATTTTCATGTCACAACTGGCAGCGACCGACAACAAGAACACATATTAATTAATACAACATTCATTAATTAATTCAACGAACCTTCCACTGTGCTTACAAATGATACGCACACTTAATCACAGGAGAAATGTCTACTTCCCTTCCATTACAACAGCAGTCACTCTCAACTACATCGTTCTACCAAGACAGGAACCCTTATTACCGATAGTCGCAGAGATGGCACCGTCTGCAAGAGGCCACAGACAACACAAATATGTTTGTGACACCGAAAGTGCAAGGGAGTAACTGTGAGAAAAATGAGGGCAGGAGGTCTCTATCATGGCCCCGTGTAAAGACGGAAACGCATGCAAACACAGCACGACTCCTACACAAACGAGAGCGAAAAATTGTGGCACAAACACTACTGGTAGTCAACTAGCGTCAGAACATTTGGCTGGCCACTGAGAATGCACACCGTACAATAATGTCACTGCAAGCACACAACAGCGTAGACTAACTTGCATGCTAAGCTAACCGATCAGCACCATTTACTTTCATTCAATTACCCATCAAATAAAGCCATACTGCTAGAATACTGTACCAGTGGCAAGCCTAGCACAAGCCAGCCATGTTAAGATCTCTTATGATTGAACACACACTGAAAAGTTATTATTATGCACAGGGCACAAAGTCTACAATGCAAACTGAAGTCAAAAAACTCTTATTGTCAAATATTGCTGTGTAGCACCAGAAAACCACAAACAGAGCACGCCGGCAGATAACTAAATATATTGATCGACAGAGCCATCGGTTCACTGCAGGTGGTATTCAAACTTCGGTTCTATGACAGCTTTCAGTTCAACGATTAACAAAGATCTAGAAAGAACCAGTAATGTCAGTGTAAGCAAAACTTCCAAGACATTTAAATAGCCCACTTTGTTTGACAACAGCGTAAACTGCATTTGCAACAGATTACACGTTTTTGTATCAAGCACATAGCAAAATCGGCTGCAAGCTTACGACTTAAGTCAATCACTAACACTCACACCAGACAGTGCTGGATCACATACAATGAATGGCACTTGTAGAATTGTCATCATCTGTGTATGTAATTATACAACCATCATCTAACAACAGCAGCAGCATCACTTAGTGCATGGCCCAGAGAAACCGACCTGCTCACTTTCACACATACATAACTTCATCACGCACTGACCAATTTTCAACATCTTTCTACTCGGCACATCAATCATAAACTTGAAATACTGGTACACTAAAAGTCACATTACTCGCTTATTCTATTCCATATTTCACAAGGTAGTGCAATGACATGTTTTGCACGTTACAAGATCTTTGACTGCAAATTCACTATAAAGTATAATAGTGAAAGGACTGGGAAAATAGGTCAGTTATATCTGATGCAGTTATGACAAAAATTCAGTGGCTTACTTCTCACTGGGCCACACTATATGTACACTACATCTGCCAGGTAGGCTATTCAGTTTATTGCCATTCCCATGATGCATTTAAAAGTGTGTTCCTTTTCCTCTCATAACTGCCACAATGCCTCATGTGAAACATTTGTATACGAATTCAATGTTACTATACTTAGAAACATATACTCGTTTTGCATGAAACACTGTCAAAACACATTTTGGCATGCATTGTGGGAATTGTGATGAAGAAAATGATGAGCAGCGTTACTAGAAGTTCAAAGAAGGTCGGCAGGTGATCAGAAGGAGTTCTGAAGTGGTCGGCTAGCTATTAGAAAACGTTTTGAGCAGATCAGCAGGTAGTGCTACTAAAAAAGAGTTCTGAAGAGGTCGGTCCTGAAAAGGTCGACTGGCAAGCGACTACTTGAATGATTCTGAAGAGACTGAATGGCTACTGGTTGTTAGAAGGAGTTGTGAAGTGCTATTAGAATGAGTTCTGCAAAGGTTGGCTGGAGGTCGGAGTCTCCGGCCAGTTTAACTCTGCACGTTCCTCCTCGCTGTCTGGTTCGTCTGTATCGACCTCGTTGTCCGGCGGTGGAGTCGACGTACGAGAGACAGATGGCGACGTCGGCTCTGAGGGAGGCTTTGGCATCTTCTGCCATGAGTCCTACAAACATCCAACAAACCACGATCCAGACATCCACGTGAATACACACAAACCCAGTCGGCTTTATTGTGCAAACCCACCCTGAACTCAATCTAATATGCTGCCCATCTCTCTATCAATGCTTTCGATGGCTCACGTGTGTCGGGAAGAGTCACCTACTGCACACTGTGCACAGTGCATAAGGTTTGGCAATATCTCTGCTTGACAGTTAAACACTATGCCTCAAGGTCATTTCATCATCCTATGTCCTTGACCTCTGATGACCTATCATTGATCTTTGTTCCTTGATGTACCAATGACAAAAATATGGTGCAAATCTATCAATATATAAAACAGATATAACAGAAAGATTGGCCATTGACAGCAATATTAACAAAAAGACTGGATGCGGCACATCACAGATGGCAGAGCAGCATACTGGGCATCTCTTGGAAAGACAGGATAACAAACGTTGAGGTCAGAACCAGAATCGAACAACAAACCAGACGACTTCTCTAGCTTGGACATGTTCTGCTTATGGACCATCAGCGCATACAACAGCAAGCACTGTACCAGTAGGGAATGCATTCCCGGACCCCTTTTTTCATTCCCAGGAATTCGGGAATGGACATTTTTATTCCCGGGCACCCGGGAATGACGTTTACAGCACTAATGCTAGCGCAGAGGCGCCCCACTGCACTAGCATTAGTGCAGTAAACGTCATTCCCGGGCGCCCGGACTGTGACGTCGATGTCTCTGCAGGTGAAGGTATTGAAGATGCTATATCCAGCCTTGTGACAAGACGCCGTACGCATTTCC
>Ga0209454_1004203_pt1 | contig 10662 bp, 8 predicted proteins | sample WorMetHERISLAND1_2_FD_187400 | JGI IMG/M metagenome (GOLD analysis project Ga0209454, IMG submission 187400) | Marine gutless worms symbiont microbial communities from Max Planck institute for Marine Microbiology, Germany - Olavius geniculatus... | ecosystem: Host-associated > Annelida >...
GACAGCCCATCACCAATGTGCCGTTACCCGACCACCCATGTTAGCGGCGGGCGGGCGTGCGCGTCATCGCTAGACGCCCGGCAGCTGGTTTTGGTGCTGGTCAAAAAACCGAAACTGCGGTTTTTCCCTAAAACCCAGCCGAAACGAACCGACCGACCTCAACCAGTGTGAAACTGTAACAACACTACCCTGAGCTATGAAGAGTAACCTGCCATAAGGGATTACACAGTGTTATCTCCCACCAAACACAGGTGAAGGCACCTGCCAACTTCAGCCAAACAGGCCAGTACTCAGTTTACCTACGCTGGAGAAATGGAAGGCAGAGTTGACCTCGGTGGTTAATTATACACTGAGATTTAAAATGGTTTACCTGTTCGCAGACAGTCACCCAACCAGGTAGTAACAACTTGATAGCAGCCGACCGACCAGGAGTCAAAAACCATGACCATTTGATCGTTAAGTCCAATGCCATGCCAAGCTGGTTGATCTATTGTTGCCACCTATGATTTTATTCATTCAGAAATTACCCACCAAGCGCATGTGTGGGTGTCGGAGATACAATCGACCGACAGCACGACAGATTTGAGCAAGACTGGCAGCGACATCGGTGTCAAGATCGGCGTAGTGACGACAAGACAGGTTGTGTAGGTGATTAGTTGGACCACCAGTGGAGCGTTGGCAAACATGATTTAACTCACGACGAAATACGGAGACGGCAAGTTCGGTACACAGAGACATCACCTCCTCAGCAAACTGTAAGGCATGCACAAATAACAGATCTATTTTAAAAAAGAAGCAAGCAAAATGTGAATTTGTATGGTGCACGAATGCTGATTCATTCGTACCCTGAAAACAAAATGCTTCAGTAATCATCCAAAAAACTGAGATGGCGTGAACAGGATCTCGGCAGTGAGTAACACGTCATCAGGCTGGCAAACGGAGAACACTGATGAATAACGTAAGTGAACAGATGCACCACTAGTAGTGCTTTGACAGATGCAACTTAACTCACTAAGAAATACTGAAACAACAAGCAAGCCTGGAGAAATCAACTCTTCACCAAATTGCAAAGTACACAGACACAGCAGAATGTATAAACTACTAATATAAACAAAGCCGCAATGGAAATTATGAGGACATGACATAAACGAGCATGAAACAAACTTTTTGAGTTTTTAAGGTGTACACATCTTAGTGCCAGCTTGAAAACGCAATGCACAAGAAGACAGAGTATAGCTACCGGGGTATCTGAACACTACAGCGTTTTTCGTAACTAAGTCAAATGATAACAAATTTGCACGAAATTTACCAAAAAACGCAGCTGAAAGAATGTCAATTGAAAATATTTTAACGAAATTGTAACAAGTGCTGTGCATGACATAACAGACACAGATCTCCATGTATAACAAACCTCAGAGACAAGAACATCCAAAAAAACACTGATGTTCTTCAGATCCTGAGTCAAGACGGCGACCTTCCTGACACTGTCCTGAAAACGCTGCAAGTCCGGCTCGTTGCTACGCTGAATTCTCAACCAGAACTCCAACAGCTCCTGTACGGAACAAAAAAGTGCCAGATTATAATGACGAGCATTAAGCCAACAGCACAGAACTAATAGCATCAATTTTTGTAAACGTGCATAAAAAAGCCCAACGAACCATGCTATGCAACTGAATCATCTTTCGCAACTCTCATACACACATTCTCGAAAGCGGTTATTTGTCGATTAATGGACTGATTATGTGAAGTGACAACTGATGACTCACCATGCACTCAAAATGCGCCAACTTATCCCGAGTCTGTAATACTTTTCACCATGTTGTTCTCACCCACAAAATGCATGAATATTGCAACATAGTAGGTAAAAGGTAAAGCTCCCCTCTCACAGCTCTTGTGTCTGTAGGGGTGGTGCTCATCTCCGTTTCATAGGCACTGAGCCAGCAGTGAGCCTAAGCTTAGCGACATGGGTGGTAGACCAGACCTCTCCCATATACTGCCGTTACCTTCCCGGCAGAGAGGCCAGTACCAAATTATACTGCTTGGTGACAAAGGCACATGTGTGTGAACAACTTGCCCAAGGTCGTTACCTGGCAGTACACCGGGCTGGAATTAAACCAAACTGGGGACCATAGTGTCACCACTCACCAGTTTGACACGCTACTGATACACCACCAAGCCACACACTGCAACATAGTAATGCAATGCAAAGCAGCAAAAATCTGCTGTCTAAAATACATACAACTAAACAGTAATGTTGTGGGTAATCCAAATGTGAAGTTAACAGAAGAAAGAATAAACAACAACAAATGTATATTGCACATCCTAGTTTTGGCTGTCGTGCATTCTTGCTATACTCAATACTTTTAACGACGAGTTGTATATTTCTATATTTCTTTTCAGTAGTATGGTAGTATCTTGTATTACTCTCTCGCTCTAATCTGTGCTGCCCACTGGCATAATAAATGACCGACAGAACCAACTAACCTGGATACAGCAAGCTTGGACCGGCTTGACCCAGTTAACAAGTAGAAACGTCTGAGATAACAGTAAAAGGAACGACTGGTCCTCAACGCTGCCTCGGGATGCAAGGTGACGTAATAAGTCACACGCCACACAACAACGAATCTGACAACACTGCAACAACCCAACAGACATAGAAATAAAGTTGGAACTTGGAATATTCAGGAAAAATTTTAGAACTTCATTTAACATCCATAATTGTGAGGCTACTGGTGGTACTATTATTAGCTGTGATCGTTGGTAACTTGGTATGCAACTGTGCATAAAATGTTCAAGCGAGGAATTCATTTTCAAACTGGAAGTTTCAACAGCAGTTAAAGCATTTTGTTGTGAATTCTTGTGACAGAGTGACGGACCTAGCTATCAAGCTAGTGCAGCAGCAGCAGGTAGGTGGCCTTCATACTAATATTTTACTAAAATATCTTGCTTAACTACTTAGCTCCTTACCTATTTACTTCATTTCAAAGAAAAAAAATAATTTCCAATCAGAGTTTCAAAGACCTGGATATAAAAATCACTGGTCCTGTCGAGTCGATACAGCAGTAGCGAATAGTTGGTCTTCACTACAATATCTGACCCAAACAACTTGCTAACTTAGTTATTCGCTTAAATTGCTCGCTTGTAAACCTAAAAACAACACCCTATCAGAGACCTGGTTGCAAAAATCATCTGTCCTGTCATGCTGCTGCAGGTAGGTGGTTTTCATAGCAATGGTCGGACTCAAACATCTTACTTACTTACTTAATGTACAGTTAAAAATAGCAACCAATCAGACACCTGGTTGTGAAAATCGTCAGTCCTGCCAAGCCGGTGCAACAGCAGCAGGTAGGTGGCCCTCATAGCAACGTCAGACTCAAAGACAGGACTACGAACACACCATGAGATGAGATTCAGACTGTATGCCTCACAGCCACTCTCCATCAGCATCTGAATGCGTAGCCTCAGCAGCTCTGGGTATTCACCGGTTGTCACATAGGCCAGAGCTGTGCACAAAACAACACAAGAGTATTGCAGCAGAAATAGTAATTTAGATAGTACTAGTTGTAGTGTGAGTACTGAGTAGTATACCGTGTCTCAAAAAACTGTGCCACTTTTATTTCTTGAATAACTCCATGAAACATTGGCCAATTTTGATAATTTCTGGCAGGCTAAATCGTGAATCAAGTTTATGCAAATGACTTTAATTTTGGCAACCTCATCTTGATACTGTCATTGCACTATCTTGTGAAATTCAGAAGTATTTGTTTGGCCATTTACAACAACGAATTCATACTAGGCAGTGCATGTGTTGGGTCAGAAATGATGAACTGAATAGCAACAAACACAAGTGACAGTTATTACTATTATCTCTCAAAAAGTCACATGTCACATCACATCATCATGTGCTCAAAATGTCCTCCTCCAGCTCAAATGCAAGCGGTGCACATTGACGCCGCTAGCTAACAGCGCGTTCAGTAACGCGAGACCAAGAGCAGCTCACTCATTGTTCATGCATAATTTCAGTTCGTCGATGTATGATTAGAGTTAAATGAATTACAAATTTTCAATGATTTTCTGATTTCAGTAATTTCCTGAGCCAATGCATGCGCTATCCAGTATGAATCCATTGTCTTAAACCAGCACAGACTTGTGAGATGTTGAGTTACTGGCCAGAAAGACACCTCACTGCCGGCTCAAATGCCAGCAAACACAGATGAGCACAAACCCTAGAGTTACGAGAGGGTGATGTTGACTATGAGCAAATTACCGTACCTGTACCTACCAAATCAGACTAAGATAAAGTAAGTAAGTAAATGTGCACGTACCAGAGTCCCTGTCAACATCTTCACCCCTCATCATAGCAACGAGCGTAGGATGACTCCATTGGTTAACCAGCAGCCAGTCAAGGATGTGAAAAACATGACAAATTGTATAACTGGCAAGCTGTTCACGAGCTGCTACGATAGTCTCCTTGAGCGCTACTTTGTGTGGGTCGTCGTTGGCTAGATGATGAAACTCTATGCCCAAAACGACCCGCGAACACTCCCTGCACAGTAGAAAATTTAAACCACACTTAGCTTGCACTGCTACAGTTTTCAATTTTCGGCTACAGTCATGTATCATAAAGCAAACAATGATGCAGCATGGGCAATCTAAATGGTTTAATTATGATACCACACTGTCTGGAGTGGTATATGCTCGAATTGCATCCTCACATACCCACTCCAGCAGTGTGGTATCTAATAAAGATTAATAAATAAGCATGTTTGTGCGAACATAAAACAGCAAAAACACACAGCTAGTTATCACAAGTGTTTAATGATTACCTTATTATAGAATTTCATGGAGAAGTGCCTGTGACAGATTTCTCAAAGCAGTCAACATTTGGGAAATAAAACTAATGATTAATACCATCAGTAATAGCACCGGTATAATTAGCAAACGACAATGTTCATGCTGGTACAAGATAGGATCGTGGCACTGCCACTGTAAGAGTTCACACAACTCATATCATCAATGCAAATTAGCACCAATCAGCTGATGACCTTTGAACCAAACCAATTGGTTTGTGCATACTCAACCAGTAATCCCGTACTTAACCTGAAGTACAAACAGGCCGTAACAAGGGTTAACATAGTTAACTGTGTTGATTAAACTCAATGTGACAATGCATTACCATTACATTAAAACACCACTGTTTAAATAAAAGAAAATGACTAAAAACCAGTAACTTCAACAAAAGCAAAAGTATTGCAAAGAACATACATGAACAGATAATGTCCCAAGGCATCGGCTTCAGCAGCGGTAGCATCATGACTAGGGCGGAGATCAGTATAGTAGGAGAGAGCTGCTGTTAACACTTGTAACTTGGCTTCTACACTCTTTGATTCAGCAGTCAGACAGTCCACCAACGCCTGCAGAACACAGTACACATCGTCAATTCACCATTGCCATCACCATCATCAGCAGCAGCATGATCTGCTGCTGTAGCATCCACACTTTTCAGATATTCATTCACAGAAAGTGACCTAGACAGAAGACACTAATCTAGCACAACAAAAACAAGTACTTCTGGCTCAAGGCCTGGCGCAAATGCAAAACTTCCCTACACAAAATGTAACCAATAATTCTAGCGGTAGATCAGCCATCTTGCCATTAGCACTGGAAAATTGCTAGAGGTAGATCAACTAAACACATTATGGGGTAGATCGTAAAACTTATGCCTGGTAGACATAAAAGGTCTATAAATCATGCCAAGAGACTGTCATGTATTTAAGTCAAGCTTATTCAGTATTATGTCAAAATTCATCTCAGGACAAAGCTGTTTCTTGTAACAATGCAGTGAAAAAATGTGGCTGCAATCTTACATTAACAACGAGATAAATGTAATTAGATAAATGGCGATCTACCGCTAGTAATTTTCTGCTCTCTAGTGTGAGATCACCGATCTAATGCTAGCACTGACCAAATGTAATACTAACCCTAACCGGAAGCTTTGCCTTAACCCCAAACCATATATCTAGTAATTTTATTACAAAATGTATGCTAGGTGTACTATATGCGTGAAAGATCTGACGTGGTGCACCCTATACTGCCGATATCTTGACAAAAAGCTGACCGCATCTCTTAACTGTAACCCCAAGTCAAAATCACGTACTGTATTTCAAATCTCCTGATGCAGAACATTTTCGATAGTGCCCAATGCATTATTAGTGTAGCTTTTGTCTCTTTTGATCTCTACTACAAGTATTGCAATGCAAAAAAATCCTAGGGAAGGGGACGATGGTAAAAGGCGGATGTGCAGATCTGCGGATGTGGCAATGGGTAAAAGACAGATGTTGATGCGGAGGACATCCGCATTTTACCTATCGTACTGCCTCTGGACCAACGTCATCGTCGTGCATTGTCGTGAGTCGTCATCGTATAAACCTGTCATCTCTGCGGGTCATTGTCACGCGTTCTGTTGTCAACTTACATGTCGACGTTGTACTTCGTCGTGCATTTTTGCGTGTCGTCATCATCGCATATGTTGTCGTTGTGCATTTCCGTACATCAATTTTCACAGCATATATCCAAAAGCGAAAAGACGCTTCTGTGAAAATTCACGGAAAAAAGCAGTTGACTATGGCTATCTGCTGTGAATTTTTGATCTAAAGTGTGTCCGTTTTTCTAGGGTGAGGTAGCGCTTGGATCAGGGCTTGATTGAACAGTCATTTGTATGGTGCACGCGCATTAACGTCACGCGTGTCAGGCGCATTAACGCGCACAGTGAGAACGCACCTCGTAATCAGGATTAGGCTAATGTCGAGGCCTATGCAGAGTGTGAAGTGTGGACTGTGAAGAAATTCACAGCGGCAGACTTCAAACGACTGTCGCCTATAAAGCGTCCACTGAGCAGTTAATTACGGAGCGAATGATTTTAAAAAACTCAACAACTTTCATGACTGGTAATGTACGTGACAACTAGTATCCGCACATCCGTCTTTTACCCACACATCCGCACTTAGCATCCGCAGATTTTATCCGCCTTTAACTCGTTGCCACATCCGCGTTTTACCCATAGCCTAGAGAAGGCCCAAACGACTATCACCCATCAAGACTAGTAACGAAGTAAGAATAGCAAAATATGCCTGATCAAGACTGGTTCGGTAACTTGCAAACTGCTGATGTTATCTGTATAGCAATACAAGTTGCTATACGTCGGGGCCGTCAAAAATCCGCGACACAGATATTACCGTTTGCAAAACATCAACAAATAACACATACGGTATAGATACGATTGCAGACGCTCTGGTTATTTCGCGAGTCCAGGCCGGCTTTTATATCCTCCAGTTCGCGCAGAAATCGCTGCCGATCCATACTTCGCTGCTTACAAAGTCATAAGAAGCAGTTTATGTGAAATTTCTAAACATTTCCATACTCCTCCATCTTGTTCTTCTCCGAGATTGATCACGCACATAGAATAGATAATTGTCAAACTCTGAATAACGTAACGTAGTGACCATGAGCTTAAGTACGGTTTCCATCCGCGCAAAAGAAACGCAACGCACTCAATGTAAGACCGACACCACTTATGTCGCTGCGTTTTGGCTGTTGTGTTGCTTGCCCTCGCTGTGTAACTTGCGTACTTTATTTCTTGTATTCATTGCGTGCTTGCTTGCGTACTTTTCTTGTCAGTACCGGCCGGATTCAGATAGACCTATGCGTGGATCGAGCCTCCGATACTTTTGAATAAAGGGAGTCCAGGAAGACAACTCACATTATCCCAGTTCCAATGGGCACACGCATGTTGTATTAATGTTGGATCAACGTCGAACTTCGACGTCGACGATGTTTTGAAAAGATGTTGGATTTGCAAATTGGATCGACGTCGAAACGTCAACGTTGTATCGACGTCGCCCTATCAACGCATTTTAAACGTCGATCCTACGTTGTCTTTACGTTGAATGTACGTGCAATGGATCCAGTGAGGGGAGTGCAATCCAGCTGTGCCCCCACCCTTTTTAGGGTTCTGTGGCCAGATATGGTTCAAAAAAGACTTCCTAAGGTGATATAATAATAATAATAAGTATAGAATATTCCGAGGTCCCTCAGAAGAGCCAAATTTCCGCTCTCCCAGTGGCATAGGCAAGGGTGGGAATGGGGGTGGCAATAACGGCAGGAGGCCCAGGCCGTCTGCAATCCCACAGACAAAACATAAGCACACGTTTAAAAGCACTAAACGTGCCAATTTTGTCAGTTGATTTTCAGAAAAATAATTAAAACTGTTGCCACCAGAGCTCATATTTTGAAGCTACAATGTAACAAATTCGATCATGTCTGGGATTCTGTCCCATACCCAGCTGGGAGGACTTACAGCACTTCCCCCACACCTCTAGCTGGATTTGGAAGGTCTTACTTCTAAGGGAGAGAGAGAGGAAAGGTAAAGGAAGGGAAGCGGTAGAAAGAAAAAAAGAGAAAGAAAGGACAGAGGACGAAAGGAGGGAAAGGGAAGTAAGGCAAACCCCCCAATTCACATTTCTGGCTACATCACTGTGCTCTCCGAAGCTAAAATGTTTTCAGCTTCAGGGGAAGGAAGTTTGCCCCTCCCCTGTCCACGATCACCCCACTAAGTACACTAAGAATTCAATCCCGGGATTGCAATCACTAGGTTTGAAATTTACCAGAGTAAGAGGGTGGCTCCAACAAGCTAAAAGGGTTCAAGTGCCCTCCCCCAATCATTGGTAATTTGAGCACTGTCAACTGTATCAACTGTGAACAAAACAAAAACTTGTACTTCACATTTTAAAACAAAAAAACAAACAAAAACAACTTTCTGATCACAGGAAACATCGCAAGTAGACGCGGTATCTGAAGTAATACACATAGTTTACACACAGTTTAGTTTCTGATCACAGGAAACATCGCAAGTAGACGCGGTATCTGAAGTAATACACATAGTTTACACACAGTTTAGTTTACAGGCGCCTATGGGTAAACTAAACTAAAATACGAGTTAATCAGTCACCTCAGCAGCACTGTACACGTGTATCTCTTCGGTGTGTGCATGCGTGTTTTTCTGTTTTTGCTGGTTTTGAGTCTACTAGTCAGTTTTACTGTTGTCATCTTACAAGCAATTTACCAACTAAAGACAAATGTTTGCACGCAGATTCGCATCAGCACAGCCGTCATAACTTTTGTATAATCCTGTTACTGAACTGAACTGAACTAAAGGTTAGGTGACATAGCACATAGGCAGACTTAGGCTGCGTTCACATAAACATGAGTACAAGTCCGGCACCGTACGGATTCCTGTATACGAGTTCTGGCAAACACGAGTTTGCGTGTATTTCAATGGCGGCCGTTCACATACATACGAGTACGGGTTACCTGTAAATTTTACTCGTACGAGTAGTTTCTGTGCAGGTCGTAAACAGCATTAATATTATTTATAAAAACCGTGGTGCATATTTGACGTCACAACTGACGTCATCATAAAATTGTTTTATCGTCAGAGATGTGCAGTTTTGTAAAAATAGTAATAACTTTGTAGTAGAATATTGTTGTTTATTCACAAAGCATTTTCTTGATTCAATTTAATTCAATATGGCCGACATGCATTTAGTTGTGTGCTTGCACAAGTGACTGTGAACGCTCCACTCGTACAACTGAAGCTTCCATGGGCCATAAACGGAAACCCGGACTCGTACTCGTACTCGTGTCTGTGTGAACGCAGCCTTAGCCACATTCAGCAAGTTCAACCAAACACAGTCCCACGAAAAAAAGGCCCAACAGACCAGCAGCTCAACATTTTCTGCCCAGTGATTGGTTGGAAGCTTTTTTATGACGTATTCTGACATTCAAAAGTTCACATAGTGCAGCACAACGTTCTATGGCTTGGGAGCTCTGTATGCTGTATCAAGAAATACAGAAAATATATGTGAGGTCAATCACATTTTTTAACAAACACATACAATTGGGCTTAGTCCTGGTCTTGGATACATACTATACCTTTTGGGGTTTGTTTGTATCATGGTATCAAAAATGTTATGACTGAATTGTGAGAGGATTCTGACGAAATTTACACAGAAATGAAACACCAACACACAAACTTTGGTGCCGATCCGTTTCAGGATCCAGATAAAGGGTTTTTGAATCTGGATGTTTGTCAATTTTTTGGATAAAACTACCCGAAAGTAGAACGAACAGCTAACAGATGGACAGCATTCTCCACCAGGTTGTCGATAGAGGTTGACATCAATGATCCCTTCTTGCTCTATGCAAGTGCATGTTCACATCTGTCTGAGAGGTGTAATGCCAAGTAGCCGTAGAGCTCTGTGCATAACGACTTCAACTGCCTTCAGAAGATACAGACGAGCATACATTGTGGACAACAGGTGCTCCCTAGGCTCCTAAACACACAAATGGAGAAACATATAGACGAAACTAAGCCACACAGAGAACCAGACAGACAGGCAGGCAGACAGATTAGATTCACAGGCTCCTAAAGTATTCTGGTAGAAACAGACGAGTGTACGTTACAGATAGCAGGTAGTAGCATCAAGGATGGGGCAAAGAAGATGGCTGCCTCCGCCAAATGCCCCTCCCGGCTCCCCAAATTTCAAGTTGTCACAAAATTGTCAAAAAATCTTGTTGGAACATTTGCATCCACACAGAGCTGAA
>Ga0209454_1004205_pt1 | contig 10658 bp, 8 predicted proteins | sample WorMetHERISLAND1_2_FD_187400 | JGI IMG/M metagenome (GOLD analysis project Ga0209454, IMG submission 187400) | Marine gutless worms symbiont microbial communities from Max Planck institute for Marine Microbiology, Germany - Olavius geniculatus... | ecosystem: Host-associated > Annelida >...
TTGCCAAATCGTTTTTGTTCTGTAGGGTCCATGGTATACTCCCTTTTTACGTGTGCCCGAAATTGGACAGATAAAGGAGTATACACTATTTTAATTTTTTTTCTGCCGCGTAGCGGCTTCGTCCAACAACCACGGGAAGGACAAGGCCAAGACGATGGAAATAATCCCTAAAAAAATGGGTTTGCCTTCCCAGTTGAACATCATTCCGATTACCCAGATAGGTACAATGCCCCAGGCATAAAGGACCTTGAGGGCCTCCCTATAGCCGGCTTCAAAATTAAATGTCATATTGCGGAAGGCCGAGTAGCGCGCGTTGAAGGCCGCCGAACGGACGATTACCCACGGCGCCGCGATTAATCCGGCCCCTAAAACCCATGGAACCATGGAAGTGAAAAAATGACTTGACAGGTAATAGACCAGAAACCCAAGCGCTGCGATCAGCCGGCCTTTGAGAATCGGGATTGGTTGGCCCAAATATTGAAACGGCGTCCCTCCTAAGGTGGTGTGGGAGTAGGCAAACCGTTTTTTACGAACCTTGGCCCAGGCCGAAAATATACCCAATGTCAGCATGGTGAGGGAGAGGTTCACGATCCATAGCCGAAAATACTCCCGTGCTGAAGCCTCGAATTCGAGGGACAATTCCGATATGGCCTCCGGTGTTTTTCGGGTCGCCTGCTCCGCCGTAATGACTGGAGGCACAGAAGGCAGAAGTCGTTGACCCCCGGAAGCCGACCGCTGCCGCCCGGCAATTTCATCGTCAAGCCGCTTTGCACTAACCGGGTATTTGTGCCGGTCTATGTGTTGGTTCACATACAGGAGCTTGTCATAGGTGTATTTTGAATAGTCTGGCGGATGGTCCACGCTGCAGCATCTCCGGTTCTTTTTACAGATATAATCGGCCGACTCTCCTACGCGGTTTGCTTATGCAAATACTATCGTCGCTCCAGAGACATAACTTGAGCCGAAAATAAGCGATGTGAGAATCATTGGTCATTTAAGCTTCAAATAATCATCAAAGCGGCTGTGGGCCTTAACCTCGAGCTCCAACATTTTGAGCCGATCGGGATTGGCAACTGCTGTATTTTGATAATTCAACAGATGATTGAGCTCATGGCCGAGAACGGCCTGGTTGACCACGATTTTGTCCCCCAACCTTCTTCCGAAAACAAATATTTCGTAACGCCTGGTCGCATAGCCGAGCATTCGGGAATCGTTTGCCGAGGCTTTTTGCCATTGAAAATATTTGCGGTCACCAACAATATGTACCCGGACGTTTTTCAGTTCTACAACCATGTTTAAATCTTCTGCTTTCTCGTAATCGTCGAAGGCGGCCTGCATGAGATTGAAACTGTCCGCTCGATAATCCGCGTTGGAAAGCGCGCAGGAGGTCAACAGCAAGACCGACAGACATAACTGGCTGAATATACGAAAAAAATGCTTGTGCTTCATAAAGCATCACCTCATTTCCTGAGAATTTCATCTCCCAAATATTCCGGCATTGATATTCATACGGCCTTTAACAGAAAAGTCCGAAATATCGAGGGATGGCGTAAGTGGCTGTTGAATATAACATTCGAGAAACAATTATTTTTGACAACCACCATAAACGAAGGCTGTTGATGGCTGTAAAAAGCAAGGGTAGTGCCAGATAATATTAAAATGGGCGGCAATGGCGTGATGTTTGCGCAACTATCTATAATTGCAGGTAATATTTTTTATCCGCAATCAACGTCATTGTTGAACCTGCCTGGATCAATTTGCAGGATTGTTAACTTAGTTGACAACGGGTGCTTTCGATCTAGACTTCTTTTTGTATTCAGGACGATATGTTAAAAGACAGCTTGGATGGTTCTGAGGCCCGGGGGAAGTGTTTTATCAGAAAATCCGACAAGCAAGTTTACATGTGCCTGAAACTGATTGACAGACTAAAAAGTATGTTGTAAATGTAGTTTACACAAATGGTCCTATCAGGCCTATTGTCCGCAAGCATATTTCAAGCCGTACCTTTATTGAAACATAAGAGGAAATAACGATGAGTACCTTAGATGGGCAGACATCTTTTACCCGCCGGGATCTCAAGCTGCTTCATGAGGTTTCTGTTTCCGTTCATGCCATTAAAGATTTCGATGAAATGCTGCGGGTGGTGTTGCACAAAATAAGGGAGGTATTCCAGATCGATGGGGCATCTGTCGCCTTGCATGAACCGGATCAGAAAATGTTTTACTTCATTCAGACCATAGAAATGCAGCAAGACGGGGGCGTCAAAGATATCGATAAAATGCATTTTCCGGATAATCTCGGGGTTGCCGGCTGGGTGCTGCGGAATAACGAATCTGTCCTGATTCCAGATGCCTCGAAGGACGAGCGTGTTTTTAAGAAATTCTCGTTGGATAAAGGGCTTCCGACCCGATCGATGATCTGTGTGCCCCTGCGGACGCCTACGGCAATCATCGGCGTGCTCTATGCGATCAACAAACTGGAAGGCAAATTTACTGAAAAGGAGTCGCGCTTGATGGAGATTATCGCCGTCACCCTGGCGATGGCGATCGAAAATGCTAAAAACTACGGCGCACTCAAGCAATATGCCCAATTATTGGAAGAACAAAATCGCAGACTCCGATCGGAGGTTCAGCAGCGTTTCGAGGTCCATGGTTTGATAGCCTCGAGTGCCGCGATGCGCCGGCTCTTTGCTCTGATGGACAAAGTCATCGACGTGAACACCACAGTTTTAATCCAGGGCGAGACCGGCACCGGCAAAGAACTGGTCGCCAAGGTCATCCATTACAACGGTCCCATGCAGGACCAGCCTTTTATCGCCGAAAATTGTGCGGCGCTGTCTGAAACCCTACTGGAAAGCGAGTTGTTCGGCCATGTCAAAGGCGCCTTCAGCGGAGCAATCTCAGATAAAAAAGGACTTTTCGAGATGGCTGACGGCGGTACGGTCTTGCTGGATGAAATCGGGGAAATGTCGCCGTCCATGCAGGTGAAGTTGTTAAGAGTAATTCAGGAAGGCCAGTTCAGACCCGTGGGGGCATCGCACTACGTTAGCGTGAATGTCAGAATCATTGCCTCGACCAATCGCGATCTTGAAGAGGAAATGGCCAGGGGTAATTTTCGCCAGGATTTGTTTTATCGAATCAATGTGTTTCCACTGACCATACCTCCCCTGCGGGAGAGAAAAGAGGATATCCCCCTACTGGCTGCTCACTTTTTGAAGGAGTTTGCCAAGAAATTCAATCGGACCGTACCCCGGCTGACACCCGGCGCCCTGGAATTGATATCATCATATGATTGGCCCGGCAACGTTCGTGAGCTCAGAAACGAGATGGAAAGAGCGCTGACCCTGGCCGGCAGCAACCAAGAAATCTCCGAAGGGTATCTTTCAGGCAAAATTTTTGATCCGGTTGACAGCGCGGGTGCCGTGGGAGATCGGAGCGGCACATTGAAGGAAGTGACCGAGCGTGTTGAAATGCAAATGGTGCGTGATGCCCTTGAAGCAGCCGGCGGCAATCGTTCGCTTGCATCGAACATGCTGGGAATAACGCGGCAGGGACTGCTCAACAAAATCAAGCGCTACAACATCTGATTTACCTTGCTATCCAATTCAAAGATCCTTTGCAGGTGCGCGAAAGTTCGCAACGGAGGTTTGAGCGAACCTTAATTTCACGCACCTGCCTGTTGGGGTGATCTGCTACCAGGGCCTCCAACCGCTCGCTAAGAAGAATATGAAGACAATCAGGGACAAAAACAGGCCCACGTTCGCCGGCCCTCTGGACGCATACGTATCCTCTGCTGACCCGGCCAGCGACAAAGATCCCGTCGCAGGCGGCGCCATGGCAACCATGACAGCGCCCGCCGCAAGCGCCGGCGAGACCGGCAAAAAGGTAACCCCGAGCAAGGCGACCCCGAAACCACCGGCAACCCGCAGCCCGGCTGTGGCCCAGGCGCTGAATTCTGTCAATCCTTCAAACGGGTACAGGGATGCACCCAGAAAAAGAAGCAGAAGCGGGTAGGTGCCGTCCTTGAACAGCGCGAGAATGTCGAAAAGCGGCATAATCGGAGCGCGAAACCCCTTCAGGAGAAGTCCGGCCACGACGGCGTAGAGCCATGGTTCCTTGAACAGCTTCGTAATTTCTTTCTTTTCGAGAAAAAAGGCGGCAAGCGACGCACCGGCAAAAAAAGCACATGCGGTTCCGAGCCCCCGGCCTTCCCAACTCAGAGCGAAGAGGGGAATCGAAAAACAGGCGACATTGGGAATGGCCAACGAGATATCGATAGTGGTCGTCGCTACGCGATGAACGATCATGTGAATTAAAAAACCGAATACGACAACACCCGCGCCGATAAGGGCTCCGAAAAAGAACATTTCAAACGACATTCTCTCTTCCAGCGTCATGAATAGGAACACAGGGAAGAAGATAAAGCGCAGAAGCGTGTACAGCGGAGCGGTCGACAACTGTGCCCAACGTGCCAGTGAGTACCCCACTGCAATGATAATCACTGTGGGCAACAGCAAATCCAGCGTGGGTAACAGAGATCCGGGTATATTTGAAAAAGACATAACTACCTCCAATCATGTGAAAATCGGGTTGCCATAGGGGCGCTCGTTTCAGCTCCTCTGGGCCGATCCGCGCCTGCCCTTCTTCCGCCTTGGATCAGAGCGGATGCCAAATCCAGAAGAATCGTCTTGAAATGGCCTGCATTTGCAAGAACCATTTATCGTCGATTCTCTGAACGGGGCGGTTTCTGAGGACAACCAGTCGATTAATACCGGCCCGTAGCGACGGCGACACTCTATTTTTCCGGCAATGTCAAGCGGTTAGCGTGATCCGCACCTTGCCGTTATCAAAATTAAGTATCGGCAGCCGAACCTGAAAACTTGAATGTTTTTTATCGTTGACTCTGAGGGAAGCTGGTAAGTGATCCGTGTTCAGGCAAAGCAGGTGGTTGGCTTGCAAAAATGATTTGTCGATGGCGACCGGGAGGATTATCCCGATCGACATTTTTGTTGACTTGGTATTGTTTTCGAAATCCAGATGCGGTTAGGTGTATTCTACAACGGCCGTTTCCGTTTGTCCGTCCACCTCGACGGATATCGACAATCTTTGCGCCATATCGATGGAAAACACAACGACAATATCGACTTCACCGGCAAGTTTGGGATCCAGTTTGCGGATGGGTATTTTTCCGATCCGAGAATGGGTCCTTCTCGAGACTTTTCTACCCGCCCCCTGATAAACCTCTATATCCAGTTTTTTGACATTGTCTTTGGTCGTGGTGAAGACTTGTTTGGCGGAGCACGGCGCTACACGATTTGCAGGAATAAGCTCCTTGAACTGGTTTCCGCTTGTTTTCAGCCCCAGGGCGTGGCTGGTGCGGGTTTGAATCATAATCTTTTTGTCGAAAAAATCGGTATTGTCAAGGTAGGCGGCATACATGGCCGCACCCTCGGCAATACTGGTGGACGGATTAATATTGCTCCATGTTTTTTCAGCACCCAGGATATCATCCAGCAGGTTTCTAATGCAGGGTATCTGGCTTGAACCGCCGACGCGAATGACACGGTCGATTTCAGAAGGTTTTAAATTGGCACTGGACCAAAGCCTGTCAATAATACCGCTGATTTTATCAAGATAGTGCTGGATGGATGCTTCGAACTCATCCCGGGTGATCGAAACTTCAATGTGTTTGTCCGGCAGGATAAACGGGACCGCCACGTAGCAGTCCTGGGAGGCACTCAATGCGATTTTTGCCGCGATCGACTGTTCAAGCAGGTTCCTTTGGGCTTTGTTGAACAGTTTGGGTTCAACGCCATCCAGGGAAACGTCGCTTTTTTCCAGAATAACATCTGCCAGGCAGGCATCGAAGTCCATACCGCCGAGCCTGTCATCACCGCTGCTGGCCAGGACTTCAAAATATATGGTGTCTTTGGTGTGATTCAGTTGAAACAGGGTGAGATCAAAGGTGCCGCCCCCAAGATCAAAGACGAGAATTTTCTGGCTGAACTCCTTGTCGAAATGGTCTTCACAAATCTGCAGCGCATATGAAAGGGATGCCGCAATGGGCTCCTGAATAATGCCGACACAGTTGATATCGGTCATTTCAGCTGCTTTGCGGGTATTGGCCATCTGGTGTGCTTTGAAATAGCAGGGGACCGTGACGACACTGCCGCGGCTGCTGAAGGCACCCGTTGGATATTTCAACTTGGCATCTTCATATATCTTCTGCAATATCAGAGAAGAGAGGGTGATCGGCGTAAACTTTTTTCCACCCAGCATGACTTTCTGATTGCCGTCATCCATCAACCGTTTGACACCGACGATCATGTTTTCCGGAGCCATCAGTCCCCGGTTATATGCCAGCTGTCCCACCAGGATTTCATCATTTTCAGGGTTATAATAGACGACCGACTGGGTTACATCCTGACCGGTCCGGTTTTGAATAATTTGCGGTCCTTTCCGGTCGACCCATCTGGCCAATGCACTGAAGGTTGTACCTAAATCAAAACCCAACACCGGATTGGTTTCGTTATCAATATCCATCTAAAGTCTCCTGACAAGAAATTCCGCGGTTAATCATTGTTTCGAATCGCAACCACCCGTGCAACACGAAGCGTCTGCCGGTCTCCATTGTGATTTACGTACTCGTACCCATCCCTGCTGATCTCTTTAATCTGTTCGTTTTCCATCGAGGGATCGGCCTCGACCGAGGAGGGTTCATGACGCTCAAAATCGATCATCATACCAGGCTCCACCGCCATCCGGTGCACATCCAGATCTTTGAGCATGGTTACAAGCGCATTACTCAGGGCGACGTAGGTGTTAAACCACGCCTGCAATTTTGGTTCTGCGTCCTGATGCTGCGCCATTAAATCATTTACCAACGCCGAGGTATGATGCTTTCCATCTATAATACCGTCAAGAATAGGGAGGACCTGTTTGCCGACGACATCAAGCCAGGTTTTTTGGCGTTTATCGGCCAGTTCGCCGGCCTGGGACACAAGCTTGTAGTTTGATCTTCTGGTCAGGTCCAGCTTCTTGTTTATCTTTTTTTGGGCCGACTTCGGATCCGTTTCACCTTCGAGAAGGTTCATCCACTCATCTTCCCCAAGCTCGTGCAACTTGTCGGCCAATTCAATTTCCTCGGCCAGACTTTTGAGTCGCCCATCCTGATCAATCAGGCGCTGCAGCATGCGCCCGATAATGTTGAGTCCCTGCTGGCTGCTTCCGAGCTCTTTATTCAGTTCCTCGGGCAGCGTTTCCAGGATCTGGTTGCTGTTGGCGATAACCTCATCGGTGGACGCAGCCGCTTCTTTGATCTTGAGATTCAACCTTTTCCCGTGCTCGAGCCAGTATCCGGCATTTTCTAGACACTGCTCAATCGCCTGTTGATCCTCCGAAAGCCTTTTCTGCTCTTCAGCCTTGACCTGGGCGATTATTCCATTGATATCCAAGGCCGCTTCTTTGGGGGGGGCCACCGCTTCCCTTCCGGCTACCTCTGAAGGGGGTTTTGGTTCGACCTTTTTCAGGTGTCGGTAAATTTCTTCAAACTTTGCTTCCAGCTCATTAACGCGTTCTTCAAGACGATTGACCTTGTTGACACATTTTTCAAGTTCGGCTTCGAAGCCATCGATTTTCAGGGAAACCTTTTGGATGGGCTCCATAACAAAAGATTGAAAGGCCTTGGTGACTTCTTCGGCATTTGCATCGTCAGGCAGACGCGGATTTTCTGCGGGATCATTCATATTGGTGGTGTCCTTAGTCGTCCAGTTCCAATTAGCAAAAAAGCCTAATTGAGCGTCTCAGGCTCAATTAGGCTTCTACTATGCTACCCTAGCTGGGGATCTTCATCGGGTGGGGCCATCCTCTGCTGTCTGTCAACCATGGTGGACTCCCGGATTTCAAGTTCGCCGGAGGAGCTGGAGCTGGTCGCCTTCACTCTCAACAGATTCTGGCTGTCGATTTCAAATTCAACATTGATGCGCTCTTCGCCGCGCGGTTTGGGCGGGATTCCCTTCAAAAAGAATTCACCAATGCATTTGGCGCCTTCAGATGAGATATATTCGACATCTTCAGGGGACTGAAACACATTGATTGCCAGCTCGGTGATATCGTCGCGCGGCGTGGTATATTCTTTCTCAGCGCTAACGGGGCTCTCGGCCGGGATCTCCGTATCCCTTGGGATCAGGCAGCTGAACCGGCCGCCGACAACTTCTATCCCCAGGTTGTGGGTGACAATATTGTCGATGTCGATCACAAATTCCGGGGTGTCATCGACAGGGCGTTCCAGTTCGGGATCCGGCAGCATCAGCGTCGCCCCGAGCACGGCGGCGCCGCGGGCGATGGCCGTATCAGGATCGGTATCGGAATAAGGTTCTTTGCCGAACATGTCCTGCAGCATTTCTCTGACGAGCGGAATCTTGCTTGACCCGCCGACAAGGATGATCCTGTCAATGTCTTCGATATCGAGTTTGGCCTTGCTTAAAGCCTTTTCGACCGACTCCTTGGTTTGAAGGATGAGGTCATGAATCTCGCCATTGATTTGATCCCGGGAGATTTCGAAATTGTCGATGTGGTGCGGCTGCCCGCTTTCGTCCTGGATGAAGTTGGGAATATCGATCGAGGTAATGGTCGCTTCGGAGAGTTCATGTTTGGCTGCAATGACCGCCTCGAGCAGCCTTTGTTGCGCTTCTCTAAGTTTTTTGGTGTTGATTCCCTGGTCTTTGTCCAAATCAAAAATGTCGATTTCGGATATCTGCAAAAACTGGTCGGCCACATTCCTCATTATGCGTTGGTCGAAATCATCGCCTCCCAGTTGTTGTATGCCTTCCTTTGCCAGAACTTTAAACTGCTTGTTTGCATCACCGGTGGAGTCGACCTGGAGAATAGACACATCAAAAGTTCCACCGCCAAGATCGTAGACCAAAACCGTCTGGACACGCTCTTTTTCAATCGCGTAGGCATATGCCGCCGCTATGGGCTCTTCGAGCAGGGTTAAAACCTCAAGATTGGCGAGTTCTGCAGCCATTTGAGTTGCTTTTTTCTGGGCATCGTTGAAATTGGCGGGCACACAGATAACTGCATACTTGGGGTTGCCGCCAAGATCGACGGATTCATTTTGCATAACACCGTCGATTACGCTCATTAGAATTTCAGCGGAAACCTCCACCGGTGTGAAGACCTTACCCGGAATTTCTTCGAACTCCTTGGTCCAGTCTGTCGCCATCTGTCTCTTTATCGACGAAACTGTGCTGTCCGGCGCAATTAAACTGCGCGCCTTTGCCTGGCTGCCGACGACAATTTCGCCGTCTTTCATGACGGTCATCACCGACGGCATAGTCTTGGCACCGTTGATATTAATGGTTTCAATGTTGCCGGACTTGTAGATCCCGGCGGCGCAGTTGGTTGTGCCAAGATCAATTCCTACGACATAACTACTTGATTTTTCGACGATGTCAGCCATTTTTTCCCTCCCCGTTAATTAAATCATTATGATTTGATTTTCCGTTATTATCGATCGTTTGTATAGATGCGAACATCGTGCCAAACTGTCAGCATTCAGATATTATGATTGTTATCAAATAGATATGAAATTAGCCTGGGATTTTCAGTTCGTATTCGTGTTTAAAATTTGACAGTGAAAACAAAAAATTGGCACAGATCCATATCCTGGACGTCAGGGCTATATCCGCCCGGAGTTGGATTTAGAGAGAAAGGTGAGGGAAGTTAAGAGCCTGATTTTTATGGAAATTCCATTGAATAGGGGGATTTGTGGTACTGTTATGGGATCATGCTTTGACAGTCTCTTAAAAAGTTGGATCGGGGAGGGACATCACCCCCTTTCGGGAAAAGGATTTTGACTCCGGCGGGGTTAATCCGCCTGAGGTGGACAAGCTGTTTTAGGAGCTTGCGACGTGGTCATTGGAATTTAGCCGCCGGTGTCCAATTCCAGAAAGGGGGCACCGGAGAGAGTCGATGGGACTTTTTACGAGCCCTTCATGCTTTGAACGGCGAACAAACTTTCACAGCAGTCGTCAAAAAAACAATTGTTTTCCAAGGTGTCATTCTTTTATCATTTCTTTTTATTATCGCGTCCTTTCTGGCCACCATCCTTGCCGCTGCTTTTTTTACCGGCGTCATTTTTTGCTCCGCCCTTGCTGCCACCATCTTTTTTACCAGCGTCTTTTGTGCTTGCGCCCTTGCTTGGGCCGCCTTTGTTGCCGCTGTCTTTGGAGCCAGCGCCCTTGCTTCCACCGCCTTTACCGCCACTGTCTTTGGTGCTACCGCCCTTGCTCGCGCCGCCTTTACTGCCACTGTCCTTGCTGCTACCGCCCTTGCTCGCGCCGCCTTTACCGCCGCTGTCCTTGCTGCTGCCGCCCTTGCTTGCACCGCCTTTACTGCCGCTGTCTTTGGAGCCAGCGCCCTTGCTTCCACCGCCTTTACCGCCGCTGTCCTTGGTGCCACCACCTTTGCTCGCGCCGGCTTTACCGCCGCTGTCTTTGGAGCCAGCGCCCTTGCTTGCACCGCCTTTACCGCCACTGTCTTTGGTGCTACCGCCCTTGCTCGCGCCGCCTTTACTGCCACTGTCTTTGGTGCTACCGCCCTTGCTCGCGCCGCCTTTACCGCCGCTGTCCTTGCTGCTGCCGCCCTTGCTTGCAC
>Ga0209454_1004207_pt1 | contig 10657 bp, 5 predicted proteins | sample WorMetHERISLAND1_2_FD_187400 | JGI IMG/M metagenome (GOLD analysis project Ga0209454, IMG submission 187400) | Marine gutless worms symbiont microbial communities from Max Planck institute for Marine Microbiology, Germany - Olavius geniculatus... | ecosystem: Host-associated > Annelida >...
CACTGCAGCTGCAGAGAAATTTCTTTGCTAGTTGTGTCTTACTCAAACTAACTAAGTTTTTGCTTTATAGCTAATAGTAGGTGTGCGCATATGCTAGTTTACGGACGGAAGATAGCTGTTTCGCGACATATTCTTCTGTCCGTATGGATGGAAGATAACACCAAGCTGATCTCGGTGATAACAATGTGCCCAGATGAGTCGTACTATGTGGCATAACATTAACATTCAAGGTTCATACAACAGACACATGTGCTCATTGTGCTCTGCTTCAAAACCGTCTAGAAGCATGTTTATCTATAACTTTGGCAACAGCTGCATGCGATTTTTGACAAAAACCACAGTTTCTGTTATCTGTAACCACAAAAGACTGTTAATTTTATGACAGAGGATTAATAAGTTACTTTTTGTTGGGTTGGGTGCGTGTAAGCATCATCAGCAGCCGCCGAGAATATGTGTGTCAGTCTGTCTCTGTGTGTGTGTTTGTAGTCGCCATGTTTCAGTTGTCAAGTGTTGCTGGTCTGTCATCAACAATCGTCGAGACAGTGTCTCTGGATGTTGATGATTTCAGTGAAAGTTTTCTTACGTGTGGAACATGTCTACAAGTCTATGATGCATTGTCTCACTCGCCCAAACTTCTGCCGTGTTCACACACGGTCTGCCTCAACTGTGCACGTGTGCTGGCCGAGGGTACCACTAGACCTCGCTGTCCTGTCTGTAACTGTGCATTTGTCATTCCGGCTACCGGTCCAGCTGCTCTGCCTCCCAGCTTTGTCGTCAATCAGCTTCTTGATCTCATGTCGTCGAGCAGCCGACGTGATGTAGTGCCTAAGTGTGCACGGCACGTGTCATGTGAGTTGCTGTTCTGTGAGACTTGTGACACTGTCTTCTGCACTGAGTGTGATCTCTCACTGGGTTCAGCATCTCACAACTCAACTGGTGCTACTTCTACCCTGACCTCCAGTAGTGCAGCACACAACGTTGTCCCATTTGCCATTGCAATCCGACGTGTATCCGAGATTCTGCAGTTCAAGGCTGGTCAATGCACGAGAAACCTAGATGCAGCTGCGGCAGCTGTGCAGCTCGAGATGTCCCGGTTGGATGAGGAGGCTGAGCGCTGCGTGGAAACTGTCAGTCGTGCATTCATTGAGCTGCGGGCAGCTGTTGACCAGCGACAGAGAGACGTCATTGCAACCATACGCAGAGTGTGTCATGATAAAACGAGCGTGTTGGACGAGCAGTTATCACTGGTAGCAGCAGAACGACATCGATCACAGGCAGAATGTCATGGCCTTCCACCTGATGTACGTGCCATCACCATGCGCATCAGCAAACTGAATGAATTACTTGATGCTTCCTTGTTTCTTGGAGAACCACGTGAAAATTCATATGTTGAGTTTAGTGATGTCGGTAATGAACAACTGTTCAAGGCTATATTGAGCTTTGGTGCTGTGCGTACAAGTGAAACATTTCCTGCTTTATGTACTCTGCAGTTTACCGACCCTTTCATCACCATCAATATACCCAGCAAAGCTTGTATTCTGACCTATGATGCACAGGGGCGGCGACAGACCATCGGAGGTGACCCTGTGTCTGTGGAGTTATTGGACAGCTGTCGGCAGCCAGTGCCGGTGATTATTCTCGACGTTGGGGATGGAACGTATGAGGTGAAGTTTACTGTGGTGAATGCAGGCAGCCACAGTCTGACTGTACGTATCTTTGACCGCATCGTCGGAAGTTCATCTCCATTTACATTCACTGCAAGTGCTTTCCATCGACCTCTGGCAACGTTTGTGGGTCTTCATCAGCCAGTGGCTGTTGCTCTGGATGGTGATATGATGTATGTACTGGACACAGGTAACAGTCGTGTAGCAGTGTTTGATGTTAGCCAAGCAGCCATGCCACAATATGCTGTACGCTCAATCATCAACGAGTCACTAGCACAACGCGGTGCAACTGGAATGTCATTCATACGTGCAGATGACAGTGTCGATGGCTCAATAATCTCCTCGTTGTATGTGATAAACTGGCGCACGAGTCGCGTATCACTGTTCACAACATCAGCAGGTGTCGTTGTACACAGTTTTGACTGTGCAGAGTTTGTTGAACCGACGTCACTTTGTGTTGCGAGCGATGACGGCATGATCTTTGTAGCCGACAATGGTGTACATGTGATATTTGTGTTTGCGGCATGCGGCAAACTGCTGCGGAAGATAGAATTGATGGGCACAGGCAATAGCCAGTCCGATCTTATTACTTGTATCTATGCTGTATCTACTAGCCAGGAATTGCTGGTCTGTGATCATCGTGTACGTGCTTTGTCCTACTCTGGGGAAATCCTGTATGAGTTGCCAGTGGGGGATTCCAGAGGCCGTGGCCAGTACGGGGGTGTGGTCGTTGACCATGATGGTCGCTATCTTGTGTCGAGGTCAGAACGTGGTCGTTCTATGGTACAAGTGTTCAGCTCGGACAGACGTTGGCTATTTTCCATTGAGTGTGAGCCCGAGGCTCGTCTGAGACGACCCAGTGGCTTAGCGGTAGATAACAGTGGACATGTGTATGTTGCTGATCTCGGTAACAACTGCATTCGCAAGTTTCAATATATATAGTTTTTTAGAACTTTGTCTCTCCTTCAGTGTTCTGATCTGTTGATTAGGTGACAGGAAGGGCTTATACTTATAGCCAGCAAAAGTTCTGGCAAGGCAGTTCCTGGTAATTTATACAGTATGTTGGAAATGGCCTAGCCCAGAGCAATTTAACCTGTAGTGGTTGTAAGAAATAGACAGGCTAAAAATTAAGTAATGTATTTGTCTCTTGTGAATGCCCACCAAGGCCCAGTTGTAGGCTGGCTTGCTGCACCAAGATGTACATTATTAATTGAAGTAGAATTTTTTGTGTATAATCTGAGTATGATTTATTGTTAATGATAGCAGTTGTTGCTACTAACTCAGTGCAGTATATCTGTGTTGAACAGTGTAAAATGTAAAGTCTGACCATCTCTAGACTGGGATTTTGATTTGGAACACAATTACTATGATTGCATAGTCATATGTATTTGCAGTCTGTGGCTCTGTTAAACAATACAGCATTGGCCTTAAAATACATTAAAAGAAAGTGTAAGTGAGCACTGAGCATTTGTAATTGCATAATGTGTAGTTACTTACTCTTACAGTGATTGATGGCAAGCCAAGATTGCTTTCGTTACTTGTACCTGTAAATAATCTGTGTGCATGGTTGCATTGCTAAATTCTGTCTAATCTGGCCAACAATTTGTCTAGAGCCAGATTTGTCTGGCTTTGGTGTAAGTGGTCAGATGTCAGACCTGCTGGAGGTGGGGTTGAAATCTGATAATCTCCAGTAAAAAGTGTAGTTAAGCATGGCTATATTGATTGGTGTCATTGACTAATTAGCACCAGTGCTTGGTTTGATTCTGTCTTCTGTCTTCCATCGATTGTTCAACTATTCCTGCAGTAGCTGTTACTGTATTTGACTACACAGCAATGTATTGAATTAGCTGGTATTTTGTTTGTAATTTGATTAAGCAAATGTTATGTTATATTTGTGTTTGTTTTAATTGTGTATGAGCTTCTCTGATTGGTAGGTTTGATTGTGTTTGATTGACATGATGTCATCATATTTTGTGTTTAGTTTACATCTGCTGATAATTATTCGTATTCTTTGATCTGTTGCATATTCTTTTTGGTTCTGTGATAATTCGTTTACTCTTTCCATGAATTTGGTTCACTCATTTGACTCTGTTTGAATTATCAATGTAACCTGAATTATCCATTGAAAATAGTTGCAATTTCTCCTTCGTATAAGCTTTTGCAATTGTGTAAGATGTTTTACTGTTAGAAGCATTACAAACTGGTTTTGCAGTTAGATGTTGTTTCGATAACCATTTGTTTGATCACGGTGTGTAAAAAATTATGCAGGTGGACATAAGCCAGTAGTTTTGTTCCATTTTGTGGGGTTGTGAATAAAGGTTGAGAGAATATTCTTCAGCATCCAATACTAACGTCTTCCCATCTGTCGTAGGACCTGAACATGGAATATATCCAGTCTTTTAGTGTAAACTGTATATATGTTGATTGTGTAAGTAATTGATCGATTATTGATCTCTTGATCTGGCCATGTTTTTTGGTGTATAGTATGTGTAAGCAAACGTGTTATATCAACGAAGAACGTCCAGTCATTTATTCCAATCTCATGTCATTGCAAATGTATTGGCACATGTTCTGTCATCCTATCTTCTTGTCTGAGTCTCCAATGGTTGGCCTGATTTCATCGTCAAGCTGTGCGCTGTGTCAGTACCGTAGCCAGGATCTAGTTGTAGTGGGGGCACTTGAGGTGTGGGGTATGGGAAGGGGGCTGTGTCCTCTCCCCACAGAGAAGGGGTCTGGAGTCTGTGTTCCCTCCCCAGAAAATTTTCGATTTTTTGGTGTGAAAATGACTTGTTTTGGTGCATTTTGGGCACTATTATGAGTAACTGAGTAGGCGCCTGGGGGGACCTGCCCTCAGTGCCCCCTATGGCTACGCCAGTGCGCTGCGTAGACGAATTATTGTAGATTGTAGTCGTTATGACATGTGAACTATGCTATGTGAATTAGGGCATGTGCATGTGAAGCATACTATGTCGTTGTCTCGTTGTTGTTGTTGGTGTTGTCTATGTGTCTGACATTTGTACGTTGTAACTGTTGTTCTTGCATCTCATGTGACAACTGAGGGAATCAAATGAAAAACTGGGGGTTGAACGTCCCCAACTCGCAAAGATTATCACACAGAATGTGCTTTGATTGATTTCTTGATTATTGTCACCAATAATATGGGGTATTGAAAAAAAAGAGTTCAGCTATATATGTATGTGCTAAACATACAAATACTAGCTCATTTCCTGACGTTTTATGTATTTCATTGACATTAAATTACTACTTATTTCACTAGTGTGTCTGAGCTTTTAGCTTTATTTTTGACATCTTTACAAAACATGGCCAATCGTTGGTCATAGCTAGGCCTAAATTACTCAGTTCACTTAACAAAATTCACCATGATGCTTAGCTTCTCAATATAACTCATACAACATTGCAGTTAGTAACACAGTTTGGTCCATAAGTGTCAGGTCCTGCATTATTAGGATACTCGATAATACATAATAAATTAATTATGCTGTATATGTGACTTTGAAGTTGGAGAGTAGCCTACCGGTAAAGAATTTTTATGAGTACATTTTAAATGTTATTTTATAATTTTAGGTGTTTTCCTGTATATTTTTTCATTTTTTTCTCAGGCAGTTGTAAACACTACATGTGTGTGTCTTAGCCTTTCTGGTTTCCAACACAGTTTCTTCTATGATACCAGTTGTTACTGAATATTAATGTGTTGATTAATAAAATGTATGCATTGAAGATTTATATTTCACAAGGTAGTCTAGCAACACAGTTAAGGTGTGGTAGGATATTCAATAACCACTTTATTGCTAATTGTTCACAGAATGTGTCAGTGAAAGAATTTTGAAAATACGTTAACATTTGGCGAAGATATGGACAATAAAAAGTGGGACGTTTTGGGGTGACACAGTGTAGTTTATACATTGACACTGAAAAACACATGACACACTCACATCAATGCTGACAGGCTGTTAACAAAACAGCTGCAACACATTTTTCCTCAGACGGGCAGGGAGTTGTGTGAACACAGAAATTGGAAATTAATGAGAATTAATGGACACAGCTAGTCTCATAGAATTCATTATCAACATTCACAAAACATAGGCCTAATGGCCTATGTGCTGTCAACACAATAGCAGTGGCACAACACCACGATTGCATTAGATGAAATGTAGGGCTATCTGGTGGTGCAATTACGATACAATAATTCCGCTGACACTGCTATTTCTACAGAGTGACCCAATAAAAAGTAAGCCCATAAGTTTTTCATCATAGCTGCGTCAAGTGTTTTCACCGATATATTCTGCAATGAATTGCGTCTCATCACACAACACCAGTCCAACACTATATACTCTGCAAAATATAGGTTAGTCGACTTTAAATAAAAGAGATATGAGGTAGGCTACTATAAGTTATTTGGTGCATCTTCCTGCCCTTCCCAAATTTTGTATTTTGGGTGAAATTACATATTGGGGGAATTTAGCAGCAAAATTGAACCTTTGACCACCCATAATATCATCTGTCGCAATTTTAGGCCCTATCTGTCTGTCGGCAAATTGCCTGTTCATGCCTCTGCCACTTTCTTAACACATGTCATGACGCCGCTAGTTAAATCTATCTCAATTAACACTTTTGTATTGTCAACAAGAAGAAAAGTTTTAAGTAAAATATTCGTCCAAAGAGCAAAGTCAATCAACCGAAAGTTTATGCTATTTAATACCCGGTATCCTACTGTAAGTTTACTTGAGAATAGCTTATATACTGTGATTATATCTTTACCTCCGCCAAAGAGGTCATGTTTTTGCCAGACTTTGTTTGTGTGTGTGTCAGCAAAATGACTCAAAAAATTATGGACGGATCTTTCTGAAATTTTGAGGGTATGTCAGAAATGACACAAACTACCAGTGATTCAATTTTGGGGGTGATCCTGAAGGAATCCTGGATTCTGGATCACTTTGAAATTTTCGTTACCATTGCTTTCAATGGGGCATAAGGGAAACTGACTGCTTTCTAGTTAATCATGTTATATACTATAGATAGGTTAACTATAACTCATGAGCAAACTTTGGTGACAATTTTCATGGGCGACTGTAGAGCCAGGCTACGTGACGTAGGGCCTACCGGTGAGCTTGAACAAGTTGTCGCCTGTCGAAATGAGTCGTCGCGTCTGCAATAGCCTATAGAAATATTGACGTATTCGTGGCCTACAGGCTACCACCGACGCGGACGGCGATAGTATCGATCTGTTCAGTTTTATAATAGTTCCGTAGCTCGCAGCTCATTAAGAGCGTAATTCATGGGGCGCACTGGGTGGGTATGGGTCATTTGTCAAACGGTCGTCGGCGACTGACTGTCCATTTATTCATTCACAGTCCATACGTTTATGATGACGTTGCGTGTGTGCTATAGTGCCACGTATTCCGTGGTCTGGGGACTCTGTAATGATTACTGTCTGCCGTGTGTCCAGGGTATCGTAGGTATCAGGTCGTCTGTATCGCTTTGCAATAGATAGTTCACCCATTGAATTCACTTAGCTTATGCAGGTCGTCGCGAGGTTACCAGGTAGTGCAGGATACGATCAACAATACACAAACACGCTCTGACAGCTTAAATTACCATTTCGTATTACTCAGTTAATACACATATTTTCTATTGGCCACCTATCACAACAGATGCTTACACGTTGTACAGCTAAGAGATTCATAATGCCTAGAAAATTCAATATTCCTAGCAAAGACTATTCGTTCATGATTTATTTATAACTCCCCTATGCATGCAGGTCATCCAAGGTCAACGATATTTAGCTCATATAAAACGGCGTAAGCCACTTCATATTAGTGATTAATAGTAACCTTCGCCCTATCGTTCACCGTTTCCGAGATACGACCACTTATAGCTTAAAATTTTCCATTGAAAAAATGCGACCAAACCGCTGCACTTGAAGACATGGTTACTATTGACAGCCTATCGGAAGTCGCCAGTGCCCTATCCGATGGTACCATTGCCGATCGCCTACGACTTACCGTTTAGCTACAATACCGCACCATTGGCATACTATAGTGCGTTGTGACCCTTCAAGGTCATCCTAGGCCAATTATTCTCATGCTATTTGAAAGTATGCGACTTCCTAATAAAATTCAAAAACAGGCTCTGTGAAAGTTATGGGCTTACTTTTTAATGGACGATCTGGTACTGGTAGATTGCACAGACTGGTATACTCAAGCTGCAGTGACTGGACTGAGTTGAGGCTGCTGGACATCGGTTGATTGGCATCGTACGTCTCTCGTCATTCTTACCTGACAGTATTAGACGATAGCAGGCACAAGAGCCCAATACCGCCACGTAAGACGACGATGACGTCACGCGACGTCAACGTTGTCATGGCAACCGATGAGCGGCGTCGGTGCGTGTAAGCATCATCAGCAGCCGCCGACAAAGTTTTCAGCGGTGAAAACGAGCACGAAACGTCATTAGTCTACATACATTTGAAAGTACAATTTATTGGCCTTTGGCCTACACGCACACCACTCGAGCAATATTTAGCACACAAAAATATCTGTCAAATGAACAGAATCAGGGGCGCTTACAGTCATCGATGGATAGATTCCATTCGAATTTCTGTTAACCGTTCACAAATTCTGCTAGCAGTCCCTCACAATGCTGACAGTAAATTACGATTTCATAATCCTAACCTATGTTGTTGCAGGCTGTTAAAAACAGACAGACGAACAGACGGACACCGCTGCCATAGCTAAGTCACTGCATCTGCATAGCTTGAGCTATGCTGGCGCCGTGAAAAAACTAACGAAATCGTAAAAAGTAGTAGGCCTATTGCATACACGTTAAATCACATGCGGTGTACATTCTATAGTAGACCTACATTTATCCGTTTAATTGATAGAAACAAGTAAAAAAGTTTCTAAAAAGTCACGAAATATATTGACGATAATGTCAGAGTTGCGTTTCAAAAACGTTTTAAACAATGCCTGTTTCATTCACTTATTAAAAATTTTTTCGGTATTTTCAGTAAAATAGAAAAATAATGTTTCGACCCTGCTCCATCGTGAGCTATAGCGAGCGTTACGAGTGATCTGGCGACAGGGCGACCAGTGACCACTAAGCAATTAATGAAGTTCATTAGGTTGACACTATTAATTTTATTGACTGATAAGGTGACTAAGTGAAGTTCACCTGTATGAGTTGAGATGCTGCACACCTGTACAAGCCAAGACGTCGTGTTGCACTAGCAGAAAAGGTATCAGCAGCCGACCCGTGGTTATTTGCGGCGTGTTTTTCCTTTGTCTGTTGACTCGCTTACCTGTCTATAGACTGTTGTCTGCTTCGTGCTGCCAGCTGCTGCAGCAGCGTGCAACGCTCTTTCGTCAATGGCGCGCATGACTGCCCACACTTCTGCACGCTCTCAATCGCATTGGTCTATTATCCCGTAAACTGTTGAGGTAACCCACAGATCTATTTCGACTGAACTTGTCACGACTTTGAGTCTACGTCTAGTTTGAAAAGAAATGTTAAAGATAAGTTTGTGACTTTTTGGTGGCATTCATAAACAAAAGACTTGACAGCATTTAGTACAGCCTCTGCATGCGGTGGCAGACAGTGTTTCACTTTGGTAAATTTTACTCTTAACAAGATGGGTGTCGTGAAGAGCATTTAGTCAATCTAGCCCCCTGTACTAAAAAGTGCTAAAACAACGAGAGACCTGAAACCAGTCATCAAAAAAAGAAAACTTGCTCAAATTGCTCATATTTTCCGTTTTGTTTTAAAACTGCAACGTCTACAAAAATGCAATATAACTAAGGCAATTGTATTAATTTTGTGATTTTTGATTTTACGCTGTGTTAGTCAATATTTACTATTTTGTTGTGCTTTGTTGTACTGGCCACGTGTAAGCGGAATGCCCTGTATTGGACATAATGTCGTTGGTTACATGTTTAGCCTATGCTGAAAACACAACAGTGGCGTCCCGCCATTACTATTCCCTCCCCTCTGATGGCCAGTGTTTGAATTGCCGGGGTTGGTTTGTCATAGGATAAAGACAAAAGATGACGTCACGGCTGCTGCTGCTGATGATGATGCTGTCAGATGCTATGATTGCGACGAATGCGATGAACCACCAACAAATGACGACTCGTATTGTACCAACGAAGTCTGCTACTCCATCCTGATGTCAACTGGTAACTGAAGACTACGTTTTATTATGCGGCCGTTTTAATAGACCGCATTACGGATCTTGTTCGTCCGTCCTTCCGTTTGTCTGTCTGTCCGTCCGTTTGCCCCGTACACGTCCTTAACTCGAAAACGAAAAGGCGTAGAAAGCCAAAATTGATGTGAACGTTCTACAGGACAAGAGTAGCTAATTGCAAATCTTTAGCTGAAAATACAAAAGTCAAGGTCACCGGACATAATTTTTTTTTGAAAATGACGTCATTATTCACGAGTCACTGGGTACACCAGGCGCAGCGCGCTAGCTGTAAGCAATTTCAATAACGTTCAAAATAAGTAATTTCTGTATAATACGTTTAGCTGTGTTTTTAGTTACATAATCAGCTACGGGTTGACTGAAAATGGAATACCAGAAAAAAGAGAACCACAAAAGAACAATAGACGTCAATTACTAACTTTCAGAAAGTGAAAAATAGAGGACCAAAATTCCGAAAATGGAAAATGAAGGATTGGAAAATTAAGGACCAAATTTCAGGAAGTGGAAAATGGAGGACCGAAAAATAGAGGACTTATTATCATTATCATTATGCTCAGAAGGCGCATCACATATAATTGTTTAACTTTCTACAGGGTGCGGCAGAAAAAAGTAGCCCCCTAAAGTTTTTCGTTGTTTTTTAGCAACTATTTGGCATTTTAATCCGAAATTTTTCAAATTTATTTTCTGATATGTTTTACGGCTAACTGCCGAGCAAAATGTGATTCTATTAAAAAATGACGAAGTTTTAAATTTTTTAACATGACCATCTACCGAT
>Ga0209454_1004212_pt1 | contig 10654 bp, 3 predicted proteins | sample WorMetHERISLAND1_2_FD_187400 | JGI IMG/M metagenome (GOLD analysis project Ga0209454, IMG submission 187400) | Marine gutless worms symbiont microbial communities from Max Planck institute for Marine Microbiology, Germany - Olavius geniculatus... | ecosystem: Host-associated > Annelida >...
CAAATTGCTGAAATTACCGCATGGCTATAGTTCAGTTGAGTTCTTGTTCTCAGTGCTCTTAGCAGCTAGTTGACTGTTGATTTGGGAGCTGTTTGTAACTGCTACATTGTGTACGCCCCCCCCCCCCTGAGAAACTGCTCACGGAACTGCCTCCATGCGTCTGTCACCTATGCGCTGGGGCCCTTAACTTGACAAGAAAGCCCAGCTGTCGCTAGGAAACGCGCTACAGCTATACAACTTGTTCCAGTACTGACTTTCAAGGTCATCTTAGGTTAATGATTTTTTAATGTCATTTGAATGTCAATATGTGACTTTATAGTGATTAATAGTAAACTTGGCCATATCTCTCACCGTTTTGAGATATGGCCAGTTTTCCGTTGAAAAACGCACATTTTTCCTACCCCTCCATTCAACCCTTTTGTTCCCTTTGCACTATTTTAGCATACCCATGTTAACACACATGGCTAAGTATTCGTGCAAAAAGTTTTCCCCTACGACCTAAAGCTTAGCCACAATACATCCGTTACAGACAGACGGACGGACGGACAGGCGACATATAGTGCCAAAGACGCCCTACGGCATAGCTGTAGTGCGTCAAAAACGGAGGCGTAGGAGAAGCCAAAATTCGCAGGGTAGAAGTAACCGATATGCCAGTTTTTAATTAAATAGGTCAAAGGTCCTCGTTATGTTATGTAGGCGGACGACCGCACAATACGTCGGCACTGAGACCACATAATCTTTGTAGTTTATAATTGCTTGGTGGTTGACATGTGACGAGTAATGTTCGCGTGGCTAATCTGTTTGTTACTGAAGCTGCATGTGCGCGTTACCATGGCAACCGATACTGATGACGTCCCGTCTGTTAACTGTTGGGTGGGAGCAATATATAAACCTCGTTGGTCCGGAAGTGCTCACGCGACACTGTCTGGAATTACCATATAATTTTCACCCGTCTCCGGATTGCGTTAGCTATAGCTGATTTATTGGCGGGTTCCAACATCCGCCGGTCACATTGCAGTAATTAGTTTCCATGATTCAGCTACAGCGCAGATGTCAGTGGTCTACTGGTCAGCGTGAAGGTCTGCGTTCCAATACGTTGAGCCTTTGACAATTTCTAGTAATTTTTTGCTGATCTTTTTCATTAACGCGCGAAATAGCCTCTACTCTGTGTTAAGAAGCTGATCGTTCGCTACCATTTGCTGCTGTAGACTAACTGCAGTTAACAGACTGCTTGATTGAGTAATGGTCTCCTAAATATACTGGTAGTATAGCGATGTAGTATAGGCGATGCGTGGTTGAATTTCGGCGGGATGTTAGCCGAGGGCAGTGGTCCATGAGTTCTATGGAAATTGCTGTGGCGCCGCCTCGGTTTACGGTAAGTGCCTCTCGTTAATTAGAAGTACCCGCTGGCTGTAGCGTTCTGGGGATGTTAGATGTGCTTGATATCTTCGAGGACTTATAGAAACTTACGCACCGTACTTCACGTTGTATGCTGTTGAGCTCTGCCTGTCGCTGTTTCATTAGACAATCTAAGTGTATACGTGCATGTATGTGCGTCATGAACGACATTTATGAGAAATTAGCGCTACAGTGTGTGATATCCTGGTTATAGGCAGCTTTTTCTACCTAGTTTTGTCTTTCGATATTAGTTTGTTGCATTTCCTGTCGCCTTATTGTTTGAAATTATATTTTATATTTGTGGGGCATCATAACAGAAAGCGTGACGACATTATGACCCAGTATACACTGGAGTAACAGAACTTATTTAAGGCATCATTTACGAAAAACGTCCAGTAGCGCTGGCTTAAGTTATGTCAAAATGTTCTTTGAAATTTTATAGTCATTCTGTATGCCTTCAGGCTTATGCGTCTGCAGAGGGACCAGTCTGAATGAAATTTGTAAACAGATTTGTTTATTGATGAGGATCAAACGGTGCCGCAGTCAGGCCTTAGTGTATAGTAGCGCAGTTGTTATTATTTGTCTTTAGCTTCTATGCCGGCATCGCACTCTGGATAGAGAGGCATTGCTGGTGTAGGCTCCGCTGCCATGAAGTGCAGGGCATCTTCACAGATCTCCCCTACCTCGGACGGAGTCTCCCCTTCCTGAAAATATGCTGACTTTTGACATGCAGGACAGATACCCCCAGAAAAAGTCTCGCTGTAATACTGGGTAGCATTATTTTGCTCAAGTGTTTAACTCTCACAGCAGAGTAGTTTTTTTTTAATTTTCTGCACGCGAAACTGGCGATGTGTAATTGTTCAGTGATACAGTTGGGACTCATCTCCATTATTAGCAATAGTGATCTTTACTAGCGTGTGGGAGGAGGGGAGTGATCCGTCTCAAAAGAGACCCAAAAGGGGGTATTTTGTCCGGAGGGGACTATGTCTGAGGGATTAGTTCGTATCTTCAGATTGCGTCTGACTTAATTGCTGTTGAAAGGCGAGCAGCTGACCGTGCCTGCTGCTGCTACAGAGGCTGACCCGGGAATGTTCTTGACGCCGTGACGTGGCGCCTGTCAAGTGGTAATTGTCAGCTAACAGGCGGGCATATAGCAGCTTCATTGGCTGGCAGTGACACGGGTCGTTTGGCAAAAGCAGTTACCGTGCGTTTTTTCCTGCCCGTCAGCTACCGGCGAAATTTGTCGGACCTTGACCGCGTCTTATCTCCGTAGTAATAGCATTTGAAAGGTTTTCTTGCAACGGATCAAAAGGTGGATATTCATGGAAAATAGTTGTTCGTTTGATGTGGCTATCTTGTGACTGTACGCTGTTTTCATTTTGATTGCTCAGCTTTTTTGCAAAGCGTTTTCAATCAAAATCACAGCGGCGCTTTCATTAAAAACTTAACTTTTTTGATTCGTTGTTTTAGCTGACTGTTGTATTTAAATTATTGCAGCTAGCTAAGTAGCCTTGATTTTGTAACATGCTAGTTTTTTACGCACTCAGTTACTTTTAATGTTGTTATGGCTCGAAATGGTTTGCTAATGTAAATTCAAGGATAAGTGTTTCTTATAAGTGGGTCACGAGACTCACGCATCTGCATGGGTTCTAGGCGTCTCATTATGCCTACACTGCTTAGTGCGGTTAAGAAACGAACGACTCACATGGTTATATTGGCGATGTGTGATGATTGACGTGGGATTGTGGGACCGCTGGTGAACTGGAAAGATTGCAGGATCTCGCAGAGCAAGCGGAAACTCTTCATTAATGATCGACCGCCGTGCATATGCAATGGCGTGCGTGCGGACCTCAAGAGTCATCTGGCAGCAATGAGTGCCAGACGTGTGCTTGGGAAGTTCGGGCCTAGTATTTGGCTGGCCTGAGCCGAATTGAACCAGGACAATTTGATCCCAACTTCCATTGCAGGGAATCTATCAAAAGCTATTCACTCATGGTTGCGTTGAAGTGCAAAACTACATGTAGATGGCGCACTAGAGCCGACCGAGCATAGTCACAAGCAATTTGTCACAAGAGTGAAATTAATTTTGGTTAGTAAAAAATAGGCTCATGCTTGTTGTGAAATGACATTTGACGAACTGTATTTCTTGTCAGCATTATTATTTTTTTATTATTATTATCTATCGTTATTAGTTATGTTTCTTTCATGGCTGTCATTTGACGAATAAAGGTGTATATATAGTCATAGTGTGTGAATCTGACCGTCGTCGAATGACCTTGCCTATTGAGTATTGATAGGTCAGAGATTTGAATAGATTCAGCAGTTTTTTAGTTATGCAAAATGAAACGAACTAGGCTAGTATTAGTATAAGTATATAGCCAAGATCAAGATATGGCGCCGAGTGGAAAATGGCAGTCTATAACAAGACTGGAAATTTCTGCAGTGAAAAATAGCAAAAATATCAGTAGATGTGATACCTGCGGAACTCACGTGTGCAACACGCTGATCCGTTCGCACCAAGTGTGAGTACACGAATCGTGCCATTGCAGCATCAGACAACCTATGTGTCGGAAAAGGACATCTGGAATTCTGGATTGCTATTATGGAGTAGTTCATAGTCGGATCGTCTTGGTGGCCAGTGTGCTGTGAAGTTGAGCGATGGGACTCCAGGGACTTGAGTCTCGTTCAAGCGACGAAGTATAGTGCATGCCTGTCCGGGCGCCATGTGTCTGTCTGTCTGTCTGTGTCTGAGGATGAATCAATTCTGCTTAACGCCCGCCACTCTATATATGTAGACGCTGGTGCTTGTACTGTGTAAATTCTCCTGCGACGTCTGTATTTGTTGGCTCGCAGCGACTGCTATAAGCGACCCCTGTTATCAGACAGCGTGTCTCTATCCGACTCCCAAGTTTCTGTCTGTCCGCAGCTTGGCTGTTGTATAGGATAGCAGTCGCGAGCCATGTCGTTTTTACCGTCGTTCACTCGCAATGTCAGCCATTCTGTTTTTTTTCACTATTCAGTACTAAACTGCATACATAGGCATCTGCTGCGTGTGTCAAAGTTGGACTGTTGCCTCTGCCGCTGTTGACGGCATTGAGCTGGACTTTATATTGCAGTCATTGTGTGCTCGGTATTTTAAACATCTGTACGGCACTGAATAGCCTATTTGTGCTGACGTGCCGTTAAGAATTTAGGCCGACTCACTCTCTCACTCACTGTGCTTGGTATCGTTAGCGATTGTCAAGTTTCTTCCCCTTTTCCTTGTGCTTGTATTTTTCTACGATTTTTAGATTTTTACGCTTTCAGCGCGTCTTAGCCATCGCAATTCTGTCCGTCTGTCTGTCTGTCCGTCTGTCACACGGGTGGATTATTCAATGGTGCAACGGTGCAAGCTAGGATCACCAAATCTTCACCGTCAGCTGTCTGGAAAACTCTAGTTTCAGGAACCGTAAAGCTTTTCCATAAATTCGAAGGGGGTCACCCCGAACGAGGGCACTAAATGAGAGGAGGTGGGCAAAATTTGCGATTTTTGGCCACTAAGTCGCTGTATCTCAGTAACGGTGCGAGATAGGGCCTAAATTACTAACTTACTATTAATCACTAATAGGAAGTCGTACACTGGCTTTCGATTGGCGCCGAATTCAATGATCTTGAATGACCTTGAACGCCAAAATAGGGGGTTTTTATGGATTTTTTGACGATTTCGGGCTGCGACGCAAGTCTGTATCATTCACAAGGTGGCCCCACGCTACTATCGTTATGTGATCCAGATAGAGAATTTGGTATTTGTATATTAACTTAGCGTGAACACCCCAATTTTCAGCTGAACTACTGAACCGGAACTGCTATAGGCTTTCGCGCGTCTCGTGAGCATTAGCTCAAATTTCTTGTTGATGATAAATATGCTGTAGGTCTTCACTGAGTTAGTTGGGTAGGCTTAAGTAGGTGGTTAAGTGGCTGGGTATATAGTGGATCTTTCGTCAAACGATATCTCAAGAGCTACCGTATGGGTCAGAAGTTGAAACTTGCCTATACAAGTACACGAGGACGGGATATTGCTGGTCGTCTTGGATTGCTTGGGTGTGCTGGTTGCACTTACTTACTGATGTATAGAATCTGTGGTGCATGTTGCTGCAGTGCCGGCTGGTTATCCAGTGATCAGTGAGAACCCGACATGGAAGACCATTCAGAAGGACGCCAATGCGACATTGACCTGCTCCGCTACTGGACTTCCAACACCGACCGTCAGCTGGCTCAAGAACTTCGTGCCTCTGGATGTCTCGAATGCTAGAATCTCCGTTTTGCCTTCCGGTATAGCTCTTGTTTCCATTCTTCTTTTCTCAAGTAGAAGTAGAAGAAGTGCTGTATTTACTGTAGTGGTTGATATTTGATGTTATTCGTACACGTAAATAGCTTTTAGCTAGCGAGTTTTTTTGATTTTATCACGCGTGTTTTATTGACTTTTGTAAAATGCTACTTGACGAGACTAATTTAATTTTATTGTAATTGACGTGCCACGAATGAATCTGTAATGTTAGTGATGATTAAAAACAAACATAATTCAGGGCAGCGTAATAATAGCATGTAGTGGAGTTGGCCAGTGGTCTACAATTAGACCTGGTCAGTTACCAGGTCTCGAGATAGCTGTAGGCCTATAGAATAGGCTCGATCCGTTTCCCATTCAGATGGCGTAAAGGTAAAATGCGCCCAAACCTAGTTTTCAGTTTGGTATTGTTAGCTTTGAGTATATGGGAAGTTTTGTCTGGTTTGTGTGTGTAATTATGTATTTTGGTACATGTAGTTCATTATTTTTTCTATGGTTTTTATGTTTTTCGTTTGATTTTTGCTGTTGACTGTTGTCCGTACTATTGCAATTGACTGCCTGATAAGATTTGTCTTTTTGGCGGGAACTGTTGGCTGAACTTGGCTGAAGTTGATCATGCTGATGTACAGGGTCACTTCGGATTTCTGCAGCAGTTCACTCAGACGAGGGCAAGTATGAATGCGTCGCTCAGAACAGTGCAGGAGTCGCCTATTCCTATCCCGCCAACCTCGCCGTCCATGGTATGTCTTTCAGCAAGTTTTTTTTACCTGCAACAGCAGCTACTGCGGTAGCGCTTCTTAGCCATCACAATTCTGTCTGTCCGTCCGTCTGTCACACGGGTGGATCAGTCAAAAACAGTGCAAGCTAGGATCACCATATCTTCACCATCGGCTGCCTGGAAGACTCTAGTTTCAGAATCAGTAAAGCTTTTCCATAAATTCGCAAAAATTTGCGATTATCAGCCGATAAGGCGTTGCCAGAGCGATAGGTGGCGCCCTCTGATGAGTACAAGTAAAACGCTACAGATATTTAGCAGCCGGTCGTCTGGCGCTCTCTGGCGACTGATTTTGTTTTACTGGTTTTTTTTTGAAACTGTAGCCAAAAGCCGTACGGATGAGATCTACGGATGAAGTCTACGGATCACTAGCGTGCGACGGTGCACTGCTGTTGCACGTTCCCCTTTGCGTTAGCAGGGCTTTTCTTGTTGTTGTTCTTTTCAGCACAAGTTAAAATGTTACCGAATGGCTTATTTTGTGCTGATGTGCCATTAAGAAACTACTCACTCACTCACTCACTCTATCTGCTGTTATTCTCTCTGATATTCTGTTATTGATAGATCTAGACTGTGACTGGTTTAAATGGAAAGATTGTATCTTGTTATTACTTTTGCTATTTTGATAGGCTAAGAAGAAAGAATGGCTCTTCGTGGAATCTCAGAGCTTTATGGTACGGTACCTGTAGCCGACACAGGTGAATGTGCCCCACCTTAATCCCAGCCGAGTAAGCTGGTACTCGATTTACCTACTTCAGAGGGATGGAAAGCTGAGTTGACCTAGACAGCTCGTTACATACCGAGATGGTTTACCTTTCCGCAGACAGTTACCCATCCAAGTAGTAACCACTAGTGATTTTGTGGGATTCGAATCCATGATCTCTTGATTGCCAGTCTATCATTCTGCTTTGACACCATAAAGATATCCTTACACATTTTCTAGCGTTGTTGTTGATTACAATTGCAGTGATACGGAGAGCGCCGCATTTTTCGTTCCCGCCGGAGAGCGTTGAGGTGATGCCTGGAGGCTCGACTAACCTGACCTGTGTGGCCATCGGTTCACCGATGCCATATGTCAGGTGGCGCCTTGGCTCCGTGGAACTGACGCCACCGGAGTCCATCGGTCGCAGCGTGCTGGTGCTGACCAACATCCAGGAATCGGCGTCGTACACCTGCGTTGCTGCCAATGAGATGGGGCGCATCGAGAACATCACCAACGTTACCGTCAAAGGTACTCTGTCACGATCTGATGCTTCTGTAAGTTAAAAAAACTGGAAAAGGCGTAGAAAAATTGACATTGGTTTTCGCGTGGAAGGAGCAACCATTGTGCCAATTTTTCACTCAAAATTGTCACTATTATTACTAGTAGGTAGCAACGACAATTTGTACGTGAGGTCTGTCCAAATAGCCAACGGAACAGAAATGTCTTCACAGCAGTGATAAAGGGGTTGAATGGCTTCATCGCACGTACTTGTATGTCTGCCAGTGCCAGAACTTGAAAAATTGGAGATAATCTGCCAGAAGTTGGTTCCGTGCTGTAGCAAATCATCAGGCACCAAAGTATGTGAACGAGACAGTTGGGCTGGTGACAAGGTTGACACGAGACCACACCTTTGCCTTTTAGTTATCTGAACTGTAATCGTGTACATGTACTGCTGGTATGTAGCACTTCCAAGAGCTCCGATCAATCTGGAAGCAGTGCAGATTGGTTCAACCTCAACACAGCTTCGTTGGCAGCCAGGCAGCATTGACGACCCAGTCGAGTCTTACAGCATCAGATGGCAGCGACGTCAGTTACCTCGTGAGCCGCACTCCGAGGTCCACGACATCATCAACATCGAGTACACGGTGCAAGATCTGGTGCCGCATTCCACCTACGACGTCGACGTGATGGCTGTCAACAACATCGGACCAAGTCTGCCGGCTTCTCTCGTCGTTACGACTAATGAGGACGGTTAGACGTGGCTTTCGGTGTTTTCAGAATTATGGAATAACTGTAATTTATAACTTTAATAACCCGTGTAATGAAATTAACTGAACAGCACTGACATATTTCATTTCAGTTCAGTTCGTTTTTATCTCTCTGTACACGCCTCTACTGTGTGCCGAGCCCGATGTAAAACTTTACTCACTCACTGTTACATTGTTTTTTTCAGCTCATCTGTTCAGGCCACGAAAAAGGTAGCTATCATGTAAAAAATATAGCCCATGTTTATAGTCAACTGCAATTTTTTTTATCCTCAATTTAGGGTTGCTTGATAGCGTTGGTTCTACATCGCTGTTTATGTTATTTAATCTTTTTTAGCAACTGTATAACTCCTGCATAATTTCGGAGGTGTTTCGCAAAATATCAGCGCTCGGGGCATTGCTTTTATTTTTTCCACCTTTTTCTAGATTCATAGTTTCCGCCATCTGTTTTATTGTCGCTAGTTAGCGTTTATTATACACTCTGGTTTTTGTTGATGTAATTACTTGAATTTCTACAAATTGATACTAGTGTCATTATTGACAATATCTTCTTTGACGTGACTAGTGCTGCAAGGTTTTTTTGGATAATTCTGCATAAATACAGACGTCAGAATGTGTAGGTGTGCGTGTATGGTTATAGTGCCTGGCAGTCCTCCAGTGAACGTTCGAGGTCGTCCTGTCAGTGCAAGTACAGTAGTCGTGCGATGGGAGGAGCCGTCGCTGCCGAATGGCGTCGTGAAGGTCTGTATAGAATCTTTATTTAGTTCAAATTATGGCCATTTCAGACCGACGACGCGCGGCGACAATGGCAGACATTTGAGTTGCATCAGCAATTCGAGTTCACACCTACGACTTAATGGTTGAGTTGAGTCCGCGTCAAAGGTGTGGATTGGCCATTAGTTGACATTTGTTTTAGCTCTTCTGCACAGGCGGAGAATTATAATGTAAAATATTTGTTATGTCGAAAGTAAGTAGATAATGGACTAAGGTGGCTCGCATAATTTGCACATAATTGCAGAGAACTGCGCACACGATACTTAGAAATGCACATAATTTTCTGACTTTTGGACGCATGGTTCCTTTATGCGTACGCAAATGTTGTGATCGTGAACACTGTACAGGGCTACAACGTGTACTACACGTTGAATGCTGAGCAGCCCATGTCCACGTGGTCAGCGCTGAGAGTGGACAATGGTCAGCTGACTACCGTTGGCTCACTGCTCACCAATGAAACGTACACGATCGCTGTAGCAGCGTTTACAGACATTGGGGAAGGCCCAGCCTCGGAACCTATGCATGTGCGCACACAACTTGGAGGTCAGTTGCTCAACTGGAACATATTTTTTGTGATTAATCCAGTACTGATTCATATGCTTGACAACAGCTTATTGAGATACTGAAGGCTGTAAATCAGTACTTACACAAACCTCCGAAAGAAGGAAAGAAATATAGACTGACAGACAAAGAGACAGAAACTTGACTAAGGTGAAAAATCGTTCACAACTAGAGCTGTCATATTAAACCAGTAATTAACGCATTAATGCATTAATAAATTAAATTTAAATTAATGTGCATTAAAAAAATTAACAGACATGCATAAATTTATTTCATTTATGAAATTCTGTGAAGCAAAAGTTCTGATATTACATTAAACTGTGGTTATTTGACAATCAGATGAATTCAAGTAACTAAACTGTAGTTGCCGTTCCATCACTGCTGTAAATAAATAATTATTCCGACAGCAGGCTAATAGATTTCTATGCTAGCTATAACATCAGTTATTGTTTATTATACGTTTAATAATGTGTTTCTAACTTTCTATATTCTACAGGTACCCCCCAAACGTCGCAGGCCTGGGTTAACTTATCCTCCTACTCTCCCTCTCGACGGGAATGGGTTTGTTAATAACACGTTAATTGATGTATTAAATTAACGCCTTGATAGCTCAGATTCACAACATATGACCACAGAACAATAACGATGCACAAGCACTTCAATCAGAACCTAGCTATTTGACACAAATTAAATTCCTCTTCAAAGAAGCAACTGAACAAGCATGCACTTGAAAATAATTGAGTCAGTTCCAATGATGTCACATGGTTACTGAAATGGAAAGCACGAGCATTGACAACAGAATAAGTAGGGTTTTTTTTGCAGTTTTTGTTCTGCGATCATTATTCATAATTTTTGTA
>Ga0209454_1004215_pt1 | contig 10653 bp, 10 predicted proteins | sample WorMetHERISLAND1_2_FD_187400 | JGI IMG/M metagenome (GOLD analysis project Ga0209454, IMG submission 187400) | Marine gutless worms symbiont microbial communities from Max Planck institute for Marine Microbiology, Germany - Olavius geniculatus... | ecosystem: Host-associated > Annelida >...
GGCTCTGACGCATTCCGGAGCATATTTTAGACTGAAAGATTAACACATTTTTTGTATGATAAATATACAAAACATCAGTTTATACACTTGTTAACGGCAATATCACTTTTTGTGATTTTTGCTGTTTTCGATGTGCGAGTTATTTAATATTGCCGTTAACAAAAGTATAAACTGCTGTTTTGTGCATTTATCGTATTCACAGTGGATATATTTTAGGGAAGTAACATATCGTGACGAAGAGCGGGGAGCAGTTAACATTTAACTAAATTTTAGCTTGTCCAAAAATTTCCCTGTTGTCGAAAATAGCTCTTTTTCGAAAATACCTAATTTGGTGCTGTAAGAAAAATTCAAAAACAAAATTGAAATGTTAAACACTCATATAATCTGTTGGTAAGTTGCAGCCTTCCGTAGGCCTAGGTAAAGTGCAACTTTTGCCCTCATCAACTTTTTCACTCATGAAGCCGCTGGTGTTGGGGGTAATGTTTGCTCCGATAATTATTTAACGTTAATTTTTTAGTCTTTTAATTAGTTGTTATATTGTGTTATGTTTTTATATTGTTGTATGTATTCTACATTTTGTGCTTTTTGTTAGCGTAATAAAAGATTGATGGCGAAATAAACTGGCTATACTGCATGCGGCTTGCCTTGTCGATCTTGTACTTAGTTCAACTTTTTAAAAAAATATATTTAAAAACGTGAATTAAAACGCGGTTTTTCCAAGCAAATTTTTAAACGTTCTCAAACGTTTATTGCAACTACGTGTATGCAACAAACAACACACGTCGTTATGTGTCGGATTCAGCTGGTAGGCTCTACGCTAACATCGATCTAGAACTGCGAGCTTAACAATAGTAGGCTACGACAATACGTTGAGCATTGTGCTAGTTGTCACCGGAGCGTACTAAGCTTAGACATCACAATGACGTCTGTACCATTCGCGAGATGCGTGAATACATGCTCGCTGAATTATGCACTGCTCAACTATGGGTCTTCTGCAACGAGCGGACCATAATGACCAATTGTTGCTCATTTCCGACAGAAACGCATCTAGTCATGTAAGACACGGGAGACAGCGCGATACGTCGCTCTGTATAGTTCTTGAACGAAAACTGCGACATTTCAACGGCAAGTATTAAATCAAATCTTTTTGATACTTTTATGATTTACGTTGCAAGATGTTATTAAGGCTTATTATTCGTTTTTGGTCAACCGCATATATTTTCAAAGAATTGGACTAAAATATTCGTTACCATGGCCAAAAAGGTATGATAACGGCAACCAAAGTACATTGGTCCTAGTTAATTTTAATCATTAAATTTTTATTCGAAAAATGCGCAACAATTTTAAAAGTCGTAAGTTCGCATAACTACGTCCGAAATAAAAAAAAGTAGTGCCAGCATCAACGTGGTTTTTGCGCGTCACAAAAGTCGTCTTCATTAGTTTGCACGAAAGTTTATGATGTACGATTGCAAGCGCATGCCTTCAATTACGCTGTAAGACTTTATTGTGATGCAGCTATCAAAAAGTAAAAAAAAATTAAAATAAAACAGTACAATCACAAAAGTGGGCATATCGAAGTATTGTAATGTGATAGATTAAGTTTGATATCCTTAAACGTCATAATGATTGTAAACTTGAATGCAACTGTTTGCACCCACTATATCAATACAGATCTACTAGCCTAACTGCTGCTACTCAGTATAATACTCACCAGTCGCTCACCACGTGATGTGGGGAAACTTCGTTTTCCACGACGCTTACATTTTATGGGGCAGATCATTGTGAATAAATTTTTCAGACAGCAAATTTAACTTTTGTCAACTTGCGACATAAGACTTCAACTTGAATTACTGCTTTAGCGATGATAGAGAGACGCGCAACGGCTGCTCTTTTTGAATTCTTCTTCAGGTTGCTCGGTCTTGGGCGGTCCTTGTGGCTTCCTCGATTCGGTAGGCCTACTTCCACGTCCAGATATTGATCTGTCCAACAGCTATCTTTACATTTTAAAAGCACAAAAATGTTTGTCCAAAATGTAATTTTTCGGCCATCCAAAATCACCAATTTCGTTCAAAAAATCAAGTTTGTCTTAATTTCCGATTTTCGTCCAAATTTTATTCAAAATTGTAAATTTTGTAGTTATTTATCTAAAGTGCTAAATTTTGCGACTTTCGTTTGTTTTTTATCTAAAATCTGGTAATCGTCGATAGTGTGTATACAGATCATGCTGAATTTCTGGCTGTCAGCTACAGGACTCGGTCTACTGATTCAAATGGCTGAAGGAACTTTGTCTCTGAAAAACGGCGGCAAAGCATATCGGCTGTCGGTTAGTAGCAGTGACGGCAGTGTACTGTGTGCTCAGGTCAACTCAGCCTTCTACCCTCGGCGGGATGCAGTGTACTGTGTGCGGTCAGTGAAATCAACCAGACAACTTCAGTGGGTGACTTGCCGGATGATAACGTACCGGCGGAGGTACGCTGTGCGAAACATTGCAGTGCACTGACGCCTTGTCACAGCTTCAACTACCGCTTTGACATCTACGCACTTATTAGTAGTAGCAGTAGTAGTAGTAGTCGTTGTTGTTGTTGTTTTATTTTGTTGTATATAAAGTTTTGCTCTGACATCTACGCCTGTCTGTTTTTCTTCTATCCGCCAACTAAGTGTCGAGTTGTACAAAATTGTCTTTACTATCAGGTGACGCTGCTGCATTACTTTCTTGCATATAAACGTATAGATGTAAAGAGATAGCGAAGTCAAAAGGCCGATAGGGCAAGTAACGCAGGCCCGTATAGGAGCGTAGTTTGGAATTGGTCCGGTTTTTTGTGGCGAGTTCGGGAGCACAAGACTGTGTTCAGTGTGTTGGGGTCTGGGAGCTTTGCCCCCAACATGGCTCAAAGGCAAAGCCCTCGTCGAAATCAGTGGGGCTCTTTGCCCCCTGAATCTACGGACTGTTTGCACTGTGAAGACAAATTCTCACCAAAAGATGAAATCAATAGGCCTTTTTTTCTTTGGTCATATTTCAAGAAAAAAAATATTTACATATGCGCCCAAACATTAGGCCTATAGTCCAGCAGGTGCCGGACCTGCGGAGTCAGCTATTACGGCCCTGTAACGCTGAGTATCTTGACACATTACCACTGGCAACCTGGCCGCTTTGTCATCCCATACCGACCATTCACTGGCAAACAAAGACAGGCAAAAGGAAGCTGCTAAATAGTAACCATGCCAATGTATTTTTGTAGAACACTAGAAATGGCTCAATGAAGCTTTGTAGAACTGTTGCGTTTTAAGAAAGTCAAGCTGATATAACTGTTTTTTGTGTGTTTGAAAGAGGGCTGTCAGCACTGTGTTTTTAAATGACATAACCAAACAAGAAATATGAGCTAATGCTCACGAGACGCGAAAAAGGCTATAGCAGTTCCTGTTCTCAAACTGTCAGTCGTATCTCCAGCCATTTAGACGCAGTTCATTCTTGAGGTGTGCGCTGCAGCTGAAGATCGCAAAATCAATTTTAAAAAACCTTTATTTTGCAAGTTCAGGGTCTTTCAAGGTCATCGACGTTGATACGACTGAAAAACTTGTCACTAGTGCTTGATCAACCTTGTTGTGATAGGCAGCATGCCCACGTTTATCTGCAACCGTTTTCACGAAAGACTGGCTAACAACGGTAAAATGACGACGTTTACGGGGGTACCGCCCTTTGATGCCCTCGTGCGCAGGTTTTCTTAAACCTAGACAATCGAGACTTGGACCATTGATATCTACGTTCAATGCTGAAAATTTCATACGTAGCTTTTCTTCGTCTATCTTAATTGTTTTTGGCGTAATTCGCTCTTGAAATGTGTCTCACAGCCCGAAATCGCCAAAAAATCCACAAAAAACCTCATATTTTGGCATTCAAGGTCATCCAATGTCATTGAATTTTGTAGCAATCGAGAGCCACTCTACGACTTCCTATTAGTGATTAATTGTAATCTAGGCCCTATCGCGTACCGTTATTGAGATACAGCGACTTATAGGCTAAAATTCGAAAATTTTTCCTACCCCGTCTCATTTAGCGCCCTCGTTCGGCGTGAACCCCTTCGAATTTATGGAAAAGCTTTACGGTTCTTGAAACTAGAGTCTTACGGGCAGCCGATGGTGAAAATTTGGTGATCCTGGCTTGTACCGTTTCTGACTGATCCACCCGTGTGACGGACAGACGGACAGAATTGCAATGGCTAAAACGAGCTAGAGCAGTAGCTGCTTTCGCGCGTAAAAAGTAGTCCTACACCTGAGTTAGACTTATGACACAGGTTTTAGCCTTACGCGTAGTTTATACAGACACTTATTTTTCATTTTGTTCTATGTTTAGAATGTGCTCATGTAGTCTATCAGAACACAACAAGCGATCAGTCAATAAAAAATATTTAATATTTAGCTGCATCCAACGCAATATATAAAAACAAGAATACAAAGGTCTGTATTTTTTGTGACAAAATTTCGCGTTCCTGGGTGAGGGGGTTCTCCTCGAACGACGGCGTCAAAAAGGGGTTTTTCATAAAAGACGTCATTTTACCGCTATTGGCTCTCGTAGCGTGAAAACGGTTTTAGTTAGGCACAGACATGCTGTTTATTATAACAAGCAATAGTGACAAGCTTTTTAGTGGTGTCAACATCGACGATCTTAAATGGCCTTGAACCTCTAAAATAGAGGTTTTTAGTGTTTTTTGCAATTTGTAAAAATAAATTGCGACGATGGAGATAAACCAAGAAAACCTGCGAATAGGAACTGCTAGGCTGTCGCGCGTCTCATGAGCTTTGCTCAAATTACTTGTTTATAAGTTTTTGGTTTATTATTTTACAGGAAAATTAGTATAACTGGTGCCATCAGATGTCAGATATTAGGGCTAAGGTGCACCAAATTCTATTTCCGCTGGGGCTCCGTCCCGCACCCCGCTGGGGGAGCTTACAGCGCTCCCCCAGACCTCTTAACTGGCTTCAAGGGGTCCTACTTCTAAGGGAAGGGAAAAAAAGAAAAGGAAAAAGCAGGCAAAAAAAAGGAAAAAAAGAAAAGAAAGGGAGGGGAGGAGAAGGTAAAGGAAAGAAAAAGGAAGGGAAAAAACAGGAAAGCGATTGGCCTAGGGCCCCACAAAGTCTTAATCCGGTTCTGCGTGTAAGGCAGAATGTCGTTATGCGCTATGTACCCCTACTTTTCTGTACCGCATATCCTAGCCACGTTCCCTCATTCTCGCACATTTTGGACCCGCAAAGTAAATCCCTTTTCTAAAACAGTTTTCTGTCCCTTAATTTGGCAACAATCGGACAGTGGTCCAATTTTGTACTCTTTCGAAAACAAGCATAGGGGGCTAAAAGCTATTTCCAAAAGACTTTCGGTGGCTGATCCCCCCCAGCATAAAAGAAACTGAAAGTCACAGCGTATACAGGTATTAAACAACGCAGTAAAGAAGTATAGGCAACGATGCCATAGAAAACGATAGTAGGCCATAGAAATGCAAAACGTGTACTTAAAACTGATACCGGTAGGGCCTAGCGGTATGTAGTTTGGCTAGTAAGGTGCTACTGAAGTTTCATGTTTTATTTGCTACTTCATTGCGTGTAAGATAAAATGTTGATCACACACTGCACTAAATTTGCCTAACAAAGTGAGAGCTAATGGTCATCTTGACTTCTTGTTAACACTGGTGGTGATTTAAGATTTGCATTATATCTGACTAAGTTATATGTTGCAGCCGAAAGACGCTACTCGCAGTTGCGGAGGAGATGCTGGTATGTTTCCACACTGTCTCAGAAGAAGGTCACCCTTTTAATTTCGTGATGTGTTGGTTTGATGTCATCTACTTCGCTAATTCTAATACATGCAGGGAATTTAAAACGAACACATACACACACACGTAACCACAGTCACGCCAAATACTGCATTACAGATTAATGAATCTTTTAGACCTACCGTCACACTTATCATTAACACTGATTAGACTTGGCCTATTACAGACCCCGCCAGTCGCCACACCGTCCTTAAGCGCGTCGTGCACTGCCTTCTAAAATATTAATTTAATTTCTAAAAAGTGCCTATGCGAAATTACCTCTACGGCGTATTGCATCAGTGGCTTTGAAGTAATATATCTTTCTTTGTCTTAAATTATTTCATCATTCTGTAGCTGTCGGAATCTGTAGCACAGTGTCAACCGTTTACTAGCATATTTTGCTTGCCCGTAGGCCTACTCGCGGCCAGTGCGGTTCACAGCACACTAGACACGTACAGTGGGCAGATCTTTACACTAAATTGTGCAGTGGGCGCAGACTAACGTACGGCCGCATGCATGTCGGCACATGGCATGGCGACATGTCTGTTTGTTGAACAGCGGTGGAAGTGAACGTCGTGTACAAAGCGGTGAAAACAATCGTTGATTTAGCTTCTACGCTCATCCCTCATGACCATCTCTGTCCAGGTAATCAATAATTACAGAACAGAACACTGGCTAGCTGATTAACTGGCTTAACTGAGAGAAAAAAGCAGATTTGAATTCAGTTTGAACTCGATTGGCGAATAGTGCAACTGCAAGTGCAGCGCTCTTTAAATCTTACTCGAAAATTCGCAAAATTACATATTATTTGTCTAATCAGGTCAGGTTAGGTCTTCGTCGTCCAGCTGCTTTTAAGTCATAGATGTCAGTGCCACCAACTCTCTCAACTGTTAACTGTCTGCTGCAATGTCGCTCAGTGTCGTTCTTTGACTTCCAAATGTTTCCTCAAACTTGATACATCGGATCTTCTAGGGTCTTCATCAACACAATCCATCTATCTCTTCGATGGTTTTCCTCTTGATTTTTTTGCCATTCAGATGTCGTTGATAAATTCCTTTTGCGGTTTTGTCATGTCTTATACGTAGCACAATGCACGTTTCCAAGCCACTTTGGTCATCTCTAGTACGGTAATAATAATCTTTCGACATAATAATCATCAATGGCATCGTTACAGCGGACAGGAAACAATAATTGCCTTTTTTAAATAAGATTTAGCCTTTCCGAAATTTTTTAAATACAACATTTATGGCTGGAAATCCAAATTACGGAGAAATTTCAAAGCAAAATAAAAATTTTAATTTGAGCACCCATAATCTCCTTTGTCGGAAATTCGCAGCTGCCTGTTGGAAAACTTCAACTTCTTGCCTCCTTTATTCTATAATCCACGCTGCCGCTCATAATGATGACAATAACATATTTTCGGTGGAATAATTTTACACGTGCAGATACGGCAATCGACTACATCGTTTCGTCAACAGTGACGTCAGTACCTGCATCAGCAGCTGTTACATCACTGTCGTCATCACTGCTCTCCAATACGGCAGGTATAATTTGCACGTACGTCCAGTACACACCTAAATGCATATTTGTTCGTTTATTATGCTTATTTGACGTTGCACACGTAGCCTATAGGCTACATAAACGAACTAGAAATTATACGCCGAAAGCTAATTTAACTTTTCCCCAAAGGTTTTGTTCCGCCTCAGCCTAAACTCAAAGTTACAGAAAAACAGACAATTTAAAGGGCAATGCAAAATTGAAACCGTAAAACAAAAAAAAACAAAAAATTTGAAATGCAAAAATAGTTTTTAAGTTAGATCTGTAGTTATCGCGATTGTGGCAAAAAAACTGGTAAATTTGACCAGTTTTCCAATCGTGTGACAGCAAACGCGCACAAATAGGCCGATTAATAATTACTTTTTCTCGAAACACCCTTTTTTTCTAATGAACAGCATTATCACATTGATGACTGTCTGGAGGTTAACAGGGAAGATTATTAGAACTACCATTTTGTTAATTATATATGCACGCGTATAATGGAGTTCTTACCTTATTTTAGGTTAACCTCATTTTTGTGTTTTGTGTTTCTGTAAAGAAAAACTTTCTGTTTATAGTAAAGTTTAAACATACTGTTCCATTATTATGTGTTTGTGTGCATTCTGCCTGAAAAGGCCGTCCCCGAAATGACCTCTACTGTGTCGGGTGGAACGTTAAACCCTACTCGCTCACTCACTCTCGCAACACAAGAGAACGCAAACAGAGCCGTGTCTGTTAGGCGTGATGCATTTAGACAATAACGGTAACTAGCGAAACGATTTTATGTCACCGACACAACAGCAAGCGTCACGTTATTGTTACGTGGGCGGTTAGGACGAATTTATCATTCACATGTGACAACAGTGACGTGATGGCAGTCTGGCTGAAGAAAAAAGAAGCAACTGTACGTCTGACCTACAAATTTTAACCTGTTTGAAGATTTTTTTAATATAATGTCGGAAATTGTTTTCCAAAAATACAAAATGTTAGGCTGAAAGTTTCCAATTTTGAAAAATTTGGAGAAAAACTTGATTTTTTAAACAACATCTTTTTTAGTGGCAATTTGCGGCTGTCTGTCGGAAAGTTGCAAATTCCTGCTCCCAACTTTGTAGCCGACGACGCAGCTGATTCGCTGGGCAACAGACTGTCTGTCGTTTTGTACGACTACGCCACAGTAACTAAGATATTCAAAAGTAAGTAAGCTAAAGTATCGGTAAAATTTTTTATAGTGCAAACAAAAGTCGCAATTACGTCGGCATTACAATGCTGTGGTTTGTCACTGGCGAAACAAGTAAACGTGTTTTTTATACCAAATAATATATGGCTACGAGAAATTGTCTAGATTTTTTTCTGTGTTGCGTTTTCTAATGTACGTTTAATAGCCATGTGAGCATACTGCTGTTAATACTTTTCCTGTATAAAATTATAGCAGGAAGCTTAATCAACAGCTATTAAGAATTTAAAAAACGCAAAAGTTAAACAAAATAACGTAAGTAACTTTTTGTCGACATGGTGTCAACAGGCGAGCTGATGTCGACTTCAGCAAAACCACAGAGTTCTATAACGGCAGAATCAACAACAACTGCGCTTACGACTACGACTACGGAAACTACGACAACTGCTACCACAACTGGTATGCGTGTAACGTCACTGACCTAATAAACTATAAGAAATCATCAGACTATAATTGTTGTTTTCTAATTCGTTGATGATTCGGCGGTTGCTGTTGCCTTCTTCGGAACAGTTTCTGTTCGCCGACAGATGTCGATGTTAGATCGACAACAGTAATCAGTAATTTGAGTAAAATTTGCAAGTTGACAAGTTTTCATAGTTTATTAGTTATTTTTCAAAACTATAAATTTATTCAAGTATTCTTGGCTTGTGGCCAACGATTGCCTCTATTGTTGACTGACAATAGTGCAATAGTGCTAAGTAAGTAAGTATTGGCTCGTGTAGCGTGATAAGGGTTGCAGATAGGCACACCATAACAAGCACTGGCGATGGGCTTCTTAGATTTATTAACATCGATGATCTTAAACGTCCTTAACTCCCCGAAGGGGTTTTATTAAATTTTTCGCAATTTTTGGCTGCAGCGCACATTTTAAGAGCGAAGTGCGATGAAATGGCTGTAGATAGACCAATACAACCTGCGTATGAATTTTATGGCATTTAACACCGATTTCAGCAATTCAGGTGTCGACCCTCTATGTTCAAGGGGGCCTGCGCAGGCGGGCATAAAGAGGAGTACCTTCTTAAAAAGTGGTCTATTCACCGCTATTAGTTCGTCTAGCGTGAAAACAGTTGCAGAGAGGCACAGACATGCTGCTCATCATAACAAGCACTAGTGACGAACTTTTTAATGGCGTCAACATCGATGACCTTGAATGACGCTGAATGACTTTGAATCTTGAACGATGGAGGATTTTTGTGTTTTTTGCAGTTTTTGGCTGCGGCGCACATTTCAAGAGTGAATTGCGCCGAAATGGCTCGAGATAAACTTGGACAACCTGTGTAGGCCTATGACATTTTTAGCATAGAACATCCGCTTTTATCAATCTGAATTTCGACCTTTTAAATTCAAGGTCTCAAATTTAAGTACTCCTTCAAAACGCAATATTATTTTATTGTATGCTGTACACGATTGCCCAGGTAGCAGAACCGCTGCTATCGCGCGTCACGTGAGCTTTTCGCAAATTACTTGTTTTCGATAAATAATGATATAATATATTGCTGATTATAAGCATAAAAACTGCAGTGTACTTACTGTAATTATGACAGAACCTTTGTCGACAACGACTACACCTACAATTGCGACTACGCTTACGACTACAACTACGACAACAACTACAACAGCTGCTACAGGTGGTATAATACGCATCATCACAAATTTATTACTAGCATTTTAGGCCTATATTCGTGTTTTTTACCATTACATTTAGTTCATTTGTGTAATCTGGCGTTTTGGTTTTTAACGTGGTATTAACGTTAGGCCTATTATCTACTTTTTTGTATTTCGTCAATGAATGAAATTTGCCGTTTAACTTGTTCTGCTGTTTTCAGGTACCCATACACGGTGAAGCCTATATTTGTGCTTTGCTCAACGTTTATTATTGTGGTTGTTTGCTGCAGACTGCAGTCTGATTCATCGCAAAGTCGGCAGCGGGCAGACGTTTGGTCGCACGTGGGCAGAGTTCAAGACGGGATTCGGCGATGCAAATGGTGACTCGTACTGGATCGGAAACGACCGCATTCACCATCTGACGTCTGCCGGCTACACACGTCTAGAGATTAACATGATCACTACTGACAACAG
>Ga0209454_1004216_pt1 | contig 10653 bp, 6 predicted proteins | sample WorMetHERISLAND1_2_FD_187400 | JGI IMG/M metagenome (GOLD analysis project Ga0209454, IMG submission 187400) | Marine gutless worms symbiont microbial communities from Max Planck institute for Marine Microbiology, Germany - Olavius geniculatus... | ecosystem: Host-associated > Annelida >...
ACACTCTAACCACTCGGCCACCGAGCTCCACGGATGAGCTCGGAGTAAAAGGCCTAGTCAATCGTGTTTTTCCTGGTCAACCCGCTGGACACGTGACCACGTGACTGTCCTGAGGCCTGGCAATTTTTGAGGGGTCCGACCAGGAATCGAACCCAGGACCTCTCGCTTTGGTGAAGTTGACATGAGTCCAACACTCTAACCACTCGGCCACCGAGCTCCACATATGAGTTATTGCCGGATAATTACGTCAACTGTCAATCACGGGCTTTTTTCGACATTGGGGTTCAGCTTCTGCATTCTGTTTTTGGAGTAGCTACTAATCAGCAAATTGAAGCCCTTAAATCAACGGCAATCCATTCCGCCACCAATAACGCTAAAGCGTTCGCCACTTGGCAAAAACATGCTAATCGACTAAGTAGCTTTATTGCGGTCTCAAACACACACTTTGACAACCTGGCACATATCGTTACCAGCCAGCAATCGATGGTTACGCAGCTACATGCAGCAACCCTCGAAATTACCACGAACTTGTCTGCACTGAAAACGCTCCTTGCGTATGCCATAGTAAACATTACAAATTTTATCACAGTTCTTATTAAGGCGGACGACATTAGACTGGAAATCAAAGGTTTGGTTCATGGTCGGTTGTCACCAGTCATCCTCCCACCGGACGCAATTAAACACACGTTGATTGAAATACACAAAACATTACCGTACTCATTAACAAGTCTGTATTTAGAAAAATTACCGGCTGATTATTATTAAATGCATAATTTTGTCGTAGCAAGAAAAGGTCATAACTTACTCCTGGCGTTACGCTTCTCGCTCTCCGGTATACCAATAGCCTATACCTTGTATGAGTTTTAGACATTTCCTATACCAGTCTTAGGAGTTGGCCACGATAACCATGTTACAATGATCTAGAACTTACCTTATGGCGTAGCGTTTGACACGACATCTCGAGGAAAATACTCTTATTTTTTACTAAACCAAACTTTGTCGATTCCAATTTCTTTTATGCTCTCCAGTCTTCAGAGCCGATGCGTTTCTTTTTCCACCACAACACGTGTGCTAGCGCGCTCTTATTGAATGATAGGCAGTCAGTTCTTCAACTTTGCAAGTTCCATCTGCACCCTGAATCTCTTATTCCTAGTATTATACCTTTATCACCTTCTAAAATACTGGTCACTAATGTATCTTCGCTTGAATACATTTGCGATCGCCAACACGTTACCATTAAAGGTTGTATCTAATGTCAAGTCAATATACCTTGTCGGTGTCATCTACGAAGTCAGTTTATACTGCCGCAACGTTTAACAACCTGTGTTTCACATCACGACAATGTCACTAAATTGCATACTGTAAATCTCGCAGTTTTAGACTTTTCTGAATGATGTCGACCTCGGACCACTCCTCTAAGACACACTACTACACCAACCGCTACCTGTTGAACTGTTGCGTTTTGATATCTTTAGCTCACGTATTTCTTCTCGTTCAGCGACTGACCGCCACCTTAGCTATGATCTTCACCGTGCTGCAAATATTACTAAGCGCGAAGAAACAGTGTTTCATTCTCTGGCGGAAACTCTATGGCACGACAGTATGGCTCTTCAAGCCGATGGCTTTGTTTCTAGTTTTGGATCATTTTCTACCTGGTATCTCCTTTCGGCTGTCATTAGCGTACCCTTGACCATATTGTCATTTATTGGGGTTCTCTACATGTTCTATCGTGTTCGTGTACTCAACGCCACTGTCACCGCAGCACATTTTACTGTCCATAAAGTCGCTGCGCTTGACCCTACCGTACCATCCTTTCTGTCATATTTTACTACCCCAATTGCCACTAATGTATCAGGCTCTGCTAGCCCAGTTGATTTCCAGCAGATATGTAAGTCTTCGGCTTTCACGTACATTACCCTTTTGCTTTTCGGGCTGTTTGGCATACTTTTGGTCATAACGAAACTTGGCTTTCGTTCGCCGAGTCCCAATTCTTTCACGCTGGTTCTGGAAATCGGCCATCAGTCAACCGTTATTTACGTAGTAGCTCAGTCTCAGCCTGGTTGTCTAACCCAGTACCGTTTTTCGGCCTCCAAATTTGTGGAACGTATTGCCATTGTGAGTAAAATTCGTCCTTCCCTTCAAGTCACCTGGTTTTCGCTGCACATTTTCAACATTTATCTCGATGCGGGTTTTGATTTGACAAAGTCAATTCCTTTTAGCCTTATTCAAGCTTACCGTTTTCGCAAAATTATTACGGGTCCCTTTTGGCGCATGCTCACCGCACGTTACGGTCACTTTGCCCACCGCATAGATCTTGTCAAAACTGACAATCAGGGCATCGAGGAAAATCCTTCATCGGCCAATGATCGTATTCCAACACATTCTGTAGTCCTCGTTGCTTCTGAGACTGCACCGGACACCCCACACTCTCGTGTATTATCGAGCGTCTAACATGATGTTGTACAGCTTTAACTGTTTGATTCTATGATGGTATATATTGTCGTGCATGTCACGTTCTATGTTTTCATCTTTTGTCACGCATGCGTGTTTCGTTATGTTTGTCCTTTTGTTTAGTGATATGTAAATGATATGACGGATGTACAGTTGCTACTGTCGTTTACGTATGAACGTGTGTTTTGGCGTACTTATTAAACACACGTATAAATAGAATGTTAGTATAAGAATTTATTGCTCATAACTCACTTGCTACTAGATATATTTGCACGAAATTTGACAGGTAGATTAAATTTAATATCCTAAATGCAGCTGTACCCTAACATTTAGAAAATAACGTATAATATGGCAACGGCCGCCATTTTGTATTTTTGCACGAAACGTAAGCCCTTGCTGCTGATTGCAATATATTAATGCAATTTTGCAAAAGAGTAGCCGGCAACTACTGGATGTAGATTATGTGATCATAATCGACAACGGTATATAATAAGTTTAAAATGGTTTTGGACGCCATCTTAAATGTTGTCTATTGCTCATAACATGGTTGCTATTATATGTGTTTGCACGAATTAAATCTAAGATACCAGCAGGTATGTAGTAGTTGTTGTAGTAAAAAAAACGAACAGGCCATAGTGACCTTGCAAGTTTTAAACGTCGTTCGCCTTTCGTTCTACACAGATTCTGTTGCATGCGAACGTGAAAAATGACGATGTGTTTACAGAAAAAGCTAACAACTTTTGTCTTATTTACATGTAATGGCATGACTTTCAGTACTATTGAGTTAATACGTAATAGTACAAGAAATTTCTGCCAATGCTCACAAGACGCGCGAAAGCTTATAGCAGTTTCGGTTCACGCTCAATTAATATACAGATACCAAATTCTCAATCTAAATCGCATAACGATAGTAGCGTGGTGCCACCGTGTGAATGATATAGACTTGTGTCGCAGCCCAAAATCGCCAAAAAATCCATAAAACCCTTTATTTTGGCGTTCAAGGTCATTCAAGGTCATTGAATTCGGTGCCAATTGAGAGGCAGTGTACGACTTTCTATTAATGATTAATGGTAATCTAGGCCCTATCTCGCACCGCTACTGAGATACAGCGACTTATTAACCAAAAATCGCAAATTTTGCCCACCCCCCTTTCATTTAGCGTCCTTGTTCAGGGTGACACCCTTTGAATTTATGGAAAAAACTTTACGGTTCCTGAAACAAGAGTTTTTCAGGCACCCGACTGTCACAGGTTACCCTAGTGACACGCGCGAGTTCTTTAGTATGGCTCCGATTTTATCTATTAGGCCTATATCTGCCTAAAGATAATAACGCGCACACAGCAAATAAAGCTCACAGCTTTTATCATAAGTAAAAAAAAGACAGACAGATTAATATATACAGCAAAATACGGTATTACAACGACAAAATATAATAATAATGCAAAGCAAAAGTCCGACTATTTAGTTTATCGTTTTACACGTAATAATAATTTAAACGAGTCTAAAAGTTTACCATAAAATAATACAAAGGGACGCCAAAAAAATAGAACACTTAACTACTTCGACAAAACAGGGGCTCCTACAGTGAGCCTCGGCTAACTGCACAGTTCAATTGTCCGACGGGTAATAATTACAGCACTTATACGATCAGAACTCCAAAACTTAATAACGGCAGTTTTTGATAAATTTTCGGTCTAGAAGCTTAAATACACACAACTTTCTGCAGCACAGCACTTAGGACAATGACGGCACAGCTAAACAGACACAAAAATTAACGGGCATTAAGGTAACTCACGGTTTTCAATGCGGTCGGCCGTGTCGTGTCTGGAGATGCACACTTAAGGTGTGTGCCGTTTTAGTACAAATTTCTACTTTTTGGTGTGTGCAATGTTTGCGAATGTTAAATGTCGAATGTTGAATGTGGGACCAAAAATGCCTATGACAAAAAACACGTCCAGGCAAGTCTGATTTTTTGTCTATCGCTCTGTTTGCGTGTGCGCGCAGTGCCGTGACGTCAAAGTGACAACAAGTGCGTCAAACGCTGAAACGCAGCTGCTAGGCTATTATATAGTGTGGCAATGGGACAAACACCTCGTTGCACAGCAGGTATTTCTAGTTAAAAGTAAAACGTAAAATGTCAACACGCAACAATAACTGTTAGATTTGCTTGAAATTTTACAGTTTGCTAGCACTGCTGTCCCTGAAAATTTTTAGTTCGTTTGTTAAACGAAAGAACTGTGAAACTGTGTTAACCGAATGGCAGAACAAGGCGTTGTATATTTTTTTTTAAATTATAACTTAGTGCCCGTTTTGATATTACAAAAGACAAGGAGCAAAAAGCAAAGTCACATGGGTTTTTGTGTGCATTTCTATTTTCTGTGCATTATACTACTGTCACCCTCAAACAAACTTACTTCCGAACCCTGCCTGGTTGCAGGTAGTAATAAATGGCTTTAAAATTTTTTGCCAACACGGTTTACTCGTTGATGTAATGTCCAGTAAGATAACTAGCTATTAACGTCTAACGTGACGCAACAATTGCTGTCCATCAAAATGTATACCTGAAGAAGATTAAGCTGTCGAGAAATATCATTTCGCTGTTCAGTAACTTGTAGCAGAGTATACGATTCGTTCGCTCGTTGACTAGTACAAACAGCTGCGTCTGAAGAAGAGTTGTACCAGAATATGGCAGCAGAAAAGTAAAAAAAGAAAAATAGCGTTGTAAGTGCAACGTGCCTTATTTGAAGTTTGCACATTGTAAAAATGCGATCTAACCAGCACACCACCAATGCAAGAAGTCGTCTGTTGAAATACAATAACAACATCATTAAAATGCACTGTTGTTGCGGGAGCAACAAACTGTTGCCACAGACTGAACTGTAGTTCAAGCCCTGCGTTAATCCTATTACGCATGAAAAGTAAACAAGCGTTTGCAAAAATTTTTTAACGCATAAAATAGTTACTATAGGAAAAAAAATCACAACTGTAAACCTAATCTGAGAATAAATTGTGCTATTTTAAAAATAAAAAGTTGAGCCGATTGGCAACACTGTGCAACTTGCTGCAAAGTTTGCCTGTTCAGCATGCAAGCCAATTGGTAACAGCATGCAACTGAGCGAAAACTACAGTGGATTCGTGACTGTGCCCAATTGGCAACATTATGCGACAGGTAGTGATACCTGTGGATTAAATAAATGTTGCCGTTTGGCAACAGCATGCAATACCTTGCGTTTTAGAAATTTAAGCTGCTGGGTATACCTTAAATTTTTTTATAGGCTTTTTAAAAATAATTTTGTAAAAAACATTAAGAAAAAATATTTTTGATTACACTAATCTTGACATTGTGACAGTATGTGTGTGCCATTTTTTTTGTTTGTATGTTTTTTTTTTAAATTTATGCTAAAATTATTGTATGTTTGCTTTAAGCCCATTGCAATATTTCAGTCTTTTACTTTATTTTTTTATTACTGTTTTTACCATACTGCAGTTCGAACAATAATACCAATAGGACTTTACTATAACTACAGGGCACTAATACAGCTGCAGAATACTACTACAACTACAGGATACAACTACAACTGCATGATACTAATAAAGGTTACTAGTACAACTGCAAGATGCTATTATTATTATTTTTTTATACCCCGGTAGTAAAGATCCCGGGGGTTGAAAACAAAAAAAGGTAAAGTTAAAAACTAATCCATGGATGAATGGATTATTATTATTTTTTTTTTAAATTTTTTTTATTACCCCCGGTATTAAAGATCCCGGGGGTTAAAAACTAAACTAAACGTTAAAAACTACTGGGATGACCAGTTATTATTATTATTATTTTTAAAAAATATTTTTATAATTTTTATATAAAATTTTATACTTCCGGTAGCAAAGATCCCGGGGGTTAACAATAATAATAATTATTATTATTATGCACGCAAATTATTATCGTGGCATTTCGTCTAAGTAAACTTTAAGGACGCGTAACATAATTACACTAAAAGTCGCCATGTTAGGCAAACAGAAAACTAGGAGAACTAGAATAAACGCCACTAGTAGGATGTTGCGAATAAGTACGTCTTCAAATGACGCTTAAAAGTCGACAGTGACGACAATAACGTGACAAACAATGGTAGACTGTTCCATGCACGGGCAGCAGCAACCGGGAAAGCGCGATCAACGATCGTGCTGCAACGAGTCACTGGAACAACGACCGCCGTTGATAAGCTGGAACGCAGACTCCGCCTCGTGGCGACATCAGTCGCGCGGTTGGTTCTCGGTGAGGTACATAAAAGGTGCTGTGCCGTTGAGAGACCGGAAGACGAGGCATGACAGCTTGAAGGTGATCCGTTCCGGAATCCGAAGCCAATGGAGTTCACGGAGTACTGGTGTCACGTGATCGAACTTCCGGGCACAGAATACTATTCAAGAGGCGGCGTGGAGGACGGACTGCAGCCAACAAAGTTGGCGAGCATGTAGCCCCGCGAGCGTTGCGTTGCCATAGTCAACACGCGACAGAACAAACGCTGTAACAAGCGATAGTAAAACCGCCTTAGATACAGAACGGCGGACACTGTAAATTAATCTCATCACAGCAAAGCAATTCGAAACAGTCTTGAAAATATGTGTGGTCATGCTAAAATCTGAGTCGAGGTAGATACCAAGGTCATGAACAACGTAGGACGGAGCAGTGGTAGCAGTCCCCACGCAAAAAGGAGCCTGTGGAATCTGGATCTGCCTACGACTTGAGGTGAACCAAAGGATCTCTGTTTTGGCTGGATTAAGTTGGAGCCCATTAAAGCGCATTCACAAACTTACCTCAGCAACAGACGCGGAAACTCTGTTTTGGGGCTCAGAGGCTGCAGACGGAGCGCATAATCCATAAATCTGCGTGTCATCCGCATAGAAATGAGAATGTAAATGGAATTGCTCGACTAGTCGCAGCAAATCAGCTGTGTAGAGAAGAAAAAAAACTGGTCTAATGACCGACCCTTGAGGGACCCCAGACAAAACTGGAGTGAGTAACGACCTGATATTGTTACATTTGACAGACTGCTTGCGACCAAAAAGACAGGACTGAAACCAACCCAGCAAGTTGCCCCCAAAACCGTATGAAATCTCCGTGCGCTTCAACAAGGTTGCATGGTCAACGGTCGAATGCAGAAAAAAGATCTAAAAGGATGAGAAAGGCAATGTGACTAAGGTCTAGTGCCAACAAAATATCAGCCATAACTATAGAACTGCTGTCTCTGTCGAGTGGAAAGCTCTGTATGCCGACGGCAGCAATCTCTCAGTATTAAGATACTCGAGTAGCTGGTTAGCAACTAGTCGCTCAAGCAGCTTCGACAAGACAGATAGATTTGAAATTGTACGATAAGACCTTGCATCTGCAGAATCAAGATTTACCTTTTTTAAAAGGGGAGTGATGTAAGCTTCCTTAAAAGCACCCCGCGCATAGCCCGTCGACAGAGATTGATTAAAAAGCTCAACAAGAAACGGTGCTAAAAGGTCGATATTACCTTTCAACCAGCTGGTAGGGAGTGGATCACTTGCACATTGCCTGTTAAACAACGCTCCGACAGCAGCAACAACAACGTCCACAGTGACCAACCTGAACGCATCCAGACAACATCTCTCCCGAACTGAAACGAACGTCAGCAGTGGAGCGTCGGCAGTCGTTGTACGGACACCGTCCATTTTCTTGTCAAAAAACTTGTGCCATAAAGCAGCGTCGATACTGCCGGACAAAGGAACGCGGCCACGGCCGAACAGCGAGTCGACAGACTGCCACAGACGTTGAGGAAGAGATCGCTCGGACTCGACTTTCAACCGCCAGAACTCCTCGCGCTTAGGTTGTAACAGGTGGCGGTAGGAGAGGCGCTCGGCTTTCTACGCATCAGCAGCGGCAGTGACTGCAGCGGCATCGGTTTTATCAGCTTAACGGTATGTTCGCTCCAACGCTCGAACACTCCGCTTAGTAACCCGGCAGTCCTGGTCAAACCAGGGATCCGACGAGCGACGACGGCAGGTGACAGTTCGAACTGGAATCAGTCTCTTTAGGATGGCCGTGATTTCGTCATCGTACAGCTGCGCCGGGTTGTCGATGCTGTTGCATTCTCGCCACCTGTCAGGACAGCAAAGTGCTGACAAAACGACGGCAGCAAGAAACGCATCTTGATCGAGCTGACGCCACGGTGGAGAAGTCATCTTGGTGTATGGCGGACTGGGTCGGTTGAGTGGAGCGGACCACCGAAGAAGTTGATGATCAAAAAGATCAACGTTTAGAACGTCGACTGCGGGTGCCGGCAGATCGTCTCTGGTGGCGACGACGTCCAGAAGGCCACCGCGGTCGTGAGTTGGCGATGTTACTCGACAGGCGAGGCCGTGATCGGCAAGAACTTGGACGAGACGCACTGACGTCGCGTCGTCAGAACGGATACTATTAGAGCTGCAATATACTACTACAGAATACTACTACAGCTGCAGGACACTACTGTTGCTGCAGGATACTACTACAACTACAAGATATAACTACAACTGCATGATGTTAGTTAAAATTACTATTATAAATGCAAGATACTACTACAAACAAAATACTATTAAAGCTGCAAAATACTATTACAGGATAACGCTGCAACTACAGGACATAAATGCCCATTTCTAACCTTACCCCATACTAATTAATTTGGCGGTTATAAACAACAATTTTGGGCTTGAAAGTAAAAGACAACTTTTCTTTGCTCATTCCGGCAATTCTCTTTAATAGGTCTGCATTGGTATTGTCGCTCAATGTAGATAAAACTTTCCAAAGGCAAAACATTCATAATACCGGTGCGAATCTATTCAAAGCTCCCTCCTTAATTTTACCCATTTTTTTAAAAAATTGCAGTACGGCCTATCGGGACTTCAAAGCGGTATACTCGGTCCCCGTAAAAGATTATTGCGCGCTGTGTTTACTTATCCCTTTATTTTTAGGGTCAGGCAATCTAACGATGTCATTTAAATTAACGACCCCTTAACGACCCCTGTTGCCAAAGCAACCATTCAAAAGTAGCAAAATTTTGCATTACAGCCAATGGAGATTTCAAAGCGGTATAACTCCGTCACCGTAAAAGCTAATTGCGCGATGTTTGCACCTACCCCCTATTTTTGGTGCCGAGCTCTCCGATGATGTAATTTAAATTTTTCCCCTGCCGACCCCTGTTGCCATGGCAACAAATTTTGGAACAAAATTGACTACAACTTGGCCCCCGTGAAAGATAATTGCTAGCTGTTTTTACCTACCCCCTATTTTCGGGCCCCGGCTATCCGATGGCGTCATTTATTTTTTTCCCTTTGCCGACCCCTGTTGCCGTTGCAACGAATTGTGGGACAAAATTGACTACAGCTTGACCCCCGTAAAAAACAATTGCGCCCTGTGTGCACCTACCCTTTTTATACGTAGCTGCTAGGCTAACGTGGCAATGGGACAGATACCTCGTTTCAAAAAACGTATTTCTTGTTTATCTGTAAGTTTTTTTTTTCAAACGTTTATTTACAAATTTGACCCCTCGGCGGATTTTTGCTCGCGATGGCTCAAAACACGTGGTTTTACGCAAGAATGTGTTTTTGAAAAGCTAAAAACGTTTGACAATAATATTTAATGTATTTATTCCAAAAATAGAAAATATTATGGAGACAATTAAGCAATTATTCAAACGGTCATAATTTCAACTGTGTATAAGATATGGTCGCAACTTCTGGCTCTACGAATGGTTTTTTTGTGCCGGCCAATCTAATGGTGTCATTCAAATTTACCGACAAACCATTCCTGGTTGCCACGGCAACGAAATGTGAGACAAAATGGGCTATAATTTGGTTTTTGTAAAAAAAATCTGCAGTATAAATTTTTGACGTAAAGTGGCACTACGGGTGTAGTACGTCACGAGTACATGTCAGAAAAAAATACCAGGCATGTCAATTCAGTTCGCGTATGTTTCAAAACTGACCTTTCTTATGTCATAAACCGCTAAACTCATCTTTGACAACAACATTAACAACGATGTAAACAATCTAAATATTTATTTTTAACTGTGACTCGACCCAGTTATAACTATTTTAGGTTGTATTAACGTAACGTTACTTTGCTTGCTTTATAATGTTTGATATAATAAAAAGTAAAATCAAAAATAAAATTAAAAATAAAATCCAATACAATTCAAAATAAAAT
>Ga0209454_1004219_pt1 | contig 10650 bp, 7 predicted proteins | sample WorMetHERISLAND1_2_FD_187400 | JGI IMG/M metagenome (GOLD analysis project Ga0209454, IMG submission 187400) | Marine gutless worms symbiont microbial communities from Max Planck institute for Marine Microbiology, Germany - Olavius geniculatus... | ecosystem: Host-associated > Annelida >...
GCACAGAGCTGGTCAGAGACTTTGGAACTTGGACCAGGACGCGGTGTTAGAGTCAGTCTTGTAGACGAGGTAGTCTGTGGCAGTGGGCGGTGAGAGCGCGTGGTCCGCGCTGCCGTAGCCTGCGCTGAACGAGGGGTAACTCGACGTCGATGTCAGCGCCGTCTGCTGCTGATGTTGCGGCCCAGGCAACGACGACGCCGTCAGACAGTCGATCTGACACACAGACAACCACGATCACCACTCACCACAATAGGCTGACTGAGCAATTATAAAATCAGCAAGCTGCTATTTTATTGTCATCTCAAGCTGTCAACTCAACGATTTTATTTCGATTGTTTGGTGCTGATTTTATAGGCAATAAATTTTTGAGATAAAGTTGTCACAAATTTGACAAAATAATTAAATTTCATCGAAGAAAAATGTCGCAGACGAGAGGTGACACGATAAGCTGTCGCCAGTCAAGGGCCAAGCGTCTTAGGCGTTGAAGGAAAATTTGGTCACCGCAGAAAAGTTAGGCCTATTTGCAGTCAGCGCCTAAGCTGCCCGAAGCGTTATCTGCAACCCTCAAGTAAACATACACTCCATGCAGATAATGCGGTAATTTGCTGACGTTCTTGAAGTTCGATCACCTTTCACCCTCTAAACTAAAAGTTGACACAGAGCATACAACTGCTCTACAGAACGTTTACACAAATTTTGGATTTTCTACGCTTTTTTTACTCAGTAGCCCATAAGCGACAAACGAACAGCAGACAGACGAAAGGATGAACAAGACGCGTAATGCGACCTGCAGGCAGCAAATTGTCTTGGCCATTAAGGACTGATATATTTTTATACAAAAACTCAGAGCTCATACGCTGAAAATGACGGACATGAAAATGGCGGACCATCAAAATGTCTAGGCATGAACTTGACGGACGTGAAATTGACGGACCAAGTGTCCAGGCATGAAATTGGCGGACATGAAAATGGAAAACAAATATAGACAAATTGGCAAGACATAAAATATCCTGATTGGCCCTGACATAAAATTGACGGACACAAAATTAACGGACATGAAAATGCAAGACATGTTTCAAGTGGTTGAATATATAGGTCCTATCTTTAGTAGACTTCGGTTTATCATTGCTCACTTGCAGCTATTTTTAGGTTGATGTTTTCGTAATTATTTTGTGCATTTTAACGTATTATACATATGCATGTATTGCAACTTGCTTTGCTGTTGTGACTTGTGTTCTGCCGTTGTTTTAAAAAAATGCACACTGCATTGTAATGTAATTTATTTTTAAACGATATATATCTTGTCCTCTAATTTCATGTCTGTCAATTTCATGCTTGGACACTTGGTCCGTCAATTTCACGTCCGTCAAATTCATTTCCGGCATTTTCAGTCAACTCACTCATACATCAGCGTAAGAGTCTGAGTCAAAACTAAATATATTGGAAAACTTGTGTCAGATATACAAAATGATAGAAGATCTGTTGTTGCTATTTTTTATTTTGCATGTTAATGGTCTGTTAGCACTTTATGGTGAATAAAAGATTTTCAAAAGACTAACAGGCTCGAACTGCATTATTTCGGTTTGCTGTAGGGACTTTGTTGTGCAACAAATTGTGCGACTTGGTGTAAGACATGGTGATTGTTGTACAACTTGCCGTACGACTCGCTTTGTGTTGCACACAGTGGCGTCGTGGCAGGGGAGAGGTGAAGGGGAGGGGAAATTGTTTAAGCTAGATTTTTGGCTGTCAAACAATTGTCGGAAAACATTTTCATGTAAAAAAAATTCGTCCAAAAGTGCAATATTTTGGGCGGAACACTTCAATTTTGACAAAATTAGAAGCAAATTTAAAATTTCAAGCAACTATAATCTCGTTTGTTGGAGATTTGCTGTGTTTGTCGGAAAATCAAAACTTCCTGCCTTGTTTTCTTTGTTAATCCACGACCACGACGCCGCTGGCTGTATAACTTGTTTTGAACTTTTGTTGTAAATTTTTTTTGTAGAAATGCTGCAAGCCTACAACAAATCCGCAGCAATTCGACGCGCGAGGAGTTCAAACCATAAGACACTGTGTCACTGTGTGTTACCTGGCTGGTGTAGTAGGGCGCGCCATGCGGTGAGGCGGAGTAGCCGTTGTTGTTAGGTAACAGACCGTGCAAGCTGCTGCCGCTGCTGACAGTCCCGACCCCGTACGAGGAGTACCCTGCCGCCGCTGCCGCCGCAGCGGCCGCTCTCTGCGCGAAACAGCCGCCGAACTCACTCATCGCCAGGTCGCCGAGACTTGCCGCAGAGTGCTTCCAGAAACGACTGGTCGACGACGACGATGGACCGGTCGAGACGGGCGAGAAGACGACCCCTGGCGGGGACGGTGAGGGCGAGTGCTGGGAGCCGCGTTCAGACGGCGGCAAGAGAGGCAGACGAGGCGCCAGGTAGCTACTGCTGCTGCTGCTGGTTGCTCCGAGCTGATGAGGATGGTGGTGGTGGTGGTGGTAGATGTCGTGGAGCGGGGTGGGTGTCGGGGATGACTGGTGTCGTACGGAGTGAGGTTTGCGGTCGGTGCTCGGTCGAGTGACGGACGGTGAAGCCGGAGAGCCGCGAGACGCCACGGACTCCGAACGTTTCACCGGCTGCACTGAGTTCGACGACGAGAAACAGTTCTTTCCACCGCTACCACCGCCACTTCCATTTCCACTTCCACTGCCCGTGCTGCTAGTTGCGGCGCTCTTGCTCGTCTGCTCCGTCGCCTTCTGAATCTGTCGACATTTGGCGCGACGGTTCTTGAACCAGACCTGTGTGCATGCAGACCAGTGCAGAAACTTAGGCCGTTGCTACATGCAACATGAAACATTTGCAAAAAAGATGTTTTATTATGTGACCGTATATAAACATTTACCAAATGTTTTACGCTTTTGGAAATGTTCTAGATGCAGTGACAATAAAACACTTGCAAAATATTTCTGCAAATATTTCAGACATGGTTTGAAGTTACACGTTATGTTCCCACGTTCGTACGTAATGAAACCGTTATGACAAAACAGTATGCTCACAGGACCCATGCATACAATGATACAAGTAAGTTAAAGAAATAGTGAGACACTTGTGTAAAAATAACAGTTACTAGAAAGCAATCATAGCCCGCAGGTACCTCCGCCAAGGCAAAGCTATTGGCCAGGTGGCGTCACAATCTTCGGTTTGCCCCCTTTAACGCAATGGTAACAAAAATTTCAAAGTGATCCAGAATCTAGAATTCCTGCCGGATCACCCCAAAAATTGAATCACTGGTAGTTTGTGTCATGCCCGACATACCTCAAAATTTCAGAAAGATCCGTCTATAAATTTTTGAGTTATCTTGTAACACAGACAAACAGACAGACAGACAAACAAAAGCCGGCAAGAACATTACCTCCTTGGCGGAGGTAATAAAATACGCCTTAACACCTGCACAGAAACAGCTAACTTTATAGAGCTATATACCTGTACACGCGACTCGGGAAGATTTATCTTGAGTGCGACTTCTTCGCGCATAAAGATGTCCGGATAGCGAGTCTTCTGGAAGAGAGACTCAAGAACGTCGAGTTGAGAGCGAGAGAAAGTTGTTCGCTCGCGCCTCTGTTTCCTGCTGCTCGCTGCACTCATGCAATACACTCAACTTATCTAAATACGCTGCGAACTGGGTTTTATTCATCACTTTCGCATTGTTTGAACGGCAATACTTTATGTATTAATTTTAATTTTAAGCCATCATATAGCCGTCTGCATCATACTGTTAACATAGCGAATATTAGTGTAAGCCTAGGAGTACTAGTTTCACACATTAAGCATATGCAAATCGGAAAAATTTTAGCGTCCAACTCCGTTTCCAAGCACTCCGAAAATATAAAACAATGTTCGTGTCGAAAATTGTCAGTTTTTGATTACACAGAAACAGAACAAGACAAATGCAATAATTTTTTTGGTGAAAACTACAATAAGTAGAAAAAAACTCAGATATTTTATAAACATTTGCCGAAGTCTGCGTTACATAAATCGCACAGACTAACAGTTCACTAAATATACAAAAAAGGACAAAAAGCCCAGCTATCGCTAAAATACCGACCGTACTGGTTGTCAGTGACCTTTAAGGTCATCTAAGGTCGATGATTTTCATTTCATTTGAAAGGGCGTATGCCACTTCCTATTAGTGATTAATAGTAACCTTAGCCTTATCCCTTACCGTTTTCGAGATGTGGCTAGTTTTCCATTAAATTTCTTACCTTTCCTTCATTTAACCCCAAATTTGAAAATGTTTCCCTTGCACTACATCGCTAAAATTTTGCATGCTTAGGTTTATGACATATGGCTGATTATTCTTTTAAAAAGTTCTTTCCTTCAACTTAACGCTTTGCCACAATACATTCGTGACAGACGACGAACGGACAAACAGACGTACAGACGAACGGACGACAACCATGCCAATAGCTCGACCTGGTCGGCTATGGTGCTCTGGATTTTCACAAGATTCTGGCTTATGGCTATCTAGGTTGACTCTGCTTCTCAAACTATTTATCAAAAAAATCTCTTAAAATTTGTGAATCCTGGTCGTGATTCGGATCTCAAAGCTGAGCGAAATTTTTTTTGCGCTTTTGTGCTTCATTCGTACGATATGAACTTATTCAGAATAAACAGAGGCACCGCCATTTCACCTGTTTGACTCTCATTGGTAACGTTTCTGACTGAAACTATAGCGAATGCAGCCAATAGCCGCAGAAAAAAAACAGTTGCTTATTAAATTTTTTGTTAGTGATAATTGGACTATTATCGCAACTGTCCATTACTGTGGTTCTGTACAATGTAGGCTATGTCACTGCCATACATACGTTGTTTTTTCGCGATAAAGCACGATAAGCTCTCTATTATTTGCCATGCAAGAAAAGCAAATTTCCCCTGACCTATATAAGTCATGCCTGTCGGCGTCCGCGATCTCATTAGGTCTATTCATGACAATGCTAACGATTAGAACGTTGGTTGTCAGAAGTGCTCTGTATAGTTGATTATCAATAGCATAGGCTTAGATATGGCACGTGCTACCATTATTTTAACCTCAAAGGAGGATAAGTCTATGAGTTCCGTTTCACTTAGCGGGAGTTGGGGCAGTGATACCTGGATAGACCATGGCCGGATGCAGTAAGTCGACGCCAGTTCCGGTCAGACAGAGTCCGTTGTAAGTCTTTGCGGTAGGTCCAGTGCCGGGTGCGCCGATGCCCGTGCCGGCGGCGGCCGACTGGAGCCCGGCGGCCACGTGGTGGTAGTGACTGGTCGCTGATGACCCGTACGACATCCCGTACATTCGGCCGTACGCCGTCGAGTACCCCTCGTACGTTGACATCGAACAGTAGAACAATCTGTTTACGACCGCTTGCTTGCAGCTTGCGACACAAAGACGATCGTAATGCGACTACGGCTGATTATCTGCGACGATAGCTGATCATCAGCCTTCCGCTGATCTGATCCAGTTAAGCCGCGTACCAACAACCAAGTGCTTGCGATCGTCTTCCCCGGACGGATTGTCAAAAACCTTGACGACTTACGCGGTCGTCGTCGCCGCTTTCAGCAACAACAACGACGAAGACGACCGCACAAAGTCTCTTCAACGAGAGGATTTGGTCGCTAACTTGATCCTGAGGATGCCGGAAGCGGCTTTTCAGTGAAAATCCGCGGCAGGCTAGCTACTGCAGCAAAGAACTGAAGATATTTTGGTACGCACTCCAACGCACTGCAGACGTCGCTACGTAGACGCCGATTGTTGACGCTAAAGACTCGCGCCTAGCTCTGTGATTGTCGCTTCTCGCTCGCTGCGTCTTAAGAAATTATCTCCCAGCCTGCAGCTTAGCTCTTCGGCGACTTTACACCGATGGTGACGGTGGTGGTGGGGAGATAAAAAGCGGAAGGCGGAGATGGTGGAATGACAGCGTGGCAGCAAAAGCGCGCACCTGCTGGTGGGCGGTCGCTGTGAGGCGTTGCAGTGCTGTGATTGGCCGCAGCAGCAGCAGCAGCGATGACGTCACGCGGCAGTGCGTTGAATTCAAGTCGCGGTGCGGTGGGTGATAACGTGCCTGATGACGTCGACGATGACGCTGTACTGTGATGACGACGTCACCGCTGCGGCCGCACAGAACGGTGCTCCAGCGGTCACTGTCAAGTCTCCAGTGGCTTGTAGTTGAGTCGACTTGCTGCGACGTCACTTTCAGACAGAACTGATTTCGCCGGACACGAGCGAGCGACGGCAGCATTAGAATCATCGGCACTTTAAAAATTAATTGCGTATTAGTTTTTTATGCATAGTATTTACATCAATTTTTGCATTATCAGCACCGACTGCCGTGTTCATTGTTTAAGGGCAAGTCTGTAAAATATTATGAGAGACTGGACTTGCAAATTGCCACCTCAACTTTTGGAAGGAGTTAACGGAAGTCACCTTATGTACGCTGTCTGTCAACATTCATAGAATAATACAAGCCTTATTTTAGGCTCGATATTAAAATGTTTTTTCAGTGAGAGTAATAGATATCTTTTTTCGCCACCATGCTATATGTTGCAAAGTCGTACTCTTAACACCGAATTATATTTTAGTGTTGTTCATAAATTATTGTGCGAATAAATATATAAAAATGCATTTATTGTTGTAAATTAGGTCGAGTCTTAAAATGTAGCAAACCCCTGCTTATGTTAACGATACTGTTTGCACAAAAACCGTACATATTGCATCAGCTATCTCAAAATGCATGCACAGTCAAAATAATGGTCCAAATAAATTTCATTCTACCAAAAGTAATAGAAAATAAAACTGATGTTATTTTACAAAACGAATTTAATTTAAGTTAACATCGACTACATTTTAAAATTAAAAAAAACTTTAAAAATGTATTATCAGATTATTATAAAATTGTATTATTAAAACAATTTTTATTGCGCGACTGCTTTTCAACAACAGATATTAAACTTTTTAAAAATTATTAAATATTGTTTCATTCTATTGACTTTTCGAGAAACTGCCATTGTTACAAACATTACTATAAATTATGTAACATTTTAACAAATTGTAAATAAATTGTAGTTTTTTACATGCTGAAAAAACTGTTTTCAGTATTTTAGTACAATGACGTCGTTCGACACAAGTAGGCCTAATGTATTTAAACTGCGTTTCTTCATAGAACGTCTTCATAGACAATATTAAGACTGTTTGTCGCACAGGGCGACTTCTTTGATATTACACAGAGACGGTAACAAGTATCTACATATTCGTAGTCAAGTGACGGGAACACAGAAAGAGAGACGGAGAACGTAATCCGGCTGTTTCTCGCGCCACACTGTAGCGTCCTATAGAACTATTAAAGCATACTGTTAACGACGTGCAATTGAAATGCAGAGAATCGCGCACGCGCGCCGCCCGACCAGCTCCGTTTGAAGTCGCCGCAAATACGACTTCAACCAGCACCCGGCGTGCAGGGAGGAAAAGGGGGAACCAATGAGCGTGAAATAGTCTTCCCTTCTCCCTCTGTCCCGTTCCTTGGCTGGGCGACGTCGCTCATCGGCATGACGTAACGTGTGTACGTGGGTGGGTGTGAAGAAAACGTGTTTGTGTCAATTGAAAACGCGCTGGGCCGGTCCTGTATATTGTTCAGTACCACTGAAGTCGATCGAGCGTGACTGTGTGTTTGTGCGACACGATACAAACTAGCTACTTACTTACTTATTTTCGACGACGAGTACATCCGTCATTCAACTATAGAGAACTTAACGAACTTGGTGCCATTTGCTGATGCCGTTGAACGCCGCAGAATAATCCGCTGAGGTCAGGGAACAAAACAAAATTGCGCATCATTTATCTTTAGCCTACGCTAAACACGACAAGATTAAAAAGCAAAACGATCTCGTCACAAAAATGACGAAGACAAATAAACGTGCAGGGCACATATCGCAGATTGACTGTAAGAGAAATGTGCGCAGAAAGTTGTTTGATTTACTCAAATGTACGATTTTTCAGCGGCAATTGACGGCTGGACAGTCAAATATAGCTCGTGCCCTGTAAAGAACCTCGGCTCGGTAGAAACTCTTCGACGTCTGCCCTTGAAGTCACCTCTAGTTACTGGCCAGCAAGTGACCGACTGACTGACAGATGTCTGTCCGTCCATCCGTCGGCTTCATGCACGATGGCCATTCAACGCCATTGAAATACAGAGCGCGGTTTTCAACGCAGCAATCGCCATCGTCTTCGGCGTAGTATCGCTCGTTAACTGAGCAAATTGCCGACTGCGACGTATTGGGGCGTTGCATCGTTCATCATGCAAGAGCGACGTCTTGAAGCTGTCATTGACATTATTCACGCTTAGGCTTACTCCCCTTGGCTTTGTTGATAAAGCACATGTAATATAGACATCGGCTGTCGACAATATATTATGCGCTATAGCAGCTACTGCTTTCAGCGCGTCTTAGCAATCGCAATTCTGTCTGTCCGTCACACTGGTGGATTAGTCAAAAACGGTGCAAGCTAGGATCACGAAATTTTTACCGTCCGCTGCCTAGAAGACTATAGTTTCAGGAACCGTAAAGCTTTTTTACAAATTCGAAAGGGGTTACCCCAAACGAAGGCGCTAAATGAGAGAGGGTAGGAAAAATTTCGATTTTTAGCCAATGAGTCGCTGTATTCCAGTAACGGTACAAGATATGGCCTAGGTTACTATTAATCACTAATAAAGAGTCGTACACTGGCACCGAATTCAATTACATTGAATGACGTTGAACGCCAAAAATAAGGGGTTTATGGATTTTTTTGGCGAATTCGGGCTGTTTCATGAACTCTAGTTTAGCATAGAACGTACATTTTTAAGAATCCAAGTTTTGATCTCTCAAGGAGTCTTCCATACGGAGACCTACAATTTAAGTACTCTTTCAAGACATATCTTCTTGCTGTACACTGGCTGCCAAAGTGGCAGGACCGCTGCTATTGCGCGTCACGTGAGCTTTGCCCAAATTACTTGTTTTGCTAAAATGACCACGGCAAATAATACTGGCACAGCAATTCTCTGAGGGACTCAGCTTACCTGCTAGAGTATGTTCGAAGATATCGGCCGATTAAACAAATCGAAAGACTAATACCAGTAGTTAGATTATGCGTTCTGCATTCCGCAACGAATCAGCGAATGACTGTCATTGTGGCCATATTAATTTGAGCGCGAATCAGAGCTTGATATGGCGGCAGTGCCAAGAGGCGTAAGTAATGAAGTTAATTTGCCGTGTGTCGACTGGTCTCAATGGAACTGCTACGGAATGCATGCGACATCGAACTATCAGTACCTCGACAGACAAATCACACACGGAAAAATCTCCCCTGCAACAAAACTCCCTCTGCAACAGAACCCAGTCTATAACAGAACCCTCTCTGCAACAGAATCTAACCGCCGGTGCCTGCGCTCGTCACCATCGGCTCTACTAACTGTCAGGCCAACGCGACTAGTGACCATGGGCGACCGTGCCTTCCCGGTGGCCGGCAGTCGACTCTGGAACACTTTGCCGCACGACGTCAACTCTGCTCGCACATTGCCTGTTTTCTGCAACCGTTTAAACACATATCTGTTTATGCTTTTCTTTCCTGTCAACAAAACTCTTTTTTTCCTGGCTTCCCACAGTGGTTCAGCAGTATCTTCTAAAACATTAAACCACTATTAATAACTTGTATGTATCTATGTATGTATGTAACGACAAACGCCCCCTACAGGGCAATCTCCTGTCGACAAAACCCTTACTTTACAAAAGTTCTTCTTAACAAAAAATACCTTTTTACGGCAAGACAGCCGCTAAGACAAAACTTTCCTACGATGAAACTTTTTTATATGCCATATTTCTGTTTCTTACTGTCGTGTATAGGGTTTGTCGCGGAAAGGATGTCAATAAAAAACTCCAACCATACGCGGTGTTAAGACTTTAAGCCACATATGTGTTGGACTCTGCGGCACACCAAGATGGGACGCTTTTGTCGCACGTGGATGAAAGACGTACGTCAAGTGTTCGGGCGATGATTAGTACTGAGTGTGGTCAGTCCAGGACTGCGGCACTGGCGAGTGAAGCAGCGAATGTCAAGAGGTGGCGACTGACCACCCACGTCGAACAATGAGAACACCTGCTAGGCGACGAAATTGAGACATTTGATCTGAGTCGCACATGTTGCCACTACTAACAAATTGATATCATCTCTCGTCGGCATCACGGCGTCAAGTAGGCAATATAGAACCCCATGCTGGTCATTGACGCACAGTAAGTAAGTAAAGCGTGAATTTGTTCCGTCACCTAAACGCCCTCGTCCTTACATTAAATTCACAAACCGTCAGTACCTGTCATCTATGCATCGTTAAGCTACAGGTGAGGCGAGTGTGGACAAATTGGTGTGCAATGGCTCCAGTGACACGTGGGTGTCGCAAGACCAGCATTGCACACAGTGTGGGCGGTGGTCAGCAGAAGATAGTTCGTTAAAGCAGCAAAAGATCACGTCTGCTGCTGCTGAAGAAACGGAATTAGTTGCACACTGCACACGGTAGTTTTAATCAGCTGTTAATCCGACGTGTCTGCGGGATGCCGATAAGCAGATTATCGCCATTGAACCTCTGCGGCATATTGT
>Ga0209454_1004223_pt1 | contig 10646 bp, 9 predicted proteins | sample WorMetHERISLAND1_2_FD_187400 | JGI IMG/M metagenome (GOLD analysis project Ga0209454, IMG submission 187400) | Marine gutless worms symbiont microbial communities from Max Planck institute for Marine Microbiology, Germany - Olavius geniculatus... | ecosystem: Host-associated > Annelida >...
GCGCAAAAGAGCGGATAATCACGCTGAATTTCGCTTCCGAAAGGTGTGAACGCCTGAAATACCTATTTTTCCCTCGCATAACATAACCTTAGCATGCTCTCGCAGTGGCTAAAGTTATCTAGACCCTTCTTTTTTGTTCAAGGTATTGTCCTCCTTTGAGTCAGCATGGACAAAGCGTGCATCCGGGATACGAGAATGCACCGTGTTCTGATGATCCCCCAACGGTGAGCGGGTAAAGTACAAGCGAAACTCTGCCGGCCCTCCGCTGCGACGAATATCAACCGGTAATGGCCGCGAATACCGCCGGCAATCGCTCCGGCAGCCGCTCCACGTGATCCACGATGGAGTAATTGTTCTCCCCGAAGATCCGGGCCACGTAGCGGCCAGCATTGGGGTCCAGGGTCAGACAATAGGTGTAGACACCCTGTCTGGCCAGGTCTTCTACCGCCTTCTTGGTGTCGTGGCGCAGGTATTGGGGGTCGCGCTCGTCGATGTCGGCGGGCTCGCCGTCGGTGATGAGCAGCACCAGCCGCTTCTGGGCCGATTCCTGGGTCAGGTGCCAGCCGGCGTGACGCAGGGCCGCGCCCATACGGGTGGAGAGGCCGCCCTGCATACCGGCCATGCGGGATTTGGCCTCGTCGTCATAGGGCTGATTGAAGTCCTTGAAGCGATAGTACTGGACGTCGTGGCGGCCATCGGAGGCGAAGCCGTGGACGGCGAAGTTGTCGCCGATGGCATCGATGGCCCAGGCCAGCAGGCCGGTGGACTCTCGGGTAAGATCCAGGATCGAGGGGGCCGTGTCGTACTCGGGCTCGCCCTCCTGTACGCCGATCTTCTCGTTGGTGGATTCGGAGAGGTCCATGAGCACCAGGATGGACAGGTCGCGGATGTGGCGGTCGATGCGGATGTTGATGCGTGGGTCCGGCATGACGCCGCGCCGGATGTCGATCATGGCCCGCACCGCGGCGTTGAGATCCAGCTCCTCTCCCTCTTCGTAGCCGCGCCGGCGCACGATGCCCTGGGGTTGCAGGGCATCGATCAGGCGGCGGATGCGGCTGGCGATGGGCTTGTACTTGGTGAGGATCTCGTCCATGCGCTCGGGGTCGTCCTTACCCTGGCGGCGCTCGATGACCGTGGCCCAATCCGGGCGGAAGAGCTGGACGTGATAATCCCATTCCTGATAGTGGTAGGGATCGGAGACTGGCTCCTTGCCCCACATCTCGTTATAGCTGATGCCTTCGTCCTCGTAGGGGAAGAGCTCGGTGGCGCAGATCCAGACTTCCTGGGCGTCGTCCCCGGCCAGCTCGCAGTCTGTCTCATTGGCCATCTCGACCGCGGAGACGTATTTGCGTACCTGCTGTTTGTGCTCGGGCAGATAGTCCAATCCCGCCTCCACAAACATATTCTCGGTGAATGCCCAGATGTACCGATTGTCGTCCCGGTAGGGGATGGGCCAGCTCTCCATGACCCGCAGATTGGGCAGGGCAACCTGCTGGATAACCTTGTTGTAAAAGGTGACCCCCGCGTCCCAGCTGAGCTGGTTGTCATCGGCACGGGTCTCCAATTGACGACGAAAATCGGAGGCTGTGTTGTTGATCAGGGACTCTTCGTCCCGGTAGTGGGGGTCGAGCAGGGCGGTGGCCAGACGCATCATCATGTCCATCATGGGGTGGAGCTCGACGAACTCGTCGTCCGGGGTCATGGGAGCCGTAAAAAAGCTCAGCCACAGCTTGCGCAGGCCGGGGAAATCGCGAATCGCCAGATACTCGACCCGGGCGTCTTCGAACAGCTCGATGAGCTTCATCTGAGCGGGACTCAGCTGCTCGGCGCTGATCGGTTGGCGGGTGTAGACCATGTGGGCCGCGCAGTGGGCGGCGCTCGCCCGGTAGACCTCCATACCCGAGATACCGCGGAAGGGATCGAAAGCGTCCGGCAAATGAATCTGGAAGTCTTCGATGAAGGGTTTTAAGCCCTGGCGGGTCTCGTAGTCGCCGGAGGTGGGGCGCATGAAGAAGGCGCGGGCCCACAGAGCGCGCAGATAGAAGTTGAGCTTGCGCTGGTTATCGACGAACAGGGTCCCGCGGCGCTCCTTCTGGAGTACGGACCGGGAGGACTCCGTCTTGAGGCCGAAGTAGGCCATCTGTCCATCCAGGTCCCGCTGATGGGCCTGGGCCCCCCACAGGGCCCACCGGCGCAAGCCCCCCAGCGTGAGCTTGGAGAGCAGCTCGTCCATGTTCTCCATCATGGGACGCAGCCCCCGCGGGGCCTTGCCGGCGAGCTGATGGAGCAGCTTGAGGTAGCTGCGCATCACGTCGACATCACCGAGCCGCTGCGCGGCCAGCGGCATGTTGGCCATCATCAGGGTGACCACGGTCCCGGAGGTGTGGGAGGCGAGCTTCATCAGGGCGCTGACGATGTCGGGGATCACGTCCTCCCCCAGCTCCTTGGCCACGCCGGGCATCTCCTGGACATAGGTGAGGATCAGGTCCTCCCCCTTGTTCAGGGTACCCATGGCCTTCATACCCGTGAGGTAATGATTGAGCCCCTGGGGGGACATGACCCGGGCCGCCTCGTGATAGCTCGATTCGAGCGCCTGGCGGTGCTCGTGCCCCGGCTCGGTGTTGAGACTGGTGACGTATTCGGAGAAATCGATGGTCATGGTTTCACCTTAGAATAAAGAATCCTGGATAGGCCCGGTGTCGAACGCGGCGTAGCGCAACACGATACTGGTATCCGTTTTAACCAAACAGCTTCTCAGACAGGCTTCTCGCGTAGACTATAGTTTAAAGGTTGCGGGAACGAGCTTCCATGCGAGAAGGGAAAAGGTGGTGGAAGATAGAAGCCATTGAAATCCACTGGCTACCCTTCGAGCAGGTCCTGGATTGGTGCCGCGATGGTACCATCACCGATGCCGAGACCTGATCGGCCTGTTCCGCACCCAGGCGTTGCATGGGAAAGCGGGCCGATCCGAATCAAAATAGGAGAAGATCATGATCGATGCCTATGAGTCATGGCGGTAAGGTGATGCAAAAAAACGCATCCACCCCGGCGGACCAGGGTCCGGTCCACGACAGCAGCTATAAGCTGCTATATTCGCATGTCGCCATGGTCAGCGACCTGTTGCAAGGTTTCATACCGGGCGCCTGGATCGATGAGCTGGACTTGACCACGCTGGAAAAGTGTAGCGGCAGCTACGTCAGCGATGATCTCCGTGACCGGGCTGACGATCTGATCTGGCGCGTGCGCTGGGGTCATGACTGGCTCTATGTCTACCTGTCGCTCGAGTTCCAGTCCGGCATCGACCACTGGATGGCAGTCGCATCCAAACCTACCTCGGCCTCCTCTACCAAGACCTGATCCGTACGCGGCAGCTGAGTAAGACAGGCCTGCTGCCGCCGGTGCTCCCCATCGTGCTCTATAATGGGGCCAAGCCCTGGAATGCTGCGAGGACCCTCGACGACTTGATCGAACCGGTGCCGCCCATGTTGAGCGAATACCGGCCCCGCCAGGCGTAGTTCCTGTTCGACGAGCAGCGCGTGGCCGAGCAAAGCGACCTGCCGCGGCGCAACCTCAGTGCCGCGCTCTTCCGGCTCGAAGCCAGCCGCACGCCGGCGGAAGTACTGGCAATCCTCCATGCCCTGGTCGAGTGGCTCAAGGCCCCGGAGCAAACCGGCCTGCGGCGGGCCTTTACCGTGTGGCTCAATCGGGTTTTTCTCCCCAAGCGACTGCCGGGCGTCGAATTCGAGTCCATGACCGATTTGCATGAGGTACGCAACATGTTGTCTAGTCGTGTAGAAAGCTGGACAGACTAATGGAAACGCGAGGGTCTGGAGCAAGGTCTGGAGCAGGGCCGTCAAGAAACCCGCCACCTGCTCACCCGCCTGGCCCGTCGCCGCTTCGGTCCGGCGTTCGCCGCACAAGCTGAACCGCTCTTGATGGCGGTCTCCGACCCCTTGCAGCTGGAGGAGCTCGGCGATGCACTCCTTTCCTGCCCCGACGGAGCCGCTTGGCTGCGTGTCTTGCATCAGGCACAACACACGCCGATCGCCGGCGACAGGCGCCCATAACCAACATGCAAGAGAGGATTGGTTCTGAAAGATCCCTCACTACGCTCGGGATGACAATTCCCTGCGGTCGAGATGACGAGGTATGATTTTATGAAAAAACCTTATGTAGGTCTGCTTGCCGGTGTTCTGGCATTTGGGATGGGCGCGGTACCGCTCGACCCTTTGGTAACGGATGTCGAAGCTAAACGGTTTGGGGGAGGATTCGGACGCAGCTCGTTTCGATCCGGGAAAGGGGTGAGATTCAAACCTTTCTCTATTTCAAGGTCGTCGAAACTCAGGAGGATTGGTAAGCTAAAAGGAGACATAAAGACCGGAAAACCCAGGAGGACTGGTAAGCCGGAAGGGGGTATAAAAACCGAAAGGCCCAGGGGGACTGGTAAGCCGAAAAGAAGCATAAAAACCGGCGGTGGAAAAGGAGGAATTGCTACGACCGGACGAAGCGCACGGACAAAGGCAGCGATCAATGCAAAACGGATGCGCGATAAATTTAAGAAAAGGCCTTCACCGGTGGTTTCCGGTCGAGCGGGTAAAGCCCCGATGATTAAAGCGCAACGTCGTGCGGCAATTGATAAAATGTATGCTGATAACCCAATTTATCGACGGGCTCGTAAAACCGATAGGGGAAGCTATTGGAAGCGGCGTGAGCGGTTCTATGGCAGGGATTATGAGCCGCCGGGTTATGTATACAATATGGCCCCTTCATATGGTCTGTTCGGGACAGTCTTTCTTGCCGGTTTGCTGAATAATGTTTCGAATGCGGGAGCATTTGCCCACCACCATCAAAATGATCCGGGTTATCAGGCGTGGCGTAGAGAAGCGGATGAGTTAGCCAAGCAGAATAAAGAGTTGCGTAACAAACTCGCTGCAATGGATGCCGAGGCCGCTAAACTCGAGGGAACACCTGTCGATCCGGCTTATTTGCCGAAGGGCGTCGATCCCGATGTTGCTTTGGCATCGGGTGTCCGTGCTGCGACATTGCCCGAACTGAGGGTCTGTGTGGGGTCGCAATCAGGGGCTTATTATCGGGTGACCGAGCAGGTCCTTGGTTTGAGCCTTGGTGATACGGTCAATGTCGTACCGGTAGAGACGGTCGGATCGAGCCAGGTACTCGAATTCCTGGTCGATGGAAAGTGTGATGGTACATGGGTCCAGAGAGATAGCTACTGGAACTACATCGAGGCGACAAAAACCAATAATTTACCCTTTGTACGTGTTGCTTCACCTTACAAAGAGGCCGTTCACTTGATCTGTCATGCGTCCGGTCCGGGTAAAATCGACAGGCTCACCGAAGATCATAAGGTCTGGTTTCCGAAGAAGTCCGGTGCGGCGGAGACCTGGAAGAATTTTATCGGTGAGGATGCCGGCTATGGGGAGGTCCGGACTGTTTTAAATACCCCCTCGATGGCAGTCGCCTCGAACAAAGAGGCATTGTTGAAGGTGATCGATGCCCGGTCCTGCATGATGTATGTCGCGGCTCCGGGGGCGACCGAGTTTATGAAAGTGGTCGAGGAGATGGCGGTAACCAGAAATCTTGTTATGATCGATGTCAGTGACGGCGATCTTGAAAATACGACCGATCCGGCGGGTGAAGATGTGTACGAGTACAAGGAGGTCGATTCATCCGTGTACCCGAATCTCGCACGTCAGAATGGGATGATTTTCGGAAGTGGTGACATCGATACGCTCTATGTGAGGGCCGACTTCGTCATCGCCAATGCGTGGAAGGATGCGAATCCCGGACTTTATCCATCACTTGCCTTTGATATCGCCTCGCTCGAGGATGAGATCAGAGCGGCAGTGAGTCAGTAACTCATCTAAGGTAACCGTTCAGCCTCCACCACGTTATTCCGGCTGGGACGCCGGAATCCAGGTGCCAGGGATGGCGAAAACGGCGGGGGGATGAACGATTACCATCTGAGGAGAAATTATTGAAATGATTGTCCAGTATCTGAAACGGAAGCTTGGAATCGGGGGCAGGGAGGTCCCCTTGACTGAAACCTTTCACTCTCCGTTGAGGGTTGCGCTGCATAGCACAATCAGATTGGAAACGGTCGATCTGTTGGTGTTGAAATCAGTGCTTCATCCGGACTTTGTGGTCCCGGATGGCGATCTGCAAATGCTCGCCATCGGCGGATTTGACCTGGATGGGGTGCCGGTCCATCAGCTCTATGTCCGGGACCAGTCGGGGGAAGAATTTGTCCTCCAGCTGGTCGAGGGCAAGGATTATCGATCCCAGACACCAAGCGTCGATGAGATCACGTTATTTAGACAGATTGCCACTTTGGAGCCTGAGACTGAGACCGCGCTTAATCGGGAGCTTGCGAACATCGGGTTTCATGAATTGACAGTGGGTGATATTGTCTATCACCGGTTGTGGGGAGACACTTATACGGAGAAGGCGGAGTTCCGAACTTATGATGAGAAGGTGATAACGCCGGCCGGTGTCGAGACCTATACGAATCAATGGCTGTTATATGGTCGTGAAGTCGAGAGCCCGATTGGTGGTGATCCGATCAATGAATATCTACTAGTCGGGCTCGAGGAAAACGAATCGGCTGCGCAGCTGATGATGCAGGTTGGGATAGCACTCAATCAAAGTGACATTTCCGTTCAATAAAGGGCACCTTGAAAAATAGCTGTTTTCACCACGCAAGGGCCTCCAACCCATTGATTATCCATGTGCTCCGTTGACGAAAATCGCATTTTTCAAAGTGCCCTAAAGAAGAGGAGAAGACTACCATGTTTGGTCGATTTATGAAGAACTATGGAAAAGGTAAGCTCACCGATGCCGTCGGTGGGCTGCGGGATGCGATTGTCGGGTTTGACCCGGAAGGGGCAACCGAGGCGGAAATCGCTACGATAGAGGAGAACTTCGATAAGGTCAATCGAGAGTTCTCTAAAGCGAAGCAGGATTGGCTCCGGGAGAAAAAAGAGGCCGATACGATCGAGGAGCTGTACCAGCAACGGTTGGCCGCGGCTGAACACATTCAGCAGCAGCTCGCTGCACAGCCCGATAATGCCGATCAGCTGAATGCCGCATTGAGCCAGCTGGTCGAGACACTCGAATCGATGGCACCCGAGATCCAGCGAGAGAAGGAAGAGGCCGCAGACGCAAAAGAGGTGATGGATGACCTCGAGGCAACGGTAAAGCTGTATGCTGAGAATCTGAAGACGGCACGGAGTCAGCTGAAGGCCGCTGCACGTGCCATGGAGAAGGCAAAGCGGGATGAGGAACGTGCTGCTATGAAAGCGGAACGAGCGGCACGGCTTGCCGGTCTGAAGCAAAACGGCTCGATGCTCGGATCGGCGCTGGAGAGCATGAACAAGCAAGCGGTCGAGGCGCAGGCGCGGGCGGATGCCGCAAAGCATAAGGCGGAGCTGCTCGGACCGGCCAAGGTCGAGGATAATGCTATTGTCAAGCAAGCGCTTGCCAGCGTTTCCGGAGCCTCTCCCGGCCCAGCATCGATTTCCGAGCGGTTGGCTGCTTTGAAGAAGTAATCCTGATCCGTTCAGAAGATTGATTGGAGCCATTATTGAACTTTTTCGGTTCGATAATGGCTTTTTTGTATAACGGCTTGGCTCAGACGCCCAGTGCCGCGTGGCACCGAGCTTGAAGGCTGCTGAGGAGCCGGACTGCGGCATTGGGTCGCTTGCAGCTGAATGTCAGGCGAATGATCCGTGGAAAATGACCCATCAATACCGTCGCCGATCGCGAACCGCATCGGTAGTGCTAAAATGATACTAATAAATGTTAAATTAGTTCTTCGATGCGGTTCGCCGCGGGCATCCCTGCCCGCCGGCTCACCGCATCCTACACTCCCGGCACGATACGGCACGCGTGAAAATCCCTCTAGGGCCCCCCGATTATGACAACCTCGGCCGCTCGGTCGTAGCGGCCGGTGCCGAACATTTGCAACGGCTGCTCAGTGCCTCCATTGGCCCGGCTCCGGGTGGACGTTATCTGCACTGGGACGAGCTCCACCACAAGACGCCTCCCACGGGTCTCTCCCATGAGGACTGGTGGTTCGCCGTCAAGAGTGCCCGCTACCTGCTCTACAAACCGCTCCCGCTTCGGGACAAGGGGGGGCGCCCATTCCAGTTCGTGCTCGCCGATCCGATCCTCAGCCGGCTCCATCGCATTGATCGCGATGCGTCCGGCCAGATCCGCCTCGCAGCCCCGATCGCCAACCCCGAGACCCGCGATACCTATCTGATCAGCTCCCTAGTCGAGGAGGCCATTACCTCCAGCCAGCTGGAAGGCGCCTCCACAACCCGGCAAGTGGCCAAGGAAATGCTGCGCCAAGGGCGCCGGCCGCGGGATCAGAGCGAGCAGATGATCTGCAACAACTTCCAAGCCATGCGTTCGATCTCCGAGCGCGTTCGTGAGCCCCTGACGCTGGAAGCAATCCTTGAGCTACACCGCGTCCTGACCCAAGACACTCTGGACGACCCCACCGCCGCGGGCCGGCTGAGACATCCAGGGAAACGTATCGAGGTGGTTGATCATCGCGACAACCGCGTCCTGCACGTACCCCCCGCCGCCCATGAGCTCCCCGCACGCCTGGACCTCCTATGCCGATTCGCTAACCAGGCCGATAGCGAGCCCTTCGTGCATCCGATCATCCGCGCGATTCTCCTGCACTTTGCGCTCGCCTACGACCACCCCTTCGTCGATGGCAACGGGCAAGTCGCCCGCGCTCTCTTTTATTGGTCCGCCCTGTCCCGCGGCTATTGGCTCCTGGAATTCGTCTCGATCTCCAGGATACTGAGAAAGGCCCCGGCCCAATATAGTCGCTCTTACCTGTTCACCGAGACGGACGACAGCGACGTCACCTATTTCATTATCCACCAGTTGACGGTCATTGCCGAAGCCATCGACGCGCTTCAGGCCTATCTGCGCCGCAAGGCCGAGGAGTTGCATGAAACCGAGTCGCTGCTACGCTCGTCCGAGCAGCTGCAAGCCGATCTCAATCACCGTCAGCTCGCATTGATCCACCATGCGCTTCAGCATCCGGGCGCACGCTACACCATCGAAGGACACCGTCAGAGCCATAGCGTAGTCTATCAAACGGCCCGGACCGACTTGTTGGGACTGGTCGGACTCGGAATCCTGGTAAAGCAAAAAATGGGGCGCTCATTCGTTTTTCTTGCTTCCGCATCGCTCCAGGATCGATTGGGTAATTTTGTTCGCGGCTAGGTCCTGTTGACATTTCGACGGCTTCCGGTCGCCAGCTATCGTTACGCTAACCCGCCCAATGCCGCGTGGCACTGAGCTCGAGAGTTGCTGAGGAGCCAAACCGCGGCATTGGGTCACCTGCAGCGCTTTGTCAGGCCGCCACGGAAAGACGCTCAACCTTGACCTTTCCGAGAGACTTTTCCGTAACCCACAAATCGTATTGAACCTGTTGGTTCAGCCAGCTCTCCGCTGACGTACCAAACGCCTTCGACAAGCGAATTGCCATTTCCGGACTGATTCCCGCGCGCTGGTTCAAGATTGCCGAAAGCGTTTTACGGCTCACACCCAAGGCTTCAGCTGCCCGTGTGACGCTCAGCCCCAGTGGCTCGAGACAAAGCGCTCTCAGAACTTCACCCGGATGAGGTGGGTTGTGCATCTTCATCTCAAATCTCAATGATAGTCTTCGTAATCGACCTCGAGCGCATCCGGTCCCTCGAACTTGAACGTGATTCTCCAGTTTCCACTCACGCGGACCGACCAGCGCCCGGACTGCTGCCCTTTAAGCTCGTGGAGGTAGAGGCCTGGGAGGCCCATATCCAAGGGCGCAACCGATACATTCAGCCGACCTAAAATCAGCCGAATTCGCTTAGCGTGGGCGGGCTGGATTCCGGACTTTGACCCTGTCAGTAAGAAGCGTTCCAACCCGCGGTGCTTGAACGTTCGTATCACAGACCTAAACGTAACCTAGCCCGTAACAGGTTACAAGGTCTATTTGTGCGAAGCCGGTCAGAAAGCGGCTTAACTATATGTTGTACTAGCATGCGGCTTTCCATTAGCGACTATTCGCTGGCGAACTTGCTGCCGGCTTGGTCAAGGTCGATAATCCCCCATCGCTGGTAGCTGGCGACTGGCAGGGCTACCAGTCGCCAGCTATCGGCTTGGCTAAGCTGCCACCAAAAGCAGAGGTGTACCGTAGACGAAAACCGTGATTTTTCAGAGCGCCCTCAAGTGAGAATACCTCCAGCTCCCATCAATGCCTGTGGTGCGTCGAGTCGTCGTCGCCTCCCGCCACTGCGATGCGTTCCACGTCTTCCACGGAAAGACCGAGCAACTCGGAAACTTCCCCGACACCATGTCGGCTCAACAGACGACGCACAATCCGCGCCTCACCTTCCTCCCTACCTTCCTCCCTACCTTTTTCTAAGCCTTTTTCTCACCTTTTTTCTCACCACGTTCAAAGCCGATGGCGAAAAACGGCATGGATTCGATATCGATTTCGGTCAGCATGTGTTCGGCCTCCTCAAGCTGCGCCTTCAGATCCCGGTTCTTGGATAGGATCTGCAGCATGGTCATGTGTTCGCGGAATCCCCGCTCGTCGGCACCCAGCAGCTCCCACAAGCGGT
>Ga0209454_1004228_pt1 | contig 10643 bp, 6 predicted proteins | sample WorMetHERISLAND1_2_FD_187400 | JGI IMG/M metagenome (GOLD analysis project Ga0209454, IMG submission 187400) | Marine gutless worms symbiont microbial communities from Max Planck institute for Marine Microbiology, Germany - Olavius geniculatus... | ecosystem: Host-associated > Annelida >...
AACTGCTTTATTGCAAATTGTCCAAAGAGTGTGCGAGTGAAAGAATTTCGAAAATTGGCTAATATTTGTCAAAGATATGGACAGTTACAAAGTGGGACGTTTTTTTGAGACACAGTGTATATGGGAGACCTGTTTTTAATGTTAGCTTAACTGTGAAGTACCTAATCAATTTCCGACATGCGGAGATGTATTAATAATAATATTATACAGCTAGAACAAAAATTCAAATAGAAGCCTACAAGTTCACGATTTGTTGAACAAACACTAGGTTTTCAGGAGGGCGTCAAAACGAATTAGGCTAGGCTAGCCGTACACTGTACACGCTGATCTTATAGACGCTGAAATATTAAAAAAATAGAAACAATATCAAAACATTGGTTTAGTTATGAGTTGCGTAAACTATTTTTAGGAAAAATACTATTTAATACAAAATATTTTGCTTACACGGTTTTTTTCGATAGATCACGACTCAGGGAAATCCACTATCGCGTAGGCCTATGAGGTTCGTTAGGCTAATTTGGACAGAATTTACAGACAGAAACACTGACCTTTTGACAGAATTATATCACATTTACGTAGCAGGTCAACAAACACAATATTACAACACGATTATTTTCAGATTAAACGAAAAGTGTTTACCTCGTCTAGCTATAGGCAAACAAGCCGTTGACGGGAATTTCCCCGTGTTGACGTTGCGGAAAACGAAAGTGAAAGTGTGTTAACATTGACGCATTTACTACAACAGCGAATACGTTAGGCTAATCGTTCGACTATAATCGCTTAATACATTGAGCTGCAATTTTTATAATTTTTTTAGATTACCATTTTGGGTGGGAAATTACGCTAAAATTAAATTCTTCCCCTAGCGTCCTCTCAGCAATGAGCTTTGATTCTGCCTTACTTAGGCTATTTGGCTATAGGGCCTACAGAATTTAGCCATTCATCATTGTGTTTACATTGGTACTTTGTGCACCATTCGAGGCCAAAAACGTCAAACAGTTATCCGTTTAATTGTCTCTATTTGTCCTTTTTTTCTTCATTGCTGCTTCGGGCTGCGCTACTTAGGCATAAGTTCGAGGAGACAAGACTTAGTATAGGCCTGTAGAAATTGGAACAAACGGTTCGACTTATTGCTGTTAGGCCTACAGTTACTCAATCTTACACATGCTAGGCCTACACAGCTACGCAGTATGCGCTTGATTCGTTCGCGACATAATGATAACGGCGTAGGCGTATGTGTGCTTTGATTAGGCCTAATTGATTGAAAACTTGGCAATGTTTTAGTATTTACGCTTATTAAAAATATAAAAAAACGTTTTTCTGAAAAAAACGATTAATGTTAATGATACAGTTAAAAAGCAGTCTGTGACCCAGTATTTGTGAACATGCAGTTTGACTTATGACGACCAGTGGAGCGTCAAAAAAAGTATTAGGCCCATAGGCCTAGTTTACAATCACTTCCCATTCCGGGCGACCAGGCGATGTGCACCGGCGGTTATCAAGGCATTATTGTTCACAGCAAAACGACAACAACAGTTTTCAGTTATTGCACAAAATTCAACTGCACAAGACACGCCACCAACAATTGAACAACAATATAACGGATCGGCTGAGTCCATGGTCACGTCGTAACGAGCATAACATCAGTCGCGTTTAGCAATCGATTCATTGCATTAACACAGCACGACGTATACATTGGCACGCCATACAAACAGACATATTACTCGTATACGTATACTGTACAATCAGCTTACTACTGACTTCTGCATAGACTGTGGCGAAGATCTAACGATAAAAAATGTCGGCGCAGAGTGCCGACATGTATGCAGTCGTCCGACGACAGTCTTATAGGCGCGGACAGTGCACTATGCCTAAGTGAACTTGTCATGCCTAGTTTGCAGTTAGCACTGGAGCTGCAAGAGCGCCTGAGCCGACCGTACTGTGGGTAGTCCCATGATCCGCAGTACCAGTCGTTTTTTGTTTTTGACGACTTGCTAGTGACCTTGATCTTTGACCCATTGAACCAAAAAAAAAAATCGAAACCGTGTTGCTTGTCTGCAAAGAAATAAAATGAAACGAAACAAAATGAAATGAAAAACATGGCACACCGGTTTCTTCTGCAATGGACAGTGTTCAGCCTAATGTTGGCATTTTTAAAATACTTTTTTTCTGTTTTCTAGTTAATATAGCCGGTAGAAGCATCGGAGTGATCGGACGGACGGACTGACAGGCGGACGGATGGATAATGTGGGTTCCAGACGGCCGCAAGATAGTATCAAAAAACATCACTGGCGGTCTAACAGTAAAATCCAGTGTTGTTAAGTTAACAATGCCAGAACAGTGAGAACACCCAATGCCACGGTCATCCCACAATGCACAAGCTGAATATAAAAAAAGTAAAGTAATGAACTTTTACCGGACGAAATCACTGAAAACAAAAAGTAGAATTACTTGATAGTTCGCCTAGGTATTAGCATTTTGGCAAACAGAGGCAAAAAGGTACAATTTGTAGGTCTACCACAGGTCAGTCCGCCAAGATTTTGGCATTGACTTTTGGTCCAAGGCCAGACCTCTGAGGCCAAAACCAAGGACTAACATCACTGCAAATATATATACCCACGTCGCCTCCAGTGGAAAAATTTCCTGGACATGCGCACCACAAACGGACGCGTCGACCGAAGTCGACGACGTTGAACCATCATCACCAGACGATACATGACAACATCGAGCACATAATTATGCACACGCACAGATGCACAGCTAGAAAAACAGACTCACGCCGAGTCCTGCAGAAACGCTGCACTTTAATTCTCACCGGAATAACATCAGCCTGCACCGCGATCCATGGTTGCAATAAACGTCTAATCGCTAAATTAATCAACAAATCAATAAATCAATCAATCATTTATTTGCTCCATGACACATCAGCCAAAATAGAAGACTGCAGTAAAAAAAGTTTACATAAGAAAGACGTGCTAGGCTCGATAGAGCACTTACGACTGAAAACTAAACTTAGCTTTTTTACTGAAAACGCGTTTTTAACGTTACATAGCCTGTTTTTCAAATGATGTCTTCTTTCTAACAAACAACGATCGGTCTCACGTTGACCATTACGTTATTACGCGCGCCTATATGTTACGGTTCATTCAACAAATAAAATGGACGCAATTGTGTTGGCACGACGGGTTGACTGAAAATGCCGGACATGAATTTGACAGACATGAAAATGAAGGACAAGATATACAGCGTTTGAAAATAGATTACATTACAATGCAGTGTGCAATTGTTTTTAAAACAACGCAGAACGCAAGTCCCAACAGCAAAATAAGTTGTATAATATGCATATGTATAATAGGTTGGAATGCATAAAATATTACAAAAACATTAACCTAAAATTAGCCACAGGTGAACAATGATAAACCGAAGTCTACTGAATATAGGCCTATTCAGCCACTTATAACATGTTTTGAATTTTAATGTCCGTCAATTTTGTGTCCGTTGAATTTTATGTCAGGCTACTTCATGTCCTGCCATTTTGTCTAAATTTGTCCTCCATTTTCATGTCCGTCAATTTCATGACTGGACACTTGGTCCGTCAATTTCACGTCCGTCAATTTTACACCTGGACATTTTGATGGTCCGTCATTTTCATGTCCGTCATTTTCAGCGCCCCCTGCACGACATATCAATTAACTCAAAACTGCTGTTGTAATAAAACGCAACTATACGAGTAAGGTGTACAACTGCCTGGCTGTTAGAACTCTTTATAAATGTATTCAAAGCGCGCTGTCAGTCAAAATACACAATATTTTTGGTCCGTTTCTGACCCAACCCCAAGACCTTAGATCAATACTCCTATGTTTACTTCAAATATTTGGACAAAATGTTAAAAAGCGTAGACTACTACAAAAAACGCAGTGGTTCTGGCAGGGGCGCTGAAAATGCAGGACCGGAAAAAGCAAGACCGTGATTTCTTCAGTCCGTCATTTTCCAGTACTGCATTTTCAGGCGACCCGTTCTGGCTTACGATTTCGCTCAGGCACAATAAACTGCGAAAAAGACGGTCGAGTAAAACTGTATTTTGTTGCATATGGTGGCATTAAAATTTCTATTCTCTTCCTAATATTCACTCCAATTCAATATACACAGTCCACACTTCCACAGTTCAAAAGCCTGTTTTACAGAAAATACGTATTACGCAATCGCGCTTTGTAGACAATCACAAATTCGCAATTAAGCTAATAATGCAGCGTCGCTAATCTCACAAATGGACAAGAATCATTAACGAATGAACGACAGAACTCAAGTGAAACAGTAACATTCAACAACAACAGAACTGGCAATTGAGAAAAACAGTATACAAATGCAAACAAATCAAACTATTTGTCAGTCAAACACAAGACGTAGCACGGACACACACTCGAAATTGACAGAAACGGTTTTAAAAATATATTTGATGAAAAAGAAGTGCGGTATTCGAATGTTTTTATCTCTCACACAAATTTCAGTTTTTTGATACAAAGGTAAAGCTGCGGCATAGATAGAAGTGCACAAAGCGTTAGCGTTCTATAAACTTCAGGCATTCGCATTTTCCACGCAAAATCAGCACCAAATGCAAATAATTTTTGCAAGCACTATGGACGAACTTCAGTTGTCGATGGACAAAAAAGCATTCTACTCAAAACAATAATTCAAACCGGACGCGAGTCGTAACAAATTGACCTAAAGCCTCACAGACGCATTTCAGCTTTGAACGACGCAAAAGTTTTTACATGTAAGAGATATGGTGTTTAAAATTATTTACAAATGCACGCAAATACTAAAATCTTCGAAATAAAAATGCCAGTTGCCATGGCCTTACTTTTCTACTTTGCTGTGTCAACTATATAGAAAATATTCCAAATCTGTATTCTACTAATTTTTGTATGTCTTTGTTGTTTTTTTTGTATCTGTAGTTCTAGGTATATAAGCTTCCTTACGCTGTCAATGTTTGCATATAGATCAAGCAGATCTTCTGCCATCTACGGTCTACCTGATTTTGTTGTGCTCTATCTATTGTACTATTTATAACTCACGAATTCACGATTGTAGACCTATATAGCACACTGCGTTAGCCTATGTATACTTCTAGCAGTTTTTTCTACAATAAAGAAAAATAAACAATCGTTGGACGTAATAATACTGAACTGCTGTTGTCTGTGCGTAAGACAGCGACACTACGAGAGCATCCATTCGACGGCATAACACAAGTATAATGCTGTAGCCAACGTCAAAACGCGTTTTTACTCGAATTTTTTTAAAGTTGCAAAAGTTGAATTTAAAAAGTGACTCTTTTTGCTTGATTATGTACTAAATCCATTGTTTCAGAATATACAATTTTCTTCGTATTCACCAAGTCTAGGCTAAATACAAAATCTATAACTTTATCAGTACCCGGTAACATTTCAATTCCTGCATAATAAGTGTTTTAGATCACCGTCACTGTTACACTAAAAGTTCAACAGCTATTAACAGTAACACTGCTAGATACAAAACAAGACTTTAAAACGCGTTTTATGAAACATAAAAACGTTTACAATACAAATGTAGTCGCAGCAAGTGTTCGATTTGGAACTACTGTTTGGCATCCTCTTTATTTATCATTTTCAAATATCAGAAAGTCTATGTTTCTGGGGTAGATCGATGATCTTACTAGTTACTAATTCTCTTTGCTAAATACAACTTTGCCGCAATACATCATTGATGACATCGTGCAACCGACCATCACTGAGATCAATTTTACGAGAAAAAAAATTGTGTCAACAATTCACAGCATGGAATATTTTAGCATACAACCTAGGCGGCGACAACTTTTAAGTCAGTCAGTGGCCAAGCCATTTATTTTGTCAAAAAAGGGACACTTTCCAATGTTGTTACTTCACTTTTAACGTGTCAGAATCTTAAACAGAAGACGAAAAAAACAAACTAAAACTATGATAGTCAATCCGTTGTCCCCTCTGGTTCTGCCACTACTCGAAACAGATGCAAGAAAAGAAACTAAATACGTCGAACAAAATTTGAGGTAAGCCTACTTACTTTGTTCAAAATTCAAATGGCTGTGAACCTATGATACAACTATTATGCTGGTTGATACTCCGAATATACACGGGAATTCTCACGACATACATTCAAACAGCGAAAATAATTCAGCACAAAAAATGTTCGAGGCTGTACAAAATTAAAGCTTCGTTACCAAACACAATATTATGCAGTAAGTAATGAAAATCAAATCTAACTCACGGGTTTGCATGGACTACATTCAAACGAAAACAAAGCTTAGAAACACAGCTTATACATGCATTATATCAGGCATTACGTTGGATGGGCTGTACAAGACATTATGCTTGGCAGATAATAATCGGCTAAAGTCCTTCAATTATCCATCACTAAATTATGTACACATGGACAATCCACAATATAAGCAAATGATCCGACGTCATGATATCAGGGAGTTAAACTTGGTTGAATTTTTTTGATAAAATTGACAGACGGAGGCACCCCCAGTTTTAAAACTGTAATGTGACTATTTTTATCAGCAATACATTCCCCGATCACGGTGCACTGTTCGTTTTTGTAATAATGTGCTTTGACCTTTCAATCTTGGCCATGTGGGGGGCAAATTCGTGACTTTCGTGACGTGGGAAACGATCGTATCATCCTAATCAAACGTCAAACGTGGCACCACGTAAGGGACATACGGACACAGGCTCACAAAGACATAAAAACAGACACACAGACAGACAGGCAGAGAAATGGACACAGTATCTGCACTGTAATAGAGCCGGTTATGTCTCGGTCGGCAATGCAGCCGAACAGTAACAGATCTTTTGACATTCCTTCATCCACTAAAAGTAATCCTGGTGCTGGCAAAAGTTGTGGGCTAAACCCCATTTTTATGTTTTCAAACACTTCAGAAAAAAATCCTAGATCTCCACGTTTAGATTATCGGAACTTCTGGGACGGAGGGAGGCTTTTGAGTTCAACTTCAACCAAATCGTTCCCCAACAGAAACTAGGGTCACAGCAGAGTGTTTCGGAATGCCGAGAAATATGTTACTGGGTGACAATAACGAGAGGCTTACAGTCCCACGGTACTCACGTCACGTGACAAATACAGTTCAGACAGGACAGACAGAGAGAGATGTAGGCTGTAGCACATGTCACATGGCAAGACACGCGAACGGGTTACTCGCTCGTCCAATCATAAAGTCGGACGTGACGTCACCGCGACATAACGGCTGCTGCTGCTGCTGTTGCTGCTGGAAATGATGCGGTTGCAGCGGCTGGCATGACGTCATGGGGAACCCCAGAGAATCCCCTGGCGGCGATGACGTCACGCAGGGGCCGGCTGGGGGAATCCGGGGGCCCCTGTCGTCGGCGGGAGGACTGAGTGAGGTGGTGGACGGTGCGGAGGGGGACAGCGGTTCTTCCTTGGGCTGACGACTGGGCGACGGTGCGCCGGACAACATCATCAGCTTGGATCTCTCGTTCAACTTCTTGCTCTTCATTCGACGATTCTGGAACCAGACTTTCACCTGTCAACAGACAGACAGACAATCAGGTAGACAGATATTTAATGAAATGCAGGCTTGTATCAGTTTTGTGAATTTAGCCGTCCATCGAAAATAAACTATCTTTATCGATACTAAATTACAGTATAATTTCCTAACTGCAACTGATCACAGTTTCCTAATTTGCTTAATTTTCAACTTTTAAATCCGCAAAGTTTTATAACCGTCATCCGTTACACACATTCGACATCACCTACTTGCGTTAATGTAGGTGTAGCAAGACAACTCTGTACTATAGCAGCGATTAGAGATCTCAAACCTCCGCCAAAAATAATGCCACCTAGCGAATACAGGGACTTAATGCAGCTGCTATCTCTTAATTGCCAAAAAAATCCTAGATAACACGCCTAAGCCAGAATACACAAAAGAATCAAAAACGCCACGAAGATCTAATTACTTCCTGTTTTGGCCACACCCTACATTCTGCATAGATTCGTCAAAATCAAATCGCAGTTATTTTTTTCGAAATACCGGTAACGCAGCTGACATAACTTCAAAAAGATCGACTCACCCAAAAACATGGCCTCATTCGTCGCTTTGCTTCGGTGTGGATAGATGCCTGATGAATAAACTTTTGTGACTTTTAATTTATCTTAACTCTACTTTTAGTTTACGCTTTCATTTTAGCATGTGTTTGTGTGCTTAGTGTACGATTTTGTTATAAAGTAAATAGATGGGAATAAGTTTATGGAGCTTATATTTATGTTGTTACAGTGAGACGGAGGACTATAGCCTACCTGTCGCTCGGTAAGGTGCAGACGGGTTGCGATCTCCCAGCGCTTCTGACGAGTGATGTAAGTCATCGAGCCGAACTCCTGCTCCAGTATCGTGTTCTGGTAGCGAGTGTACGGCTTCCGCTTCTTGCGACCGGAAGTGCACGACTGATCTGCAACGTTCACAACATCTTCTTTTAACTTTTCGACATAAACTTGAAACATTCTTATTTTGTCGATCTTACGACACGTGATTATCTGTGTTTTGTCTTAATCGTTTTATTTTTCGTTTTTTTCTCAGTGTTTTTGTGTTTTAACGTGTTTTCTACGTGCTCTTGCAGTGTTCTTTGCACATATACCACGTTAATCTATTTGCCGTGATATGATAAGATTCCACATGACCGACATTGTACATAAATGCACTTTCTCATGCACACATTTCTGGCTACAGATTTCTCATTTACGCTTACATGATGTTACAGTTTTTCACGGTTTACTACAGGGTGTGCCAAAAAATGATCCAACTTGTTTTTGTTAGAATTTCGTCAAATCTTCACCAAATTTGATAATTTTTGGCACACAAACAGCCAAGACTATAGAATTATGTGAGGCATGATCATAGTCCACCTCACATAATCTATGTTAACGCACTATCGTGTAAAACGCAGATGCTCAAAACTGTTACGTTACGTGGTGACTATCAGTATCAGATTGCTCACTTGTGCATTATCAATTCCACAAAGAACACGATGGGATTTAATAATTTTGTGGTATTAAACATTTTACGCTGAAAACCGCAGACAACAAAATAACTGATCGATGAGCTTAAAACACATTTTATCAATAAATGAGTGCTGTGCATTTTGATCAGTTAATCTGGAAGCAAGTTGTTACAAAAACTTAAAATTCTGCTGAATAAATCACATTTCAGTTTATTGTGTGCTTGATAAGTCATTAGAACTCTTACGGAGACAACAACTGAGGATTATGCAACAATTTAGAGCATCTGCGTTTTACACGGTAGTGCATTGACATAAACAAGGTGATGTGGACAGTGAGTGCACCTTACATATTTCTATCGTCTTGGCTATCTGTTTGCCAAAAATTATCAAATTTGGTGAAGATTTGGCGAAGTTCTGACAAAAACAAGTTGGGTCATTTTCTTCGGCACACCGAAAATGTCGGCAAACATTTGAGCAATTTTTACGACACGTAGATTTCAAGATCTCCATTCCAAGTGAAACTTAAAACTACATCACTGAAAATAAATAAACAGTTTCGAGCTCAGATAAAATAAAGCTTTACAGGCAATTATTTATTATAAAACATGTTTGACGTATTTATTGTGCAACGTTTTTAATTTTTTCATATACTTTGAACGTCCCTGGTAAAAATGACGGTGATTTAAACTTTTATACAAAAATCGAACTGTTACTGATAACATGACGACAGTTTTCGTGTTTGAATTTACGCGAGACAAGAATTTGATGACCATAAAAAACTTAACACTAAAGAAATGGATATGTAGTCAACACGTCAATAAAAAATGATCGCGTTTTTTATTCAACGTTTAGAAACGCTTTTTAAAGGCGCGTACATAGCGACGTAACGGAACTCAACTCAACTCAACTGACGTGGTATAGTATTTGACGAAATGACCAATGGGCGAGCAGGGCGAGCCAAATGGTTATTGACTGACGCGTAAGAGACCATAGTCACGTATTCACCGACGCCTGTTATTAAACGGTGCCTACTGAAATGCATTACTGCTTGCCCATTGGTCAGTTCAGTTCGGTTCAGTTACGTCGCTCTGCACGCGCCTTAAAACTTTTTTTTATTAAAAACTAATTTTAACGATTTCTTTTATTTCCTAAACGCCCAATAGGTCTACTTTATACAAGGTGGGCCAAAAAATGGCACCATTTTTGTACCCTTTATAACTTCACCAAATATTAACCGATTTTCAAAATTCTTCTACTGTCAAAACCAAGAGACAATTTGCAATAAAACTGTCACTATAGATCCCACCACACCCAAAGTGTGTCACTACACTACCTTGTGAAATGTCAGTGTCTTAAGAATAACAATTAAAAACAATACGACTTTTGTAACAACACAGTTTTAAAAATTAACAACAGAAACAACGTGTTTGTTGTCTCAGTTATTGTCTAAAAATCACATCTCACAGTTTTTAAATCAAATTTTCAACGTGTCCGCCTTGCTGCTAGACGACGCACTCAAGCCAGTGACGTTTTCCTACGCTGCACCAGCTGCGTGGAACAGTCTGCCACCGTCACTTCAAGAACTATCTGACACTGCGT
>Ga0209454_1004230_pt1 | contig 10641 bp, 7 predicted proteins | sample WorMetHERISLAND1_2_FD_187400 | JGI IMG/M metagenome (GOLD analysis project Ga0209454, IMG submission 187400) | Marine gutless worms symbiont microbial communities from Max Planck institute for Marine Microbiology, Germany - Olavius geniculatus... | ecosystem: Host-associated > Annelida >...
TAATTGTACTCTGTATGGGCACAGTGCACCAGCTGTCAGCTGACTCATACAACTGTGTCTAATGATTTAGCCCAAACACCACTATTTTGATCTGTCGTGGATGCAATGCATTGTACAGCTAGCCTGTCGTATAGCAAATCCACAACAAATCAAAGCAAGTGGAAGTTGGGCTTAATTGATACTCAGCATAATATTTTCATCATCATTATTTAGTACTGCTATCTCTGCCGAAGAAATAAGCTGATTGCTTTAACTCATGTGTGTCTGCTTAATGTACAATTCCACAGTTACTACATGGCCATCCTATGCGTTACGCAACGGGTCTTACCCATCCATCCCTACTGGTTTCCGACTCAAAAACCATAGAAAGAATAATAGGTAAATCAATTCTCAGTTCAAAGAATTCAAAGGCCAAAGTCACCAGATGACAAAAACCTCAAATAAATGAATACGATGCTTAATGTCATGTAATCATGATGACCTAATTCACTGTCAATGCCTGAGATGCTCGGCTACCAATGGCAGTCTTGGTGCCTGCATCTTTTCTTGTTCACAATGAGACAAGAATCGGCTACAAGTAACATAAAATTATTCAACAATGCTGAGATACAGACCTCATGAGTGGAGCATGCACGGAACGCATGACAGAACTGTTCATCAGTGCATGACTTGGGCTCACGAGCGATGAACGTAAACTGTCGCTGGTCGGGGAAACACGTCGCAAATGCTATCCGCTTCAGAGCATGGCACATCAGTGTTTTCTAAAAGCATAATACAGATACAACCATGACTCATTCGACTCATTCTGTTTTACTCTTAATGATTTAATTCTGGAGCCTGATTCAAAAACATTGTCGTAAGACATGTCATAAGATACGTCATAAAATTATCATAACTCAGTATTTAAAATGTCATAGGATTATCTCACGACATGTCATGAATGAATTCACAGAATTTATCTTTAATAATCGTAACTTTTTCATGAAGGCGTTTCATTTTCAAACTGTGGGCCCTAATAATAAGGAGCTTAGTGGCAGTGAACAAGACTACCTGTCCAGAGAGATCAGAGACTTTGATGCCAGACAAAGATATCACCAGCTGAACCAGTCGTGTCTTGGCATTATTACTCTGTCACACATGCACAAAATCGCAAACACTCGTAATAACAGCATTGTCTTTCACAGCCATCAGCAATTACTGTCAGTGACTCAGTGTCAAAAGCAACAACTTTAATTCTAGTTAGACTCAGGTCAAAGACAAATCATATTTCATACTTAAGTCACTTGATGTGTAACACAATCAGCACAAAATCACCAGAGTTTCATGGAAGGGCTATTATCATTACGTTGAATGATCGAGTGGACCAAACAAAAATGAGTGCACGATATTGTTACACAAAAGACTGCCACAGAACAGGCCAACCAATCAGGCACAGAGGGAAGTTGTAGAAAATGATGTTTCAACACCCAAGAAATAGTGGCAGTCAACGTTCCACGATGACCTCAAGCAAAAGGAATCAACTGCTGCGATATAAAGGCTGTACAAATAAAATGACTTAAGCAGACAGTGAAAGCTTGCTGACAAATGACCCGTGTCGTCTCATTTCGCCTAATCGCATTTCGCCTAATCGCTCCTCCAGTTGAGTCTACTGCAGAGCCCCAACCAAAATCGAACTAAGGTTAGAGTTAGGGTAAGTATACGACGCGAAATGAGATTAGGTGAAATGAGATGACACCCGTCGTATATTTACTTATGGTTGGCCAAAAAAATGGTACAGAAAAAATGATGAACAACAAAACAGAGCTTGTCAAAGAGGCAAAAAATGACAAAGCAAGTCGTTGTTGTTGGTCCGCCTATCAAAAAAAAAGATTAGGCGAAATGGGATTAAGCGAAATGAAATTAGGCGAAATGCTACCCAACCAAATGACCAGTCAGGGACCGAAGGATCTAAGTGCTCAGTGAGGAAGTTACCTGATGGCCAGTTCTAGAAATATCAGCAACAACAAATCACCTCAGCATCCAGCAGATATTTGCGAATGTATTCAGTCTTCTGAGGCTGGTCGTCTCCCAGCACCACAAATGACTTTATGTACTACAACAGCAACCAGCAGCAATGATGCTCGCTCACTTATGATAAAGGATTCACAAACTGGCATAAACTAAAATTTTTTCAATGTTTTAAATGGAAATGAAATGAGAAAAACTCAAGTGAAAGTAATGTTATATAAAATATTTTTAAAATCCTGAAACAGATGGCTATGAAAAAGATAGAGAACTGAGACCAGAAAACTAAAAACCAAAAAAATCATGATAACTGACTCTAGACGAAAACTGAAATGAGAAAAAAAAACCATAAGCATTTCCAGATATCCATGTATGTAATATCATATCATACACTCTTCAACACACTGAAAAATAAAATACAATCACGCTGTCAAGTTTAAAAAACACATTTTATTCAAAAAGCCCAACCGAACTAGGTTTTAAGGATTGGGGTTTCATTCAGTTTTCACGGGGTTCTGGAAAGCACTCCTAGACACTGTCAAATAAACGTGGAAAAAATGACTACTGCTAAACATCATTAATGTACTTAAAGAACAGTGATGTTAGTCACTACTCTCACTTAATGCAGCAACTGCAATTTAATTAGCTCAGTAGATTTTCAACACTCAGTTTAGTTTGTGCTGATATCATCTGACAAAGTCAGTGAACAGACAGCTCCCCCCACAGCCAGCCAGCCACCCAGACAGAACAGTACTCTATACAGTAGCGCCAGTACAATAGCCAGCTATGACCGACAGACTGGACTAACTGTAGTTTGATTGAGTGCCTACACCTCTGTCTGGGTGACTGAATGCTGACGCCAGCCAGCCCACAACATCCCTAACAAAGGCTTCCTGATTGACTGAGAGGAGAGCCATGAGTGACTCTTGGTGGCCAGCCCATACCTCTGGCCAGCAGTCTACAGCACTATAGCAGCTCTGTATATACTGTACTGTGCTTAATGACCAACCAACCAACTCACAATGGCTTTGTACCAGCTATCACTGAGCACCAGCAGTGCTAGCCAAACTCCACTTCAATCTGCTGCAGATGCGTTGCACAACATGCTGTACAACAAGCAGTAGTGGAAACTGAGCTTAGGTGGTCAGACTCTTGACAGCTCTAGTTATGCAGTCACACTCACAAGTTCACGAAACAAACACTGAAGAGAACTAGGCCTACAGTAAGCTAAAGCTATATTACCCATCATATATCTATCTTATTGTAGCTACAAATATGTCACAAACAATACACATAAAATATTGTTAGTACACTGCTTTATACCCATGTTTGCATCAATTCAATGAAAGGGGTTCCCACTGTAGTCGTGAAATAAAATTCAAGGACATTCAAGAAATGCCAACATTAATTTTCAAGAACTAAATGTTGGCATTTGGCATTAATTCATATCATTATACATCAGGTGACATGTTGCTAAATATAATTGCATGCAATCAAACTAAAACTACATTATGAATATTTTTCGATACCAGGTAGGTTTCTATTCTTCCTGAACATCAGAAAAAGGCCAATCAGGCATACTGATATCCCATATTCAGCACAGCTGTCAAATTAATGCATTAATTAATGCATTAATGCATTAGTAAATTAACGCATGTTAAAATAATTAACGCACATACGTAAATTAATGTTGATTTACTAAATTCTGTGAAGCAAAAGTTCCAAACTGTGGTCATTTGACAATCGAATGAATTCAAATAACTAAACTGTAGTTATCATTACTGTAAATAAATATTTATTTTGACGACAATTATTGTTGATTATACATTTAAAATGTGTTTCTAACTTTCTATATTTTACAGGCAGAACCCCCAAACGTCGCGGGACTTGTGGTAACTTACCCACCCTACTCTCCCTCTCGATGGGACTGGGTGCATTAATAACGCGTTAATTAATGTGTTTAAAAAATTAACGCAGTGTATTAATGCATTAAAAAATTAACACTTCAACAGCTCTAATATTCAGAAAAAGTTGCGTGGGTCAAAATGAGCAACTCAAATTGTTTTGTTAGTGGACAACAACTAACCAATTTTCTGCTTGGACATGAAAGGGGCTGTAGTTTTATGACCATCGAAAACTTGATAGATGTTCCAGAGAATGATATTTGCAGTTAAAGGCAAAATTGTTAAAATCGAGCCAAGTTGTGCATCGCTGAATAATACATGGATTGTCAGCTGACATAAGTCACATAAGTCACATTTTCTGCAGCTGAAATACAGCTCAAGTCAGCATGGCTTAAAATTTCCATGATGCTTTGTGGCTGAAAATATATACAGTGGCAGATTCGAGGTCTGGTGTCAGTAGAAATATGGCACAGGAAACAACAGACAGTACAACACATAAACGAATACGAGCTAAATGCTATCACTAGGCAGTGGCAGAAAACTTCAAACTGGTCACTACCCTGAACTTAAAATACAGAGAAGCCAGAGAGCACAGAGAAAGATAACCAATGAACTCATCACAGAGTCCACTAGTCGTAGTCATCAGTCAACATGCAGCACAAGTTTGAGGTAACAGTTATGGTTAACCCATCACAGCTCTTCTGCTGTTACGAGCTGGTATGACTAATTACTGCAATGGACCACAACAAGGCCACAACAGACCAAAAACTGACCACAACAAATCATAACGATAGAGAAGATGAGGTGGAAGACGATCGATTGGATGGCGATGAAGATGACGAATAAAACGAACGAACATCCGTTTTTGCCAGGGTCTTCACTTTCCTTATGTTTCCCGTCGTCTTATCTCGTTCAACTTGGCCATCATCGACCGTTCCTCTTTGCCAGCCAGTCGTCAATCTTGGCCGTCGACATCTTTGTCCGTTCATTTTATCTGTCGTCTTCACTGCCACCCGTTCATATTGTATATCATCTTCTCCTTCTCCATCGTTATGATCCATTCTGGTCAGTTGCGGCTCCACTGAGGTCAGTTTATGGCCTGCTGATGTCTGCTGTGGCCTCATAGTGCTCAGTTTGTGAATTATCCATATTAGTAAAATGTTTCTGTACTACTGATATCATAGTATTTACAATTCTGTTTTAGGCATGAACTTAAATATGATGTCAACTCAGATAAACGGGAAAACTACCTCAACTTCTCTGGTAGCTATGACATCATCTTTGCCAGCCTCCCGTCTGTCTGAGACTTCACTCTGGTCAGTACCCCGTGACGTTCCAGAACTACTTCGACTCAGCTCACCGGCAACATTCGACCGATATTTCCCCAAGTCCATGACGGCGCCAGACGCAGACCGTGACCCGGAGACAGCGGCAGAAGCGGTCAAGTCGCCAGCATCAATATTAGGCCGAGAAATCCTGCAGCCATTGCCATACATTGACATAGCGCCGCGTAGCGAATCAACCACGAAACCGTCGCCTATCAGACGCCAGTACTTCTAATCATCCGACATTAATAACGGCGAACGCCAAACGCAAACAATGAGCGTTCACCAGCTGAGCCAGATTATACTACATGAATCACCATTCAGTGGCTATCCATTACAAGCTCGTTTGCTTCCGGCCGACAACAAAAATAAACAAGGAGGCGGTCGTTTCTTTTTCCCAGGTAGCTTGCGAGACCGATATTTTATTCCTATAATGTTTGAGCATGTTCGTCATCGGCAATGATGGGTCAATATCAAAACATCAATTTCGATACGATGCCGATACTTGTGTAAAAAAAGTAGTTATTGGTTTATCTTGCCGACCAAAAGCAACAAAATGTTTTGTATATTTACATGTAAAATCACATTATGTTACAATGTTACAATGTAAATATAACTTTAAACACAAATATTTGGTGGTAATAAATGTCAGCAATATTTTAGCATCTGTTGTCACTTTCCACTTTTTACGCGCGAAAGCAGCTACTTTTTTCAGCGCGTCTTAGCCATCGCAATTCTGTCTGTTTGTCCGTCTGTCTGTTCGTCCGTCCGTCGCGGTCTGTCACACGGGTGGATCAGTCAAAAAAGGTGCAAGCTAGAATTGCCAAATTTTCACTGTCGGCTGCCCGGAAGACTCTAGTTTCAGGAACCGTAAAGCTTTTCTATAAATTTAAAGAAGTCACCTCCAACAAGAAGGCTAAATAAGAGGGGATGGGCAAAATTTGCGATTTTTGGTCAATAAGCCGCTGTATCTCAGTAACGGTGCGAGATAGGGCCTAGGTTACTATTAATCACTATTTAAGCTTCAACTTCTTGTTCAATAAAAAGCCCGCTTTATGCTAACGAAGTAACCACATGCAAGTAACACAACGAGATAATATTCTTATAAATTTTCTTGTTATTCTTTTGAGTGCAAGCTTCAATAAGTTAAAAGTTCTAACACTTAAGTCTGGTGTGCACGGTTAGCTGGTGTGCTCAGTTTTGCTATAAAAAAACAGTGACAGTGCAAATGGTTTAAAAAATAAACTTCTAGAAACTTCTAGTTCCTGTAACTGTGAGACGTGGAATGGGACTGCGCAGCTTTCATTCACTGCATGGAAATACGCTATCATCATACTTAAAACTAAAATTGTAATAATTGAAACATACAAAAATCGGCAATGGCAACAATTGTAAAATTTGATATTATTGTGGTTTTAGTAAAAAATTCGATTAGTTACTTTGAATTAGTCTTTGTTGTAATTTTTATAACTTGCCCAGCCCTACGGCCTGTGGCACTCCCCTAAAAATCTAATCTGCCACGCCTACTGTAGTAGTAATGGAGACTGCGGGAAACATGTCAAACGACGATGTAAGTGAAATTTTGGCTTCTGTGAATGAAGTGTATATTTTAGTATGTAACAGCGTTGTATTGCAGTGTTTCAGTAAGTGATGCTGCGTAACGGAAACTTTGACAACAAGTCCACAACGCTAATCGTACATGTAACCTTCTTGTACACTTACACTGTATCTCAAAAAAACATCCCCAACTTTTTCGACTGTAACTTGAAAACCAATTACCAGATTTTGATAATTTTTGGTACGAATATTTCTGACACAACTTGCCATCAAATGACTATTTAGTTTCCCACCTGACCCAACGTTTGTTTCTGCACTGCCTGGGGAAAACACAACCAGCGAAATATCACCTTTTTATCCAGTGCGATATGATTACTTAATTAACATAACGCGTAAAACACATTTTGTTCACATTTCTGACACTTTGGCTGACATTTCATCCAGTTGTTCATTTTTAACTGCCTGCAGTAAAATTGCTTGAAGTGTTCAACACAGGCAAGGAGATGCTCTCTCCATTCACTGACAGTAGTATCGATAATGTTTTGCTCCAGACCAATCCAGGCTGTACCAGTCACTTCTTGACTTCACAAACATTCCTAAACTTTATCTGGTAGACATACTGCTGCGTGACAGTCAAACCTTGTAATAGACCGGTTGTTGGGGTCCACAGATTAGGATAGATGGAATTTATTGATGTTTTTTCATTCATTTTAACGCATATTATGCTTGGTCTGATTTCCGCAGGTAGTACAAAAGCAGACGATGGTTGAGGTGAAAATTGAAACACTTATTTAATAGCCATTGCTGTCAGAAATATTGCTGTCAAAAATTATTAAAATGTGCTAATCTTTCTTTAAATTACGATTGATAATGTTGGGGATGTTTTTTTTCAGGTTTTCTGTTTATTTCAACACATATTTCGCTTGATCTGATTTCCCTAGGCAGTGCAGAAGCATACATTTTGTGAGGTGAAAAGCAGAATGATAATTTGATGCCAAGTTGTGTCAGGAATATTCGTACCAAAAATTATCAAAATCTGATAATTGGTTTAAGTTACAGTCAAAAATGTCGGGGATGTTTTTTCGAGACACAGTGTATAGCTCAGCAAACACAGAACATATATGCATGCAAGAACCCACCTGCATTTTCAGTCAAGCAAATAATAGGGGAAATTTTCTATCTTTTTGCGTATGTCAGAAATTTAAATGGTAATGTTTGCAAAGCTAGACATCATTAATATGACAGTTTTGATATATTTCTTTGAGTAGTATTTAAGCTGCTAAAATAGAGAGGCCAGTGTTTATGCAGTATATCTATTAATTGCCTGATTGCCGGAACTGATTTTGATGCTCGTTATTGTGGTCAGAGACAGTATTGGGTGAACACTGGGTTAAAAATGATGCATTAGTGTTGTGCTGTCATAGATATTTGAGAGTTCCGATGTGAATCTTGGTGAACTGGATCCTACGTCTGATGACTATCTGCTTGATGAAACTGATGGTATCTTCTTGGCTTCTCACCAGATTTTGTCTGTTTTTTTTGTCTGCATGTGTGGCTTGGTGTTGTAGCTGTAGCATGTTAGACTAGTGATGGCAAGGTTGCTGGGATGCTGGTTTGACTCTCACCCAGTGCGCTGCCAGGTAACAACTTTGGACAAGTTGTTTACACACAGGTGCCTCTGGTCGCCAAGCAGTATAATTTGGTACCAGCCAAGGGGTAGTGATGCTCTGCAGCTAGGAAGGCAACAGTAGGTCTGGCATCGCACTGGCCATGCGTCACTGCCTCAGTGGTTTATCCACGTACAGGCTTAACGGCCATAGAAAGAGATATAGGTGCCCTGCCTACACCCCTTGTGTATCTTTACCTTTTTGTCTGCTTTGGCTTAATGAAATTCCGCAGTTACTTTTTTGCATGTAACTTTGTCATGTTGTTTTTCGTCCATTTTTTTCTTGCTTGCTCGCTAATGATGATGGTGTCTGTGATGCAGTTTACATCCAAGCTAACCTGGAAGATGACATTGTCAAAGAGGCTCTCAAAACTGTGAGTTGCCATTTTAGTCAACGGTGTTATATTGCTACAACACATTGTGCTGTCGTAATCTAACACTGTCATAGTGTTATTAGTGAATTATTCTACTGAATTTGCTCTGCATAGCTGAACAAAATGTTTTGGCATGAGATTTGTGGATAATGATTGGATCGATCCATCATTGATTTTAATATTTATCAACCTATTTTTTGTTTAGTAACTGTGGTGATTGTGTTAATACTGGTACCACTTTATTATATAGCAAAGTAGCTGTCACTTTTCCTGTTATTTATTGTTTGCATGTGTTAGTTATTTTTCCAAAAATGACTGGTGTCTTAAGTATTTAAAAGTTTATCATTATCAGTGCATGATATGTGTGTGTGTCCCCTGATAGGGTGTCGACCTGCGGCAGTATTCTAAAAATGTAGAAGCCGAGTTGTTGGAAGTAGAAAACGTCTCAATACAAGACTGTATCTTTTGTATATATGCTTTATCATGAGTACTGAATGGATTAACTACGATTGATTACTGTGATAAGACATTGTCCGAATTGTGCAGCATCTGAAGCAATCAGAATGTTGTTTGAATATTGTTTCATCAACTTTGTGTTGGATTTGCATGTTGCTTAATAATAGACTAAATTATTTTTTTAAAGAGCTGAATAGTAAACTTTAGTATTTGGTAAAGTTGTAGGACTAAAGCTGTTGGTTATCATTCACATTTGCCATTGTCATGGATGCTTTTGCTCTTTACTAGGAAATATTACAGGATTTATGACAATAAGCAGTAAATTATTGAATTTTTCCAAGGTAGTATTATCAAACCATTTCATTAAATATTCTATACATTATTGATTACTTCTGTTTTAAAGTTTTATGTGCATCGCTTGTTGTTCCTAATTTTCTGCACTGAATGTCTATCAGCATCAATTGTATATACATTTCCTGACTGGAGTGATTGAAGATATAAAAGAGAGTCAGAACATTGCCAGCTTACACAAGCAGATTGCTGCCTGTGATCAGATACTTGAGGTGATTCCCAGCAACTTCATTGATCTCATTGGTTGCTCTTCATTAGTCTTGGTATAGTCTGCAGGAAAGTTCATTTAATTCTGCTTCTATTAACTTACAGCACTGTTGTTCATTCTTGTAATTGAAAATACAATAAATGTTATTGCCAGTTATTCGCTCAGTTATTAATTATCAGATTATCAATTATCTTCAGCGAAGTGGTGATGGTTTGGGGTCTGTTCTTTTGTTCGTAAGATAACTCACAAGTTATGCACAGATTTTGATGAAATTTTGGGAGGGTTAGGCCTGGCCCAGGAAGGATTTTTTTGTGTATTTGGATCATTCAAGATTTTATGCCTTTAGCGTGAACTGAGGCTTGTCTGTGTTCGCTAGATGGCAGCACCATTCTCTGAAGGAAGTTTGAGAGCTTTGATCACTTCTAGTGATCAATGCAAATACTTAATTCTGTCTAGTTTCAGAGAAAACGTTGTTACTCATTTTCAAAGTAAAAAATATTACAAATTTTCTTATTGCAAATTGTTAACATGATTGTTAATCATTAAATATTATTAAATCACTATCAGTAGCTATTGCAAGTTAATTTTTAATTCTAGAGTTATTAAGTATCATTAATTATCATTTTGTAAATTATTTATTATTATTATTAATTTAGGTACACTCTGTAGCAACATGCATCTCTAGTTTGCTATATTATTATTATTCTGTTAATATGAAACTAAAATTTGTTAAAATATTGCAACTGATCAACTTAATTATTAAATACTAAGTTCACTATTAATAATAACTTAGTAT
>Ga0209454_1004231_pt1 | contig 10638 bp, 7 predicted proteins | sample WorMetHERISLAND1_2_FD_187400 | JGI IMG/M metagenome (GOLD analysis project Ga0209454, IMG submission 187400) | Marine gutless worms symbiont microbial communities from Max Planck institute for Marine Microbiology, Germany - Olavius geniculatus... | ecosystem: Host-associated > Annelida >...
ACTCGGCTTGGAGATGCGCCCAGGATCGAGAACACTGGAAGCACCTCGTGGAAACCGCTACGCTCCAGCTCGGGGCATGCGCTTGATGATGATGATGAATAGGGCCTACTAAGTGTTACGGCATTTTTTAAAAATTTGGATTAGTCAACTAATTTAAATTAGTAAACTATAGTTCAATAAATAAGAACTGTATCGGTCAAGTGTGGCAATTCATGAAACATTTGCATCATTAATACAGCGCACCTTCACGGCATTCACGTCGTAATGTAGGCTTATCTCCACGACGTGTTTGCGTTTGTTGGTCTCTCGATTTGGTCCGTTATATCTCATTAAATTGTAACACTAATCATCCACGTTGCATTCTAACAAATATCCTTATCTCCGTTGTGCCTAAATTTATGTAAATGAGTAAGTAAGTAAGTAAGTAATAGTTTAGTGCATATATCAGGCATGCATTATAGGCCTACATGAAGAAAAAATTCTAACCAAGTCATAATGTAACGTACAAGGAAACAGTGTAACTTAACGCAAATATTCAATTATCTTGCATTAACTGCATAGTGAAACGACAAGTAATAGCATACGCTACAGAGACATTTCTTTTAGATTACTACGTTGAACAACGTGAAACGGAAGCTCGTATGATGCGAAACATCAGAACCCACGACTGAAGAAATTCCCGCCCGACCATAATTATACCGTACGGTCATCCGACACAAGGACAGCCGGAAGGCTTGATGAAGAAGAAATGCTATTCTGTACCGCAGCTAATGAGCCACCGGATAGAACGATGCTCGCGTCGCGTGCGGTACATGTTGCCGGTAAATCAATTCAGACAAAAGCGGATATATCCATGTCGATCACCAATACGATACGGCGATAGAAAAATTAGCGCGCAATCAAAAACTGACGAACAGCCTACGTGATTCGATATCGCCGTCGCACAATATCAAACAGCAAATCTACACATGCGTAAGAGAGAAAAAAAAACTAAACGAAAGCAAACCGATGAACTTGCATTTAACGGCGGTAACCGTTAATGGCAAAAAAGCGCTAATGATGGGGCTCAAGATGGCGAGGAATTGTATCAAAATAAATCAGGCAGTAAGAGACATAAGATAAAATATAAAATAGAAACAATATGCGTTCTACTGTTCCCAGTACGGAAAACACAGCTCTATGAAGGTGCAAACCGCTTTCGCGCTGATGTAACTGTAACAATGGTCGAGTCCAGCAAAGAATACTCGAGTCGAACTCGAGTCGTTACTTTTCAGAACTAGGACTCAGGGCTGGCCCTGAAGTAATAAATTGTGCCGTAAAGTTGTTTCCAAGTTACGAACAAAATTGCGAATACTTAATACTAAACATTCAGGCTCATTAAACTCAGTAAACTTGACTACATCACAGCGCTGAACACTAATAAAAAATTCTTTGACCGTGAGAAGAATAGTATCCACGAGAACAAAATTAAACATACTTTGCAGCATAATAGACTATACTGTAGATGCAAACCGATTTTTCAGTAAAACGTTGAAAGCAAGAATATATTTCTGAAAGTCCAAGACAAATTTCAGAGATGCAGCTTTTTAGGGACGAACGAAAACCGGAAACATAAGAATTTTTCAAAGGCCCATCCAGTCGGGGCTCACTCGTGGCTTCACGAAAGGTCTGCACAGCATTGCAGTTACCGTCAGTGAGATCTGAATTGCGTGCAGTGGCCATCCATCCGGTTTTGTCACGAGTTGTTGGCGCTGCAAGCGCTCGTGATCGATGTCTTTAATATACATTAATCACGCCATCCACACAAGTAAATCCCGACAGACGGCGCCGCTGGTCATTGCAGCCCATCTGCACCCAGATGATATGGCATTTCCGTACGTCCGAAAACCACTATAGGATTAGTTGTTGTCTGCCCCGATGCCGTTTTGTCAGTGCCGTAATTAGAACTATACATCGCGGCAATAACCGTCTGGGAACATTCATTCACCCCTGAGTTATTATTTATTCGCCGATCATACTCCAACGCCTGCAAAAATAGCAGTCTAATAGCATGCTATGTTATGCAGAGACGCCTTAAGCTGTGAATAATTGAAACGTACATTGTTCTGTCGCTTTCCTGGAAAAGAGAGCGCAGAGCTTTGTCTCATAAGTTTAAGACAGACAGACGACGGATGGACGGACAGGAACAGTAATGCGGCCTATTAGGACGTTGGCGTAATAACTTCACGAACAAAAACCGTGCTGCATTGCAAATGCCGGCTGCTGTTGCAGTTGCTATCGATCCGGTGTCCTCGACGAAAACGTTTGTCGACAACGACGACGACTAAAAGCAAGTGAATTTGCGCTGGTCGCCAGGCAGAAAGAGATAATAAACGTTCGTCGTGGGTGGGATTAGAACAAGCTCCGTTGACATGAGCCGGACACCGGCCGGCTTAGAGTGTAACAACAAAACCCTTACTAGCAAAACCCCTCCAAGACAGAACCCCTTTCGACAATATCCCTTGCGACAGAAAAACCCCCAATTGTCGATAAAATCACTCTGTTGCTACACTACCTTGTGAAATGGCGAGTGCCTGCAAAATTTACTCCGTTTTTCACGGTTCCACTTGCAACTTTAAGGCCCCTTTACTCGCCAACGGACGGGATATACAATCAAACGATACAAAGCCACAAAAATAATAAAAAAAATAGGCCTAATGCAAATTGCAATGAACGCGAGACAAACTGACAGACAAACAGACACCGCGGGAAAAAATTTGCGGGTATCGTAGTCAATTAACAGCAGTCAGCAGCACTTAAAGTGGCACCGTGGTTATATGTTTTCTTCGCTGCGAAACTGTGCTTTTTACTCCTCGCGCGCTACGTTTCTGACCTAATAAAAAAGATATGATGTAATAGGCATGGTGTTTTGAGAAATAACAACTGTTACTCGTGTTTGTCGCTATTGAGCCGACGCATGCGCTAATCAGTACAAATTCGTTGTTGTAAACGGCCAAACTATGGCGTATGCATTTCACAAGGTAGTGTAGCAACATAATTTAGGTGCGGTAGACTAAACTATTGTCGTTATGTCAAATTTCTTCGAGATGATGTGTGCCAAAAATTACAAAGATCGGCCAACGTTTCACGGAGTTATTCAAAAAATAAATGTGGTCTAGTTTTTTGAGACACGTAGAAGGCAGTGGAACAATAGTAGACGGACGACCGACCGCGCATTTTGGAAAATTTTAAATTGCCATTTTTCTGCAACCTACCGACAGTCCAACTGACTTCCTGTTTGGTTCCGGTTGGGGGTTTTCAGCATCAACGGGTAACGGGCGAAGAGTTCGTTAGATTGGCCACGACCCAAAGCATTTCTTTTTACTTTGTCTGAAATCAGCGGCGTCGGTGGACGTTACAAAATTTACGGACAGAAAGTTACAATTTTCCGACAGAAAAAAACAATGATTGACCCTAAATACCGCAAACAGGGATTTTAAGCACAACGTGTGTATTTCAGAAAAAAATTATCCCACAGCTAAGAACTGCCGTTTGCGCCACCCCTCCCTTCCGTTACAACCCCCGTCTGCAATGATAGAACGACAATAACTTGACTGTGTTTCTGATATGTAGCGTAGACTTGTGACGAAAACTAAGAATAGAAGTAACGTAGAGATAGAGGAGGAGGGGTTTTGTTGTAGGAAGGACTATGTCGTGGGGAGTATTGTCAGTGTCCACCGAGGTCTCCACCGAGCCGACTGATACGTGCACTAATCTAGTGGGAGTCTGCATACTGTAGCTGTGTCGTCGAGACGTTCTTTCTGTCTGTCAAAGTACTCAGCTGGTCCTACGGTACGACGCATGGCGAAGCATATAGGCCTATACATGCAGGACTGTCCAATGTCGATGCAGTGTCTGCAGTATGAGCCCATACTACCAGTTATCGCTCGATGACGCTCGACACCGCAGCACCAGCAGCGCCCGGTCATTACGAAATCATGACGTGAGAGTCGCCCCGGCATACACCGCGGCCGGCGGTGTCACGTGACATTCCGTGACGTCATCGTGACGCAATCGCACCCCGCATACAGGCTCGCACCGCTTATTACTGTATGCACTTGGAGCCGACCGTATACTAAGTTATAGTTATATCGAAAAGTCATGCAAGTAAGTACGAGGTAAGCTACGTTTGCTAGCGTTCGGGCGCAGGCAGTCTATGGTCGGCTTTCCCTATAGCTGTCGCCTATAATGCAGGACAAACTTTTGCGTATTCGCACATGCATGGCAGTGAAGCAAAAGAAAAAGAAATTTATTCGGCTAAAAGCTAAGTAAAATTGATAACATAACATCCAATACAACAATTAATTATTGAACCATGTAGCCAGAAAACCATGCTGGTCAACAATGCTGAATAGCGGCTAGCTGCGGACCATGGACAACTCGATAATAGTTATAATTAAAGGTCTCTTTGTGCGGACAGATGGATTCACTGCTAAGGCGGGGCCTGTAAAACAAGTAATCAAAGTCATTTGGTATCAGGTGAAATCAATCACTTCCATTTTGTTCGCCGGGCAACAGCAGCAATTTGCAATTGCATGTTTTGGCTGGGGGTTTGACCCGATAAAAACGAAATATCACCCAGACAATACATTGCCAATGACAGAGAGGTAGAGTCAGCCAGCTCGAAAGCGAGACGCAGCGTAATAAATACGAACCATTACAACGAGCTGTGATTTGATCGGCTGATGTATTTACACGGTGTTTCATAGAAAAGGGACCATCATCCGTCTATCCTGATCTGTGAGCCGGTCTATTACAAGGTTTGACTGTCATGCAGCGGTGTGTCTACCAGATGAAGTTTATGAATGTTTGTGAAGTCAAGAAGTGACTGGTACAGCCTGGATTGGTTTGGAGTACAACTTCTGCTATCAATGAATGGAGAAAGCGTCTCCTTGCCTGTGTTCGCATAATGGACCAACACTTCAAGCAATTTTACTACAAGCAGTTAAAAATGGACAACTGGATGAAATGTCAGCCAAAGTGTCAAAAATGTGAACAAAATTATGTTTTTACGCGTTACGTTAATTAAGCAATCATATCACATTGGATAAAAAGTGATATTTCGCTGGTTGTGTTTTTACCAGGTAGTGCAGAAACAAACGTCGGGTGAGGTGGGAAACTGAATGGACATTAATGGCAAGTTGTGTCAAGAATATATTCGTACCAAAAATTATCAAAATCTGATAATTGGTTTTTAAGTTACAGTCAAAAATGTCGGGGATGTTTTTTGAGACACAGTGTAAATCCGAAAAAATATTACTATAGCTTTAAACTTTTTTCCGATGTACCCTTAAAATAGAATCCGTGCACTTTTCGTTTGCACTCTCCGTATTTACTTATTTACTGAAAACAGAGGCTACTGGCCTGCATAGCATTGCAGAGAATTTGATGCTCGTGCTTGCGTACGCTCAGCACGTTCTGAAACAGGTCAAACAACTGTTCCTTGCTGAGCGTCGCCTCCGACGTGCCGGCTCCCGCCGCCTGACGCTGCGACCACCGTCTCGGGTCCTCGTCGCCGCGCATGATCTGATCGAACTTGCCCATCCACGAGCTGATGACGGTCTCCTTGGGCAGTCCGTCGATCTCGGGCAGGCCGCGGATGCGTCGTTCGATGTTGTTGCGGAACACCTCGCGGAAGTCTGCGGTCGACAGTCCACCGCGCTGGACCATGGACGCCACGCACTCACAGCGCAGGAACACGGCCAGGTAGCTCTGGACCGCGCTGTGGAAAGCCTCGTCCGCCGGAATCGACAGCTCGCCGTTCAGGAATGACTGCAATGCATTGTAAGCAAACCGAGCTGGCATATTTGCAAGGTACGCCAAAACCGGGGCCACTTTGTTGTAAAAATCAAGGCTTGTAACCTTAAAAGTTATTGATCAAATTAGCAACAAATTTGGCGCAAATCAGCGTTATTTCATTCATAACATTAGTCCGTCGTAACTTATTTAAATCAGCTTTGGAAAACAATGTGGCAATAGCAATATAAAGTGGCAAATTTTCAGCGGCTTTGTTAAAAAACTTTAAAATCGAAAATTGCAAGTGACAATAGCAAAACATAAAGCAAACGTGATTTTTGTTTCAGCTTAGTTTCAGCTTTGTTTTGGCTTTATCGATCGCATGCGCATGCGGTCAGCGCGGTCGCAATCCGAAACAGCATTGCTTATCGATTGATGTAAAGCAAAATTATATTATTTGTATCCACTGGCTGAAAGTCAATTTCATTCTTTGAACGAAGCAAACAGCATCGGTGCAGAGTTATTTTCCAAAACTCAGCTTCTTACCGATAACGTCAGACGATAATCAAGTTACAAGTCCCAAAATAGCGAGTCGGGGAGTCGCAAATCTAGCCGCTGTTGTGGGACCCCAGTGGCCATCTTGGCTTACACAGTCGTCCCGGCATGACAGCAACCTGGGTGCCAGTCCAGTTTGTCCTCGAGATTTTCCTGGAGAATTGTATATCAGCCTGTTGGGGTGGATGCAATTACAGATTGGTCGAAGGAGCAATGCACTGCAGTTTTTTTGTCACAATTCCGTCAAATATTTGCAGATTTACGCACTTCGTTTACTTTCACACATTAAGTTTCACCAAATCTGAAACTTAAACGTCGCCGTCCTTTGCATGAACAGCGTCACTACCCTACTTGCAAAATATTACGTCATCTTTCGAATAAAATTACCAGGTGAGGACGGAAGAGTATAGAAAGTTTAGGCTAATTATAGCATGATTAACTTACACAGCTTACTAGCGTACTGCTACAGGTGTCAACTGTCAATGATAGAATATTGAAAAATCAGTCAGTAAGCTATCTAATGAAATTAATAGAATTTTGTGGCATACTCTCTATATAGACCATACAGTATAGGGGCCTAGGCGTATTATGAGAAAAGAACAGAGATTAGAGAAGCGACAAAAAAGCGAATGAAACAGTGAAAATTGCCTTTGAGCTACAATAACAACAATTACAACATAACCTAAGCCTACTGCTGTTCTGATCTTGTTTTGCCCTAGTGCATTGTTGATGCGATGTTGCGTGGGCGCTCACGCTAAAAGACTGCTCTTTCATTCATTCAGTCAAAGGACATCCCATGCGGTCACTGATCACAGGGGATTGACTATAGGACGCAGTTTCTTCCCAAAATACCCCACTCTAACGCTGCGAAATGCAGACGCAGGCATACTTTTATCTACATATATCTAGATCTATCTGTTTTATCTAGGCCTATATATACATATGTATTCGCAGGCCCTAACACAAGAGATCTATAACCTACACGTAAGATCCAAAATTAGAGTGTTATCCATTCGTAACGAAGGCAACCAGTTCTGCTGATGTATCTGAAATATGCAGGCTTAGAAGCAAGCACTCAACTATAGGCCTACTCGTTTATCACCATTTCCCACGCAACACGGTACAAAAAGCTCTAAAAATAGCCACGATATCAATGACAAGCGGTCGTCTCCGATCAAATCAACACAATAAAACTATTCATGTAGGCCAGAATTTGAATGTTTGTCATTGTGCAAAACTACAAAATGAGCATCCATTTAAAGTAGTACATCGTACCACTACGTCGCCAGCTGTGGGGAATTACTAAAGCACGTGCCACCCTCGACTTACAACTTTTTAATTTTTAGCTCATTCTAGAGCCGCACAAACTCTGACGTGCAACTCCATATTTTTGTGCGACACCGTTAAATTATTTTTTGTTAGTATTGTGCCTCCTCGCACCGAATCCCCCAGACGGCCAGACGTCACTGCATCGAACCGCGTATAGGTTTAATCAAACCATTGCAAATCGCTTATTAAGTTAATATTCCATAGGTGGCAGCACCGATGCTGTAGCGCGTCACGTGAGCTTTGCTCAATTACTTGTTATTTTTTTATTCGGTGATTAAGCAGCTGGTTTCTTAAGCAACTGTACTTAAACTTTACCATCATACATTTTTAGGACTCACATAGAACCAAACTGAACAGAACCGAATCGCAGCTTTGAGATTATGGTTAGGCCTACCGGTAAATGGTTGAATGCTACAGCTTTTCATAGAAAACCCATTTCAGATCTACGGAGAGTCACCCGCCGTATGGGATCACACGGCGTTACATGCCACCAGACGCAGGTGAACGCGCCCCGCCTTAACCCCAGCCAGATAGACCGGTACTCGAGTTACCTACCCCGAAGGAATGGAAGGCTGAGTTAACCTAGGCGGCTGGTTACATAACGAGATGGTTTACCCGCCCGCAGGCAGTCACCCATCCAAGTACTAACCCGGCCCGGCGTAGGTTAACTTCGTTGATCGGACACAACGCGTTAGGCCTATAACGCGTTATATCGCTACGCTACGCCACGCCACCAACTTTGAGGGTTCTTTGCCATCTTTAAATGCTACGTTAACCGTGACACGTGCTGATATCATGATAACAGTCGTTGCGAGAGTGATAGAAAGATTGAATCACCTGGAATCGTTCCCGAATGGAGTGCATCTGTTGTCGTGTGACCTTGGCCTGTCGACGCACCATGTCGGTCGGCTGTTTGGCGTTGAACGGATACGCGATGCAGCGAATCACGAAAACGTAGATCTGCATGCAGCGTCGACGCTCTTCCTCGTCGCGCTCCGAGGACCGGTCCTGGTCGCTCAGTCCGGCGTCAGGTCGGTCACCGCCCGGCGAGGACGCCGACAGAGACGGGCTTGGCGGCGGAGGTAACGACACCCCTCCCCCGGGCCGGTGAGGGTGACAGAGTGGTCCGCCAGGGCTCGGGGTGCCCGCCGTCACGCTCGTGTTGTCGCCGCTGTCGTCGTAGCTGGCACGGCTGGCGATCGACATGCTGCGCTGGTCGACGCTTATTGCCGGCGCGAAGCCGCTTGCTGCCGTCGAAACACTGTCGGACCGCGAAAAGTCGTCCGAGGCGGCGGCGGCGTAGCCTCGACGCCGCGCCGGGGTGATGGGCCCAGCGGCCTGCACGGGCGGCATCACGGCGGCCGCGGCGGGGATGCCGGGCCGTCGAGGCGGCGTCACCTCGCGTACGTCGTCCTCCTCCTCGCTCGACGACGGATCCAACATCGCCTCGGAGCGGACCACCAACAAACAGCAGCAGCCAACTTACTGACTTTCTATGACGCTATCAGAGTGGACTGCCTGCACGGCCGTTGTTGGCCGCAGGCATCATTGCAGTAGACCGACGAGACACGACACGACAACATCCGCTGGCAAACATCACTGCCAGATACTGCTGCTGCTGGCAGCAGCGTCCAAATGCAGGACGTTGATAAGCTGAGAAGAGCGTCACGAGAGACGAGCAGCATGCAGCTGCAGACGCACACACAAACAGAAGCGCGCGCGCACGGGACACTAGACTGTATGGCACACAGCGACACTGGGTGGTACACGGACGGGTCTGTGCCCGCTGTGCCGAACGCTCGGTCGATCAATAGAAGATCGATCGCATTCACAGCGGCGGCACTGGGCGCACATCAACTGTGCCGTAGCTAAAGGCCAGTCTCCATCTAACCTAACGCGCGCAGCGTAACGCCCGTTTGTTTGTGTACTTTTTCCACGCTCGGACGCAAGGAAAGTAGCTTATCGCAAGCTTTGAACGCTTTTATGGGTACTTCTCCGTTAATTCACCCGCACCCGAATTGACCGCTAGAGTTAGTGTTAGGGCTGTTAGGGATAGGGATAGGGTTAGCGTTAGAGTTGGGGTTAAGGTTAGAGTTAGCGCTAACAATAATTATAATTCGGGCGCGGGTGAATTAACGGACAAGTACTCTTAAATGCAGCTCACGCTGTTTACCTACTTTCAGACGTCAACCAAAACATTTTTACCTCTCGCTTTACTGGCACATCGAGCGCATTCAAGGTTGTTATAGTTAACGAGCCATATAAATTACTTACTTACTTACGAGTACGCATCAAACGCGATGAACGCAGGAAAACTACGCAAACGATGACACAGTGGAGGTAAAAACGCAAGGAGAGAAGCAATGTCTATTCTTGCATTGAGTCGCATGGAAATTGAGCTTTAGTCGACGACTGCAGCGATGTCGACGTCGAGGCCAATTTGCTGTCAGTCAGTCTGTCACTCGTTCGACGAATGACGTTTTCAAGTGCTTGCCGAGAAAATACGGTACACTGTGAGTCGGAAAAAACTAATTTGGCGCATAGGCCTATACGTTTGTTTAATAATGAAAGGCTATAAACTACGTAGTAGACAACTGGCATTGTGATTTTGTATTTCTAGACAAAGCTAACCTTTATAATTGACAATGGTTTTTACGCGCGAAAGCAGAATGCTTCGCGCGTCTTTGCCATCGTCTGGGTGTCTGTCTGTCTGTCCGTCCGTCTGCCTGTCTGTCTGTCACACTCGTGAATTGTATCAAAACGGTGCAAGCTAGGACCACGAAATCTTCACTGTGGGCTGCCCCAAGGTCTCTAGTTTATCGTGACAAAATTTCGTGTCACTGGGTGCAGGGGTTCCCCTCGAACGAGGGCGTCGAAGAGGGGTACCCCCCTTAAAAGACGTCATTTTGCCGTTATTGGCTCGAATAATGTGAAAACGGTTGCAGATAGGTGCACACATGCTGCTTATCATAACAAGCA
>Ga0209454_1004232_pt1 | contig 10638 bp, 8 predicted proteins | sample WorMetHERISLAND1_2_FD_187400 | JGI IMG/M metagenome (GOLD analysis project Ga0209454, IMG submission 187400) | Marine gutless worms symbiont microbial communities from Max Planck institute for Marine Microbiology, Germany - Olavius geniculatus... | ecosystem: Host-associated > Annelida >...
ATTATAAATAGTTATAAGAACTACTAGTTTTTTCACGTGTTACTGGTACGTTACTTATTATGTTTTGTTGTCGATTTTGTGTTTACTTCCGGTTTTTTGGACAGTTGTTGCATTTGTTGTTTTTGCAATTATTATAATTTTACTGAGTTTAGGTTCGATAATATTTAGTCAGAATGAATCGATTATTCGGAAGAGCTAAACCGAAGGAGCCGCCGCCGAACTTGACCGACTGTATTGCTAATGTACGAAAATCTCTGTGTGTACTGCGCTGTTCCACCAGCTGATTGGTCATAATCAGATGACAAGCGGCAATCAGCACATAGATTTCCGTCCGCATAGACGGAAAATAGCGTCTGCATGCTCTTCTTTTCCATCCGTGGTGGACGGAAAATAGCCTCACGTTTATTTACTTTTTCTCGAATTCTAAGACTAGCTCTAACCGTATCCTTAACCCTAACCATATCTGTAACCTTAATCTTGAACCTAAGGCTAACCCTATATCTAACCTTAACGCTAAGTGCAGATGACTGTTTCAAACTCCTGGTCAGGAACTTTTGTGATTGCGCCGAAATCAATGTACCATTGTACTGCTTTGCAGATGGTGCATAGTTAGTGCAAAAAATGTTAGTGATGTTTTTGTATCAAATATTTTGTTTTATTTGTTTGTTGTTATTGATCAAAAGTTATTTTTAATGAAGATTTTTTAAATTTTTATTCAAAATTATGACTTGTGGGAAATGCTGAACGTGTGTGGAATACGGTATTTAGATCGACAGTCGTGGTGAGTCTGTGGACAAGAAGATAGCAAGACTTGATCAAGAACTAGCAAAATACCGAGACCAGATGAAGAAGATGAGAGATGGTCCATCAAAGGTATTTTTTGTTCAGTTATTTACACAAGTACATTGTTGTGTCCAGGCTTGTGCATTTTTTCATGTATTTTGTTTTAAGATGGTAGACCATATTTGAGGTAAATTGTTTCATAGTGAACACTGGTGGTGGAGATAAGTCAATCTATTTTTTTTTACTTTTTTGTGGGGGGAAGGCGGTGGATGTTATATTAGCAGGAGATGCACATGATTGTGTGAAATGTGTTTAAAGTTATCTCTGTTTTTGTGCTGGTACTGTTTTGATTTTTTTCATTTGTGTTTATGTACTAGAAACGGTGTTTTCCCACAAACAGACCGGAATGCTTTTGGTGCCAACCTCTTCCTGGAGCCACAAAGAAATGTAGAAGTTTCATCTCGTACATTCTGAAACCCTGCATATACCATTTGGATCTTGCTGATGGCATGCTCCCTGTAACTTTGCTTAGCTCATTAAAATATTCAATGTTTGTTGTCTTGCATTTTATGCAGATTGTGAGATTGTTTTTTTTTGTTCCAGAATATGGTAAAACAGAAAGCGCTAAGAGTGCTGAAGCAGAAGAAAACGTAAGTGTTTTATTAGCTTTTTTACTGCATTTAATTTGTGTGAATGAATATGACTATGGAAATGACTAATAATAAACAGTTTGTGAGTTTAATGTGCATAGTTGTTATTTTGTGATAAATGTTGTCATTTTCTGGAAAGTGCCACATATTCAGCATGCATCATGGCATTTCTGATCTCTCAGATAGAGTGCACAGTCTTAAAATTTTCATCCCATGTCTTTGGTAACAATGATCTTGAAGTTCTAATGGATTGCTGTTACTGTGCACATTGCAGTACTCTTGTACGGTATCCAGAGGTAACTTTCAGTTTTGTCCAGTTGTTAAGTTTGGGGGAGAAATGGAGGGCACCAGCCAGTCGTTGTTGATCTTGTGTTGGTGAAGGGTTACTCTGATGAGGATGTGATGAATGATTGCACACACTCACTGCTGCAGTAGATATTCTGACATCTAGATAAATCAGTCTCTATGTCATACAGTTCTGCATAAGTGGTGTATAAATGTGAAGCTCTGTTGTAAACTAGTAAGTAAGTACGCAGCAATATACACTGCATCTCAAAAAAATGTCACACTTTGTTGTTTCTATATCTTCATGTCATATTGTCCGATTTTCAAAATTCGATTTTCAAAATTCTTTTATTAGCACATTCTCTGGACAATTGGTAATAAAGTCACTATTGAATATCCCACCACAACTTAACTGTGTTGCTACACTACCTTGTAAAATATAAATGTAAGAAAAACTAGCAATGGGCAACAATCACATTGGTAAACAAACAAGAAACTTCAGACTAAGATTGCGGTGAATGATCTGTACGATGCTATACTGTGTTAAAACCATCTCATTGGGTATCTGGTGTGTTGAAAGATACATTTGTTTCTAAACTTCCTGCCTTGCTGGGTCTAGCAGTTCATCCACAGTGGTCCCGTTCTCTTCATTTATGCATGCGTTTCGGTCTGCAGCTTTATGTCTTTAGTCAGTGCTTCACTTTTCTCAAATCTTTTTAGTAAAATGCTTAGTTCTTTTCTTTTGCATTTTGTCTTCAAAAATTTCGTCAGTATCCTCTGCAAAGCGTATTCTTTGAACTGATATAAATTTCTAATCACTGCCTTGTCTTTGTTGCTGAATAGCATGTTACAATGCCGGTATTTTGTCACTGCATTTAAAATCATTATTCACAATAACATCGTTTGTTTTTGTTACAAACACTGGCCTTGTATCGAAAACTAAACATAATTTAATTTTAGTATTCTGTACTAAATTAGTAGAAAATTGTTTCAAAAAATAAGTTTTGTGCTGTATTTATTCTGGTTATAGTGATTTTTGAATATCTGTATTTCATAAGGTAATGTAGTAACACAGTTAAGGTGCGGTGAGATACTTACTAACTACTTTGTTGCAAATTGTCCACACGGTGTGCCAGTGAAAAAATTTTAAAAATTGGTTAATATTTGGTGAAGATATGGACAACGACAAAGTGTGAGAGTTTTTTTGAGACACAGTGTATATAGTGCTAATAATCTCACAGGAGAATTGGGGCACATTGGGTAGGGGCAAGATAGGCAGGCTGAAAGTAATGAGTCTTAACATGACGTCTGAAGGAGGTGAGTGTTTGGGTTTGATGAATATGAAGAGGAACAGAATTGTGTACTTTTGGTGTGGAAGCTTGAAGTGTTTGATTGTCAGGTATGAGCAGCAGCGAGACAACTTGATGCAGCAGTCATTCAACCTCGAACAAACAAACTACGGCATTCAGTCAGTCAAAGACACCAAGACAGTCGTGAGTTCACTGCTAATGCAGTTGGTCTCTGGCTTGACTAGCCATGCTTACCTCTTGGTTCTTCACACTGAAGTGATCTCATTAATCGTTCAAACAGATTAATAATTAATTACTATATTAAATGATTAGCTACTATCTTAAAATAAATTGTTTAGTAATAATTAATTTGTAACATATATGTGATATTTTTTTATTGCAAGTATTACATACTCTGTGTTGGAGTAGACAACCTATGTGTTTGTGTACTTGAGTGCTTACTATAGACGCTTACTATATGTTAGTAATATGCACTGAAAAGGTGTATGTGTGCTGTAAAACGTTTGGCTCTCAAGCAGCTGTGCCCAATTTTGTCTAGTAATTTCGATGCCTAAATGGTAAGTGCTTTAATGGCAGCTCTCAAATGGGCCAAATAAAGTCGTACACTCCACCTGTGCTGTGCTGTATGCTTGTAGGTTGATGCAATGAAGGTTAGCGTGAAAGAGTTTAAGAGAGAATACAAAAAGATTAATATCGACAACATTGAGGTATCTCACCAGACATTTTCTTGCTAATTATCATGTAATAATTATGGACTAATTGATAATTATTGGTTGCTGAACGCGACTTGTAAATTTTTGTCTAGTTCTGTGGTGCACTTGAATGGCTGATAGCAAAAGTGTCAGTTTTGTAAAAGACTTGGTATAGCCATCCAAAATGCATTGGAAGGCTGAATTGACTGTGGTTTAGTATTTTCAGTTTTTTAAGTATGATGGTCACATTGGTAGTGCTACTAAAGTATGTATTGTATGTGCTTGTATTTTGGCAATACTACTTGCTTTGCAAAATGTATTACATGACTAGAACTGTAGAGACAACAGTTGTCATCAGAAGTGATGGTTTATTAACTTGATTTATTCATCCGATTAACATGTGATCAAGAAGGCAGAATGTAGTCATGTGCTGGTGACTGAATAGACAGTGTTTGCTGCTGAAACTGGAAAATGCGTGTGTGAATGGATGAGCAAGAGTGAGCGAGTGGGTGGGTGACTGGGTGAGTAGTTTCGTTTCCAGTAACTCTGGTCGAGGACAGGTCTGCTCAGAGGGAAGACCATTATAATGCAGTGAATGAGTTCGAAGAGCAGCGCATCAACATGGCCAAGGCTCATCGTGCAGCAAGGAAGGATTGTTGTCACTCAGTTTCCTCCACGTACATCTGCAACATGTCTGGATGAACCTGTTCATCACGAATTAGTCTGTTGGTCGCAAGAGCAAAGTCGCTGCCAATTATGCATCGCATCAACGCCTCATTCTCAAAGTTTCTGTACGTATAATGTGTGTATGTGCTGCAGGATCTGCAAGATCAGCTCGAGGACCTAACGGAGCAGTCCAATGAAATTCAGGAGATTATGGGTCGTAGTTATGGCATGCCGGAGATTGATGACGATGAACTGGATGCGGAGCTTGAGGCCCTCGGTGATGAGATTGCACTTGATGATGACACATCGTATTTGGACGAAGCTTCCAAAGCACCCAACGCACCGACGGCAATTCCTGGCGCCGACAGTGTCACCAACAAAGTAATTGTTATGATACATTTTATTCTTTTCCTCTCTGTATTCTTTTATCATATTTGTCTGAGCTTTTTGTGTCTGCTTCCGTTAGATGCATTCTGGTGTCATATTATTCTCCATTTGTGCATCTGTGATTATCATGTCTGTTTTGTTGTACTCATGGTGTGCATTGACATATTTTTTACCAGACTAAAATTGTCAGTAGAGCATCTTGAGACAAAAATGAATGCTTAGGTTTTGAGATCATAAGCTTGAGGATCAAGGTCATATGATGCCCGGGTGTTCTGAAAATACGATTCTGGGGCTTTGCATTTGCTAATTCTCTGGTATGCATCGATGTAATTTTCTTCCACAGTCTTCATTCAAGTCAGTATGTTATGAAGTGAATATCTGTTGCATTATTTACTGAAATGGGAGTCTCTCAATGCTTGTGCTTTCATATCTCTGGCAAGATGTTAGTTTGGTGACAGACAGAGTTTGGCTTTTACTTTCATTCACTTCTGAAGACCAGCCACAGTGATTGCGAAGATTAGCCGAGTGATGCCAGCCTAGTGTGTGTCGATTGTGTCTTTGCGGTGAGCTCGCTAACTAACTTTGTGGTGCATGAAAATTTGGTTACTTAGCCTACTTTTCGACTGTACCAGAACAGAACCTGTGATTCTCGGTGGCGTAGACAATACTTGGGAACAGCTTTAAACTGGCCTTCATATGTTATCTGTATTTTGGAAACTGTATGCAGATAACAAGTTTTGCTGAAGACTTAAGATCAGGGTTACAGGTGTAAAAAGAATGATAATTTTCTTTATTAATTGAATGCTTGTTGTGTATTTTTCAGGATGGCGTTCCAGTTGATGAGTTTGGTCTGCCAAAGATTCCTGCCCAATAGACTCTCACTGACTGTGCTGTCTTCTGGCCTGCATTTGACTGCTGACTGTCATCGTCTGCGTTTGATCCGAGGCAACTTAGCCGCCATCTCAATAAGAACAACCGTTGTACATAGTGCCTCCTCCCTTTTATTCTACAATGGTTATCAACAGCTTGTGTGAAAATATTGAATATTTGAGATTTATTCTGTTCAAGTCTTGATGCAGTCAGCATGATATTTGGGTAACGAGTGATAAATACTGGTCTGCATTTACTTCTGAAACTTTGGCTTTTCTGTGATATAAAGGAAATTTGAAGAATCCTGGTGGGAACAAGTGATATGTCAGATGCATATTGGTTATTCTCTGATTACTTTGGCAAATGTGGACTGATATCAGTAATTCTTTTACTCTTGTGTTTGTATATGCCTCAAATCTGTTGCTCCACTACCTTGTAAAAATCAATTTCTAATTATGCAATTATTTTTGTGTTATCTAGAATCCAAACTTTACATGTTAATTTCATTTTGGGATGATAAGCTGTGTTCTATATTTCCGTGATAGTGTATTTTTTGGCTTAATTAATTTTTTATTTGAGTGAGCATTGTTGATATATATTTTGAGCATACAATATGAAGTTACAGCTTAGTCTGCATAGGAAAATTCACTAGAAGTGTATTTAGCAGATGATTCCTGAAAGTGAATGGCAAAAAAATTGACAAAATTGATCCACATTTGCCATTGATCTTATAAAGATAAAATTTGCACATTTTATGGATATTAGTGTACATTCATTGTAAAAATCGTTTCAATGTAATATGAATTATTGCTTTGTAAATGATCGTTATTATGCTGTTTTGTGTTTCTCTGTTCTGCGTTTGTATGAATGTGACGATGCTGCCAGTATTGTCTGTCAAGTTGACATTTCTGGTGATTGTTCAGTTGAATCTTGCCATCATTCTGTGTTCTGAATTATCAATTAAAGTAGTCCATCAATATGATTTAAGCAATATGACGTACTTCTGCAGGTTCACAATAATGTTTCTTAGTTATTTTTCAGGTTTTTTCCATGAACGTTTCAGGTTAAGGTTAGGGTCAGGCTTGGGGTTACAGTTACATCGATCTTGTTTATTTGCACAGCCGTTATCGAAAGTGTAAACGGAAATTGGCTGCCCTGTGGTATATTAGCATTGTGTTGCAATTTTAAAATAAAGTACTGAAGGTTTATGAAGTTGATAAGTTTTAAAATAAATGCACTGTTTACCGTTAAAACATCAGAACTGAATGTGAAGATTCATTGCGAGTCTGCTGAGGAACGTCATATTGCTTTAATCAGGGTATCCTATTTTGAACTGGTGCCGATCAAGACTCTACCTGATGAGATGTTGGTTGGTTAATTTGTATGCTGTTGCCATCAATATATCGCTGTTCTGCATCTGCCTTTGCTTCTGGAGTATAAATACCCTTACAACACAGTATCCTCCGCTCTCGCGTAATGTCTGACCTTTAGATTGGCTGCTTCTTTACTGTGAATATTGGTTTTTTAACTGCTGTATAGGTTTTTTCATTGTTTGTGATGAACGTATGTGCTTATTATTTCTTGCAGCATATGTGCTACAGCCTACAATGCAGTAAGTTTACAGTCATCTGTGCTGCTCCTGTATGCTGAGTACCAAGTGTTGTTCATGTCCTTATGTCAAATCCTTGTTGTTCTTGAATGATAATTAATTATCGCCACCAAATGAACATAGTGAATGAAGGAGGTTTTGTTTTCACTTGCTAATTTTTCTCTCATTCTGTGATGTTATAAAAGTAATGACGTCATTACGCCACCATCAGATTGTGCATTGTCTGATCACCACCAGAAGCAACGTCTGCAACAACAGCTGCGAGCACTAATATTACAGCCTATTAAAGAAAAATTTTTTGCTAATTATTTCAACTAGAAAATTCACAAAAATCCGTTCAAATTACTATTTTGTAAAAATTTACTTTCAGAGATCTGCACTCTCACCAGCGCCTTCTGGTTAATTAATTGTTGATCACATTTTCAGTTGTTGAAATTTCCTTTGCAGAAGCTGCTTGTGTTGGCCAGTACGAGTATAATGTTTTTCATGTTAGACCTTGGGTTAGCCCCATTTTTGTATTTGGTCTTTGCATTAATGACTTTGGTGCACTGATGTTTAGAGTCTGCCTCGTTGTGGGCTGGTTCGATTTTGATGTGTGATTTTTGTTCAAGTTATCCATAAAAATTCAAGTTGGCAAATTTAGTGACATGAACATTAATAGATTGGTTTTGCTTTCCATAGTTTACATCTCTGTCATTTACATTTGAGACCTAATTATGAGCAGATGGCACAGAGTACAGTGTTCATTGGTCTTGAATTGGCTTTGTTCTTGCATCATTTGGCCTTGTGTTTGTATGCATTCTGCCTATAAAGGTCGTCCCCGAAATGACCTATACTGTGTCGGGTGGGACGTTAAACCCTACTCACTCACTCACTCACCCCCTCCCCTTGTAAGTTAGTCCTGATTCAGCTAATGTATTTGTTCATTTAAGCCAGGTGCTAGGCAATTAAAGCATGAGGGTTGAGGGTAGCTGAGTTTTTGTTTCTTTTGGGGCAGAATCTGTTCCTGCACATTTCTCCTTAACATGGTCTGCATATCATCTCTCTCTGTCACATTTTGATTTCTGCTTAAATCATTCGATGGATTTAGATGTTATTTGGCAGGTACACTTGTACGGTCCAATGATAGGCTACATTGTGTTAGATGGGGACCCTGATCTTCAGGCAAGGTGAGATTTTGGGGCCGAACCCCCAGCCAAAACATGCAACTGCAAATTGTTGTACACTGTCAGTCATTAACACCGTGCTGCCACTTGGTAGATACGAATGATCGATTCCACATTTTGTCAGATTACTTTGGTTTGGTCCTTGTTCGTTATTGTATATATGTTCGGAATTATCGGGCAAGTGACTGGCTGGAGAAACAGTGACGTAAACTTCCAACAAGTTGAGGAGATTTTCCTTGCACACAGATTACTGAGTCCGTGAGATATCCTTTGATTTCTGGTTTGTTCTACGTGTTGCTGTTCTTATTAGTCCCATCTTTAGCATTCTCTTGCTGTCTGAGCTTGATGATACCAGTCTATGCTGGAAGTGGTAATGAATGTCAATCATCCAACCCTTAGGTCCATTCAATTTATGTTGCCTTTTTGCAGTTTGGATATGTCAGGAAATAGGGGAATGTCACTTGATTCAGTACCAACATCAGCTTTTAATGCAGTTTAATCTATGGGTGGAATGAGCTGAAATTGTACTTGAGAAACTAAGTTATTTGGACAAAAAGTTGTCACTTGTTAAAGTTCCTTAAATTATTATGGTGTAGATATAATGTCATCAGTACAGATAGTTAAGAATTGCAGGCTTTTAAATAAAATACTATGCTGAAACTACATGCAAAGTATGTTTGTAGTAAGCCATTTTAGTAAGTGAAAATAATATTCCTAATGCATGGTTCCTACGGTCAGGGGAAGTTGGGGAATAATCAGAGGGTCAGGGAAAGTCATGGAAAATCAAAGTACGAGGGTGCAAAAGTTAACAAAGATGTAGAAAAAAATTTTGAACTGAAGTACGCAGACGGCGTACAACAGTAAAAAAAATTTTGCTCGCTTCGCTTGCAGATTATTTGTATGTCTACTTTTGAATTTGTTCTTTCGCCCTTGTTTCTACTGCGATTGCAAGCGATTGAAAGTCAACATTGGTATTTTGCGTGAACAAATTAGTCAGGGAAAACGATTCGCTTTGTCCTGGAAAGTCAGAGAAAATGAATTTTGCAGAGTAGGCTAGTAGGAACCATGTAATGCTAACTGTTTTACGTCACTTGAAAATATATCCTTACAGCACATTCGTCATTCTATGCTCCGATTTTCTCTGTTTACTATTGCTAATACTCAGCTTCAGCTAGGAGAGCGACGTCAACCAAATATAGCTCAGTCTGGAGTGCTGGACGTCACCATTCACCAATCAATGTGACACATGGGCGTGGCTTACGGCGCACCTGTTTACGTTGCCATGACAGCGATGTGACAGCTTGTAAACGGTCTGTGTTAGCAACCTATGCGACGTCGCATTCAGTGAATGTGCCGACTTTGAACGCTTCTGAAATTCTACTCTCGCGGTAATTTCTATATTACAAACAATATTTAACTGACACAATTTGCATGATCTGCGGTCTATAATTTGTCAGAATACATATAGGTTTAATAGGCCTTTGAGTAAAAGGAATTCGGCATTTTAGTGGTGCACTGTAGCCTAGGGTTAAACCAGTGGCATAGATAGGGGGTAATTCCCCAAATACCCCAGACAAGACATAAGCACACGTTTAAACTGCACTGAATTTGGTCAATTGATTCTCAGGAAAATAGTTAAAATTGTTGCCACCATATCTCATAATGTTAAAGTTATAATGCGCCAATTAAATTCGACTTCGGCTGGGGTTCCGCACCAGACCCCGTTGAGGAGCTCACAACGCCCCCAGATTCCCCGGCTGGATTTTAGGGGTTCTACGCCTAAAGGGATGGCGGGGAAGGGAAGGGGTAAAGGTGAAGGGCGGGGGATGTAAAGGGAAGGAAAGTGGAAAATGAGAGGAGACTGGAGAAAGAGGAGGGGAGAAAGAAGCTATAGAATCTAGGCCCCAATTCATATTTTTGACTACGTCTCTGAGACAATATGTCACTATAAAGGATGAATACAAGCTGTCATACGAAAAGTACACTTTCTATACGCTTAGTAATTTATTGAATCTGTACGAACTTAACCACATAGGCCCTATTATGCACCGTCTCGAAGCGTTAGACCCTTATGTATATAATTCGTGCACAGCCTGTGAACTCGTCGCAGTATATGTCAAAGTCACTTGTGAATGTGGACTGTCATAATTCGGTAAATGGAACATGTCATTGTCGTCAATCGGAATGCAGAAGGTAAATTTAGTCAACCTGTTGTCAAGC
>Ga0209454_1004236_pt1 | contig 10636 bp, 6 predicted proteins | sample WorMetHERISLAND1_2_FD_187400 | JGI IMG/M metagenome (GOLD analysis project Ga0209454, IMG submission 187400) | Marine gutless worms symbiont microbial communities from Max Planck institute for Marine Microbiology, Germany - Olavius geniculatus... | ecosystem: Host-associated > Annelida >...
TTTGTAAACGTTGTAAACGTTTATCACATCTATGGTTGAATTGTCGAGTAAAGGAGTGGACGTTTTCGGAACAGAGTGGACTCGCCCGTAGAACGAAAAGGTTGTCAGTTAATATAAACGCCTGTTTAAATTTATTTTTCTTACTATCCAGAAAATTGTCAGTTTTTTAAACTTCGGATACAACAAAACGGCATAAAGTAGTAAATTTCGAAAGCAGATTGTGCATGGTTTAGTAAAACGTATTATCAAGATAATTCATGCCAAAAACTATAAAATACGTTTACATTCGTTATAGACAGAAAAACTGTAAGATATTTTCGGGACACGGTGTTCATTCATGAATGAAAACTATTATCGCATACGTAAAACGCAAACGCGCTTTGTTATAACGCACAGGATATTAATTCGTCGGTGATTAGCACAAAAATACTTGGGAAGGAAATGATTGATTTCTGCGGAAAAGGTTGCGTGCACGCGGGTGCGTGATACCGATACGTTGCAGGCAAAGGACTCCGCGCAGAACAGACGGCAGCACTGCGATTAGCTTACACTTGAAATCGACGTCAGGACAATTTGTTCAATCCACATTTCGCTATTTTAGTCGCACTCGGTAACATCATGGCAAGGGACAAAAAAAACAAACTTTTCTCCACTAAATTGTAACCTGTTGCAAATTTTGTGTACATATTTTTTCCTCTAAAACTACAAAAATTTGGGGCCGAACCCGCCCAACCATTTTGCCAAAATTTAGGGCGTAGTTAACACTACAAGCATTCGTAATTTTTCTCTGTCGGAAATTTGCGGCTGTTTGTTTGTCAGAAAATTGTAACTTTCTGTTGTCTCTCTACATTTTACGGTATTTCACGACGCCGCTGGTCTCACAACAGGGGTTTCAAATTAATTTTATCCAGCGGAACCCCAAGAGCATTTTTACGCGTGAAAGCAGCTACTGCTTTCAGCGCGTCTTAGCCATCGCAATTCTGTTTGTCTGTCCGTCCGTCCGTCCGTTCGTCACAGGGGTGGATCAGTCAAAAACGGTGCAAGCTAGGATCACCAAATCTCTACCGTCGGCTGCATGGAAGACTCTAGTTTCAGGAACCGTGAAGCTTTTCCATAAATTCGAAGGGGGTCACTCCGAACGAGGGCGCTAAATGAGAGGGAGTGGGCAAAATTTGCGATTTTTGGCCAATAAGTCGCTGTATCTCAGTAACGGTGCGAGATATGGCCTATAGGTTACTATTAATCACTAATAGAAAGTCGTACACTGGCTCTCGATTGGCGCTTAATTCAATGCCCTTGAATGACCTTAAACGCCAAAATAGGGGGTTTTATGAATTTTTGGCGATTTCGGGCTGCGAGACACATTGCAATAGCGAATTGCGCCGAAACCAATTGAGATAAACATGGACAAGCTGCATATGAAATTTTCAGCATTGAACGTAGATTTTGACGGTCTAAAGCTCGATTTTCTAGGTTCAAGGAAACCTGCGCACGAGGGCGTCAAAAAGCGGTATTCCCGTAAAAGTCGCGACGAAATGGCTGGAGATAGACTGACAGTTTGCGAACAGGAACTGCTATAGGGTTTCGCGCGTCCCGTGAGCATTAGCTCAATTTTTTGTGATAACTCACGAAACACGAAAAACCGACAAAGAAACGACTGCTGGCGTTTTTCCCGTGTTTCATGTCAAACGATTTGATCGCATGACATTGTCGTTCAGCCATCTCTGTGACTTAGCACGCGAGTCTGGCCATAGACTTGAATAATTGGACTCAGGTCGCTTTATCTTTTAAGACTTGGAGTCAGACTGGACACCGACTCACTGCTTCGTGACTTGGAAGTAACTGCACCGTATTGATTTTTGCATGTATTCTAACTAGGCCTATTGTTTTGTTAGTTTAGCGTTAACGGACATAATATTTTAAACGGTTCATCGTGTTGTAATTTTTTAAAGTTTATGTTCATATTATTGTAAAGCAGAAAATTGGGTTATTTAAAATTGATTTAAAATCGGACTCGAATTTTTGTGACATGGACTCGGTCTAAGTGGACTCGACTACGTCACTGATTTAATTGTGAGAAAACTAAAAATATACGCGAAAACATAATAGAGAACTGAACAATGCAAATACAGGACTATAGGAAATGCAGGCTGAACCAAGTTGACAATATGGGTATTCAAAGCCGCCGAAAGTAATTTAATTTCGCGCTCAAAGTCAACACATAAAAAAGATTCAATGCTCTGTAGTCCGGCAAGCTTGCAAAAGATAGACATCACAACCGCGGCTGTATCAGCATAGAATAGCTATTCGTCGTCTTTATTGCCCACGAGAATACTCGTTTAAGCCTAGTTTCCATCTAACGCAACGCACGGAATGCAAGCCCTTGCGCATTTTTTGACGTAACTGACGCATGCAGACGGGCACAAAAGTACGCAAGCGAGTAAAGGGGCGGGCCAAAAATGTCCTAACTTGTTTCTGTCTAATGCAATGCATAGCATTGGACAGAGTATAAAATCATCTTTGTGTCCGTCCGTCCGTGCGTGCGTGCGTGCGTCCTACATTTCTTAAGCTATCTTCCTTCCACCTACCCTTTCCCTTTCCTCTTTCCCTTCTCCTTCTCCTTGTCCAGGTCCTTTTCCCTTTCCTTTCCCCTTTTCCCTTCCTTATTTTTCTTCCCCCTTTCCTTCTCTTTATCCATCCTTTTTCCTTTCCTTTCCCCTTTTACTTGCCCTTTCCTCTTCCCTTTTTTCCTGTCCCTTCCTTTTTCCCTTCCGCTTCTTCTTTTCTCTGCCTTCCGCTTTCCCTTTCCTTTACCTACCCTTCATCTTTTCCCTTCCCCTTTCCCTTCTTTTTCCCTTTTTTCCCTTCCCCTATCCCTTACCATTTTCATTCTCCCTTCCTTTCCCCTCTCCTTTACCTTTTTCTCTTCCCCTTTTTTCCCTTCCCTTTTCCATTTCCCTTTCCCTTCCCTTTATCTTTCTTTCCTTTTCTCCTTCCCCTTTCCATTCCTTTTTCCCTTCCACTTACCCTTTCCCTTTCCCTTCCCTTACCTCCCCCTTTCTCTTTCTTTTTCTCTTTCCCATCTTACATCTTTCTTTCCGTGATCGATAACGTCACGTAACCCCAAAAGGTCAAACTCGTGACCCCATTATCTTTGAGGCGCCATATTTCGGTAACGCTACAAGATAGACACATGGTGACGATGGACCTTTTATAGTAAAGCGCTAGTGACGAATCGAATGGTCTCGTGACTGACAGTGTCTGTTGTTTAGTTTAAATAATACAGAAGGATGAAAGGATCATTGCTGCTGTACAGTTTGATATTAAACTATTTGATTTTTTCTTCCTCTCTAAACGGCTCACTGATTATATTTATACGGACATATACTGCAAACTGTCGAAATGGATTGGACAGACTCCGTGTTCGTATGAACATTATCTTGTTTTTGTCAGAATTGTGTCAAATTTTCATCGTGTTTGATATTTTTAGCACACGGTAGCCAAGGCGATAGAATTATGTGAGATACGCTCATTTTCCACTTCAACTAATTTATGTCAGCGCACCACCGCGTAAAACGCAGATGCTCCAAATTGTTACATTACGTTGTGATTATCAGTATCAGATTGCTCATCTTTTCATTATCAATTCGACAAGAGGCGCTGGCCACGTAATTAGCCCGCCCTGTATATACGCAACAAACGTAGTGGACGCAACAAACGCAAGATAAGTACGCAACGGACGCAGCTGACGTAAGGGACGCAACGACCAAAATGCAAGGATGGAAGCGGTGTCTATCCTATTCTTTGCGCTGCGTTCGTTGTCTTTAATGCTTTGCGTCGGTTGCGTACGTTGCTTTGCGTTGGATGTAAACTAGGCTTCATAGTTACGTAAGTACGGCGTTTTTTGCGTCGTGATCGACAACGGTACTGTGGCAACTATAGCGTCGGTGCCGAATTCGCAAAGACACTGCATGAATAGAGGGGGTGCCGACAGCAGCTGCAACCGAAAACCGTTGTCTGTTTTTTTCCAAAGAAGACTATCTCCCTGGAGGTCCAGTTTCTGTGTGGTAGCGACACAAGTGCGTCTCAACCCGTTTTCATTTTCACGCTTTTAGCGAGACTACGTCCCGGCTGGTTCTGAGTGTTGTTAAGTTTTTTGGACCGAGTCGGCTCGAACGCACTTCGCAAGGGGCGTTCTCGTGTGTGCGATAAAACAAAATACCGCAGAACAATAATAGACGGTCGCGAATCCGGTGTTCTAACCACTGAGCCACCGTGCAAGTTGTATCCTGACAGGAGAGGAAAACGAACCAGTGTTTCGTCCGTTTTTCGCTGTGTGCTGTAGTTATTTTGCTACCTGTGGCTTCGCAGTTACAGCAACGGTTAGGATGTTAGACTTGCGATCGCGAGATCCTGGGTTCGACTCCCGGTCTGGTCGTTATCAAGTGGTTACTTCTCAGATAGTTGACTGTTTGCGGACAGATGAACTATAAGTCCCTGCGGTATATTCTACACCGAGGTTAACTCAGCCTTTTGCCCCTCCAGGGATAGGGTTTACTTGTGTGAGTGGTAGGTAACACTGTGTGATTCCACGTGGCAGATGACGGTCTGTAGCTTTGAGATGTCTTGACCATGAAAAGCTCTGCGCTTGAAGTCTTTCAGACCTCTTTTAATCTAAGTCATACTGCTGACAAAACATATGATACGTGATTTCTTTTGGAATGCTTTTTATTCTTTATTTTATTTCAACATAAACAAAGTTTATGCCAAAGCCGTAACTGGACGTCTAAAATATTTATTCTATTGTCTATGCTATTGTCAGAAAAACGTCGACAGTGATTATTGTGCAATGTTCATCACAGACGCGTGGTCGTAATGCCAGCACTGTGTCGGTCCGCAAACTGCTGTTTGTTGTAAAACTTTAATGCGGCTGAACAGCTGGACCACTGCTGTCAGCAACCAGTAAGCTTTCTGACTAAGCTTAGGCTATGTTTGTTGTCGAAAAATACAACAACAAAATTGCAGTGTGTAGGCGGGCAGTGATGTGAACTCCAGTTGCATTGGTTTGACAGCATTACTTACCTACACGATATGCCAAATGTTTTAAAGACTTCAGCTATACGGTATTGCGTTTTATTTACGTCGCAATTGTGTTTTGAATTAAAGTCATCTGCACAATTTTTTTGCTTGTCTGTAAATGCAAAATAAACATAGGCTTGACGTTCTTAGCATTATTTATTTATTTGATTGTTTTTATTTATGCATTTTATATCAAATATTCCATAAATAAAATGTATAGGCCTATATAATGCCAAAGAATCGCAGCAAGCACTATCTAGTTGACAGCTGCCATGTTGTTGCTTTGTGCTTTTTAAATAGATTATCCACATAAAACTTGCAAAAAAACGTTAGGTAGGCCTACAAAATCATGCTAGCGAAGAGAGATAATGGCGGACATTCGGTCCATCAAATCATCATTAGAACGCATTTGCGAAGCCGTCTCAGCATTACGCTGATGAAAAAACTCCTAGAATTATTGATGGCCAGAGACAATAAGAAATGAGTGACGCATGTGCTGCCCTATACGTACGGCGCCATTTTGGCAAATTAGTCCGATATTTGATTTGAATGTAGGACAGTTGCTGCAGGTCAGGGCCGGATTTAGGGGTCTCCCACCAACAGGGGGTCTCCCACCAAACCCCTCAATATTTAAAACCCTGTAATTCGATAGCCAAACCCTTTCTGAAATCCCAAATACGCCACTGGGCCCAGGCCTCCCACCAGGGGCCCCAGGCCTCCCACCAGCTAAATCCGGCCCTGGTGCAGGTAAAATGCAAGAAGCGCTAACGAAGAAGAATTGTATGATGACATCTTTGGTGGTATTAGGTCACACCACGTACGACACCTTGCATGTTTCCTTGGGCGGCGTTTTTTTTGTAAAAAAAGTATGTAAATTTTTTTGTATCAGCTAACGAAAATACTTTGTATAGTTCGAATTGCTACAGCCGAAACCGTGTTCACAACGTCAATTATTAATTTTGTTCTCCACAGTTTGAGCTAACTGTTCATAAGTAATTAACAGCAGCACTGTGGTTTGCGTAAAAAGCGTTCGTTTACGAACATGATTGTAGCTTGACAACCTATTGATGCCTATTGAACATCAAGATCAAGTCAAAGGTCAAGATTACATTTTTGTGCATGATAGACTACAGCGGCTACCCGCGGGCAGTGCTTCGCCTTGTTGAGCAAGGCTTGACAGTTTTGTTATTAAAGGACGACTGTCCACTATCAGTACTCTACGCCTACTGACGCCGTCGGTGCTTTCCACAACTTACTGTCCTGCCACCCAAAGTGTCCGCACCCAAGGAACAATAAACAAGAAATTTGAGCTAATGCTCACGAAACGCGCGATTCAGTATATTACCTGAAAATTGGGGGTGTTTCGCGTGTAAAAATATAACAACTCAATCAATGCAATCAATCAGCTTTAGTTAGTGCTGGGCGTTGTAAACCGATTCCTGAGGTGGCAGCACCATCGAACAGAATTTCACAAATTACCCTGTAAGAATGCAAACCGTTTCAACAAATACTGTGCATCAGAAATGTACTAGATAATAAATTATTGCGCTCACAATACAACGAAATCGTACAACGAAAATCTGTCGCTGTTTGAGTTAGATTTGCGGGAATTTGCGATAAAATACAACACTTATTACAGTCATGCCGAAGTGCACATAATGATAGTACCGTGGCGCCTCCTTGTGAATGATACAGACTTGTGTCGCAACCCGAAATCGCCAAAAAATCCATAAAACCCCTTATTTTAGCGTTCAAGGTCATCCAAGGTCATTGAATTCGGTGCCAATCGAAAGCCAGTATACGATTTCCTATTAGTGATTAATAGTAACCTAGGCCTTATCTTGCACCGTTACTGAGATACAGCTAGTTATTGGCCAAAAATCGCAAATTTTGCCCACCCCCTCTCATTTAGGGCCCTCGTTCGAGGTGATTCCTTCGAATTTATAAAAAAAGCTTTACAGTTTCTAAAACTAGAGTTTTCCAGGCAGCGACGGTGAAGATTTGGTGATTCTAGCTTGCACCATTTTTAACTGGTTTACCCGTGTGACAGACGGACAGACAGACAGAATTGCAATGGCTAAGACGTGCTGAAAGCAGTAGCTGCTTTTGCGCATAAAAACCACCCAAGCTCTCTAGTTAGCATCGTCCGGCCTGTCTGTATACGCCTAAAGCCCAAACACCACTTGCCTCGTTCGGTCGGTTATGGGTTATACAACAAGCTGGAAACAAAATGAGTCCACAATAAGTTGAAACGATGGAGTTTGAGCTCAAGGCGATACAGCTAAGCAGCAGCTGTGACAACGAACGCAATAGAACAAAATTATCTCTGACACGACTAGCGTATATGACACGAGTCGTCACGTCGTTGCTGCTGCAGCTGCTCTTTAGAAAAGTAGGCCTACGACGGTCGTATGGCTAGCGACGTTTGGTAGAGTGCAGAGTTTCTTGCCGAATAGTGGCAGAATTTGAAAATATTGTCGCCTATTAAGACAAGCGTTGCTTTCATTGTTTGATGTTTTAGCTTGTATTAGTCTACGTCAAACAAATGTCTGTATTCGGAGCTAAACAAATAATGTGGCGTACTCCAGCATTCTAGACAATAGTTTAACACACACTATAACACATGGCCTGTACGGCGTCGTAAGTTTAACAGTTACGCTAAAGCAGAAAGTTGCAATTTTCCGACAGAAAGTCGCGCAATTACGACAAGCAAGATTATGGGTGCTGAAAACGTTAATTATAATCTCAATTTTTTTTACATTTTTATTTTTAACTTTAGTATTTTCGGGAAAAAATTTTCAGACAAAAATAAAATATTCGGACAGTTTAATGTAGCGGTGATAATAATACATTGCCTTCTGATATGACGCCATTAATGATGATAATGCTGACGATGACGATGATGATGATGATAACTAAACACTGTCTGGTAGAAAAGTTCTGACGGTGCAAGTTTGTCCCAGCCGGTGGCACACAGTTTTGTCACGTGTGTACTCGTGCTGTCATGACGACGTCGCATCTACTATGGAACCTTAGTTAATTTTTCAGCGCCGGCTGCTTATCGCGATTAATATTACAACTGCGTGGTCTGTCTGTCTGTACTTATTTTGTGTGTCTGACGCAAGGTGCGCCCCTGTGAAATCATTGGACGGATTGGGATGTCATTCGGGAGGGACGCTTATGTTACCCCAAGTAGCACTGTGGTAGACAGGACGTCCCGGTCCTTACACGAAAACAAAAAATTAGGGGGAGCTGATCGCCGTTGACACCCAAATATTTAGACTGTTTTATCTGCAGCTGAATAAAGCATACAGATGACGAGAAATCAGCATCGACAGAAAAGCTGTTTCAGATTTATTCAATAAGATGACAAAAGAAAGAAAAACGAACAATAAAGCTAGAAAGTTGTCTGTATGTGTTTATTCACTTCAAACGCGTTTTACTGGTTGCGAATGCGACGGCGGTATTGTTTTAGCGTCGTCTGTAAGTTTGTTTTGCTAAACAATAATTCGTAAACCGTTCCTCTCAGCCTGATGAAATTTCGCATGATCATGTATCTTAACAACCGCTAGAAGCCTATTGAATATCAAGGTCATAGGTCAAAGGTCAAGTGACAAGTTCACACAAGTTTTTTGGTTTTTTTGCGCGCACGATACTGTGGTTACCCGCGGAAAGTGATTTTTCATGTTGAGTATAGTTATTGAACAACGTTTGTTCCCCCGCACGCAAGCGGACACTAACATTTTGTAGCCTAAAGTCAATCCTTTGAATTGGATTATACAATTTGCAATTGCAATATGTGTATGCTATGTGTAATTTTGATGTCGAATTACTTCTGTCTTTTGACGATCGCCGCAGCTGTGTAATGCATATATTGTCTTGCATATATACGTCTTGCGTTCACGCTGTGTGTCAGGCCAGGCAGCGTTGACAAACGATTTCTATATTTCACGACCCACTTTATCTTCTTCCCACTACAGTGTCTGCGATGTTATAACCGCTCGTAATATCCCTCCTGTCAAGCACGACAATTGAAACGTGTTACTATTTCTATTACATTATTTGCCATAACGTAAACTTCGTTAACAGTGTGATTTGCAGAAGTTATGATATCAGCGGTCAAATTATTCTTATATAAACCGTTAGGCGATGCGGCGCGCGACTGCTGCATACGATAGTCGAGCTGCGGACAGACAGACACGTAAAATCGGATACAGACACACTGTCTGACAAAACGGTAGGTTATAGCAGTCGCGAGCCAAATTAACCATTAACGGTTAATACCTCACAGAATTAAACTGTCGCGGAAAACTTTGTTGAATTCAAAGCTGCGTGGAGTTTCTTTTACGGATAGATCCTGAATGATATTGATTAACAAGATCACATTTTACGGCATTTAGCCTACCATTCAAAGACATTAAAAGTTAAAAGCACTTGATTAACCTCATACCCTCGACGAAGTTGATCTGCATTAATAGCGATATCATGCCGCTAATCGAATTGCGTAATTTAATGAATAATCGGCGAATAAATAATTTATTACAGCAAGTAATTGAGCCTTGAATAGCTTGATGGTCTCTGCGGGCGATGGTAATTGAATCTCGCTGTGTATCAGTCACACGTCTCTTAACTAAGTCTGATTGCTAGGCCTAAGCTTGCAGTGTCCAGTCGATATTACTTCCTGTCCGACGCACTACGCTGTTCATTATATCCGCTAGAGGCCGCTAGGGGGCGCGATTATCAACTTCCTGTCAGTGCGAAACATAGGCGACGACACCGTAGGAGGGTGGCCGCGCCAGATGTTTCTAAACGGGGTTGTATGTCCTGTATAAATTTGCTTTTTACTGACTTTTATTAACTAACTTATTAACTTAAGGCCAAACGCAAGCGTGGTCAACGCACCGACAGGTGTTTGATTTTTGAAGACATTCGCAACTGCGTAATATTTGAGCCACTTTTTGCATCCCGGCGTTCGGTTAAATCTTAAAGGCTCGTATTAGCTTACAGAGTAAACGAAATGAACTAAAGTAACATAAAACAGAATAAACTAAAATGGAAATAAAATTGAAACAGCAGAACTGCGTGATTTAATTTAATTTTAGTTTAGTTTAGTTTAGTGCATTTTATTTCATTTCACATTAGTTTATTTTATTTTTGTTGCGTTAAACATCGCCGTTTTATGCAGAATAAAAAAAGAACGATAAAAAGGTTCAAACACGTCGTCGAGCAAGTGACGAAAAGTTTACAGTTTCTGCCTCAATATGAATAAATTAACTAAGAATCGTTTTGCCGCCAGCTAGACCGACGACAATTTCTGGTTAATTTTGAAGCCGAAACCGAGCATTTATAGCATTCCAAATGCAGCCCCAGCGCTGAGGTAGAAAAAATGGAGAAAAGAGATAGAACGGTTAGAAATGAGAAAAAAAGAGGGGAAAGTGGCGAAAAATGCTTACAGCAATCTTTATAAAACTTCGTAGCTATGTTTGTTAGTTCACTTAGCCATAAATAGCACTGTTAAAGCTTCATTATACATATCAAACCTTCTTCAATCAGTTTT
>Ga0209454_1004242_pt1 | contig 10626 bp, 7 predicted proteins | sample WorMetHERISLAND1_2_FD_187400 | JGI IMG/M metagenome (GOLD analysis project Ga0209454, IMG submission 187400) | Marine gutless worms symbiont microbial communities from Max Planck institute for Marine Microbiology, Germany - Olavius geniculatus... | ecosystem: Host-associated > Annelida >...
CCGCAAATCAGACAATTGAACATTACAAATTAACGTTAAGCTTGCGCGATAACTTCTCTGTGCGCTTACAGAGAAGCTCACTCGGTAACTCAAAGCTAAAATATTGCCTGATTGGATTTCGAGCGTGACACTCGCCTGAGCCGACGAAAACCCTACTAAACGCTGTTCGGCAAAAATTTGGAGCATCTCACATAAATTTTGCGAAATTAATGTAGGTCTACAAAAACTTGCCACGAATACATCGTTACAACATTACCGTATGCTGTTTTGCTATACGCTTACATTCTGATTTGAGATCTGACTTCCTGAACTGGGAAGCCATATAAAAATGACAAACGAATGTCGTGCTGCACTATGTAAACTTTTAAATGTTGCAACATGCCATAAAAAGGCCGTCCAGGCTAAAAAATGTCGCGCTTCTATCCAACATTTCCTGATCCCTGAGGCCGCCTTTTTGTGGCCCTCCTGTTCGGCCAAACACGCTGAAGATGCCTTAATTCGCCTCTAGGCAGCCGCCTGAGCAAACAAGATTGTGGCGCTGTTTGCTGTCTGTAGGTGTTTATTGGGTTAATTCCTGGTCGGTCGTCACATCACTCTGTGCACGCTGCTGATGCTGGGGGCTAAGCCCGGAAAATGCAGGCGTCATAACAGCTTAACACGACGACGTTGTCGCGAGGCACCAACCACTCCGTGGGGCATGCGCGCCAAAAGCTTATTGGGCAACTGATTCCTGCAACTTTAAGGTTACCGGTACATCAAGGGTAGACATATAACACATTTATATTTCTCACTTTTATATTCTAATTCCTGAACATTTGTACAACTGCACGACTTACGAAATAAAAATAGAGAAGAAATAAGGCTTAAAGGCCCGAGAGAGAAAAGGTAAAACAAAGCAAAAAATGAAGGAAATGCGAGGCTACATTAAGGGTCGTTGTGTAAAGGGGTAAAGAGCAATTCTTCTAAATTTCAGCTCGTCGAAACACATTTTATCTTATCGGAAAATTTTTATCTAAAATACAAAATTTTGGGTTAAAATGCCTTCATTGTGAAGCATTTAGGGACAACATTAAACGACTGAGCACCCATAAACTCATCTGTCCGAAAATTGCAATATCGTGCCCTCTCCCAACTTTTTAAACCACGAAGTCGCTGCCTACAATAACTAACTAATTTCTGCAGCAGCTGGAGCTACTAATGCATGTCCACCATCTGCAGTCGCATTGCTATGCTTTGCAAGCTGCTGCGTCAGGCTTTGCGCTAATATTAATTCATCCGATCTCATAATGCTCGTCGAAAACTAGAAAAATATGTCCGACCAGTGCCGATATACTAATTAATCAAGTAAGTAAGTACGCAAGTATCTTTTATTTTTGCATGACAAGAACATGGACAAAGTTAGGAATAAATGAGCATCGGTAATACAACACACAACAACACGCACACAAAAAAGCTGTTTTTGACTTCTTGAACTTGAACTGAGAATAATTAACACTGCAATGAGTCACTCTGGTCACTTCTGCCCTAGGGAACGTTTACATCAATTTTCATCACGAGCCCGAGCAGCACAGACCGACGGATGGACGGACGGACAGAACCGTAGGCCCAATGCGGCCTATTGGGACGGATACGCCATAGTTTAAAACCAATCAAGACATTAACTGAAGAAACGGAAGTGTCGTTCAGTTGTAAAGTGCTGATACATCTTCTACTTACATCACTGTAGGCCTATTAATGTACTGAATTGAAGCGCGCCTATGCACAAAATCATTCATGCAGTCCACTCTTCTGTTTTTAGTGCAATCGAAAGTGCGAATTCGTGGCTAAAAATACAATGCGTGGAGATGAGAAGTGTCATTCATGGACTGCTGGTGGCTGAACAGGATGCTGACTCGTCTCTGTTCTAAGATGCTACAGCAACAGGAACGATGACCGAACACGTGACCCGGACAGCGGACACCTGCTACCATTGTCCAGCTCTCATCAATAAACAACGAGCTCATTGCCCGACCATCATGTACCCACTATGTGTCTGGCTGAACGTCGTCCGTCTGTCTGTCCGTGGTAGGCCTACGTAATCGACAGCGATGTAAACAAGAAATTTGAGCTAATGCTTACGAGACGCGCGAAAGCCTATAGCAGTTCCAGTTTAGTAGTTTAGCTGAAAGTTGTAGTGTTCACGCTAAGTTAATATACAAATACCAAATTCCATGTCTGAATCGCATAACAATTGTTCCGTGGCGCCACCTTGTAAATGATATAAACTTGTGTCGCAGCCCGAAATCGCCAAAAAAATCCATAAAACTTTCTATTTTGCCGTTCAAAGTCATTCAAAATCATTGAATTTGGCGCTAATAGAGAGCCAGTGTACGACTTCCTATAAGTGATTAATAGTAACCTAGGCCCTATCTCGCATCGTTACTGAGATACAGCGACTTATTTGCCAAAGATCGCAAATTTTGCCCACCCACCTCTCATTTAGCACCCTCGCTCGGGGTGACCCCCTTCGAATTTATGGAAAATCTTTACGGTTCCTGAAACTAGAGTCTTTCAGGCAGCCGACGGTAAAGATTTGGTGATTCTAGTTTGCACCGCTTTTGACTGATCCACCCGTGTGACGGACAGACGGACAGACAGAATTGCGATGGCTAAGACGCGCTGGAAGCAGTAACTGCTTTTGAGCGTAAAAGGATTGAAGCGACGTCCTCTAAAGTCGATGGCGAAAAAAATCGTGCTTAAATTTTTTCATCTTCTGCTTTTTGTTGACTGTAAAATATCGACCTATCTCGAAATATTTTCTGACCTAGAAAAAGCCAATACCAGTGCCAAGTAGCTGGACACCCTCTAGAAGACGGGCCTGAGTACGGGTACGAATTGGGTACGGGTAATGTGCAACTGATCGGGTCAGGTCGGGTCGGGTAGTCGAAATTGCCGTACCCGCACGGCCTTGGTCTAGAATCGTCGGTCACGGTCTCGAGTCGACCGCATCGCGGGGTGTCGATGTCCAGCGAAGTCTTAAATTACCAAGTAGACGGGACAGAAGAGAAAATTGCAAATATCCGACAGAAAAAAAATCACAGGTGCTCAAGGTTTTATCTTTACTCCTAAATTGACCCAAAATGAGGGCTTTCCAGCCCCAAATTTGGCACTTTGGTTCAAAACTTCTCCGACAAGAAAGACTGTCCGATAGCCCAAAATTTAGGGGGAAAGAAACCAACTGCTCCCATGCCCTCCTGCTACGACGCCACTGTCGATGTGGTTTTGGGGTTTTTGGTCTCGGACTTCCAGCTGTGGCCTCGTTCACACCCCTGATATCCAGTGCATACAGTCTACTAGGCTGGACCCCTGTATGAAACCAGCTGTCAGTCAGCATTATAACTTATAAGCCTTACTGTAGACACTCAGCCAGCGGCGGTCGTCAGCATTATTATCGCTAACATTGTTGCACGACTGAATGAAATCGCGAGTGTCACTGCCAAGCCAAATTGATGGATGACAGTCCAGCTCTTTATCTTGTTCAACCGACCGCTTATTGATACGTACCTTATAGCCCAAAAATAGCCGACCGAACCGGCGTCATAATTTTCGCTTGATTCCGGTGCACTTGCGGATCTAGGACGGGGGAATTCGGTCAAGCCCCCTTCCAGACACACGCAGTTTCCAATGTGAGCACATTCTTCTGCGGAGCAGCATGTAAACATAAAAAAAATATTTTAAAGGATGAAAAATTTTAGCAGACATATTGCAAATGATTGCCAAAACGCTTTCATCTGCGAGGAAGAGGCGGCATCGCTCTTCCCTTGGTCTTCTGACCAGAGGCTATGACCCTGAACCCCGCTTAAGCACACAAAACTCCTATTATTATACACTAGCTGTAGCGCGCTCGCAATGTTCGTTTCCTTTTCCAGATTTTGGATCCGCCAGTGAGTCACTGTATGAAACGAACGATCAAGCGTGCTATAATGATATCAGTTAGTACGATTCTTGTCAGTACAATTCTGCCGCTGTGACGCACCAAGCGTGGTGGTCGCGATGCTAGATGTGATCGTTAGATTCACAACAATCCGCTCCGCTGACTTGCCTCAGTTTCAGTAGCACAAATCGTCATCTGCGATCCGCTCGTCTCCGCGATTTGGTAACTGTTGGCTTTGGTCCTCAAATCTTCTCAACACGAACTGAACCGAACTGGCCACATATCAAGCATAGTAATGCAATACAACAGACGACTTTACACGTCTAACTAATGTTCGTATACCAGTTCCTAATCTGTATTCAGTATTAATCGCTGTTGTTTGAGCGACAAAAAAGAACACTGGGCCTGAAAAAAGACGATCTACAAGCGTTCTCCCCTGGGACCCCGCGGCTCGGAATAACTCTGGAGAAGTATACGCAGCGTCAACAAATCTCGTGACAGGAAAGGGGAAATGCGGTCGGTGAAGTAACGAAAAATCCGCAGCATAAGCGCCGATCTATAGAAATCCCAACACTTCCTTATCTTTTCCTTTCCTTGACATTTAACTTTTCTCCATTTCCTTTTTACGCGCGAAATCAGCTACTGCTTTCAGCGCGTCTTAGCCACCGCAATTCTGTCTGTCCGCCCGTCTGTTTGTCTGTCTGTCTGTCTGTCTGTCCGTCACACGGGTGGATCAGTCAAAAACGGTGCAAGCTGAGATCACCAAATTTTCACCGTCGGCTGCCTGGAAAACGTTCGTATCAAAAACCGTAAAGCTTTTCCATAAATTCGAAGGAGGTTACCCCAAACGAGGGCGCTAAATGACAGGGGTGGGCAAAATTTGCGATTTTTGGCCAATAAGTCGCTGCATCTCAGTAACGGTGCAAGATAGGGCCTAGGTTACTATTAATCACTAATAGGAAGTCGTACACTACACTAGCTCCCGATTGGCGCCGAATTCAATGACCTTGAATGACCATGAACGCCAAAATAGAGGGTTTTATGGATTTTTTGGCGATTTCGGGCTGCGACACAAGTCTATATCATCCACATGTGGCGCCACGCTACTATTGTTATGCGATCCAGATAGAGAATTTGGTATTTGTATATTAACTTAGCGTTAACACCCCAATTTTCAGCTAAACTACTAAACCGAAACTGCTATAGGCTTTTGCGCGTCTCGTAAGCATTAGCTCAAATTTCTTGTCTTTATCTTCTTTGTCCAGCAACGGAGTCTGAGAAGTCATGTGTCTATGCGGACTGCAAATGCCAAACGATTTTTGGTACTCTGAGGCGCAACGCCACTAAGAAAATGCGGACTGCGGCGGATCTGCGACGGATCTGAGTTCGCGGTCGGATCGCGCTGCAGACCTCCCTCTACTCGCTGCCAAGAAGCGAGGATGGATGTGAACTGAACTGAACTGCTCTGAGCGTGGACTAACTCTCCCGAGAGCGGTTCAGCCTCGCCCGCGCCAGCAGTGACACTGTTCACGTCCGAGATGTTTGCTTACGTCAACTCAGCCACCTGTCCGCGACGGAACGATTCTGTTTTCTGCATGCATCACTACTCGTTGAAAGCGTTGACACTATAACCGTAACACTGTTTAAGCCTTAATACTGGAAATTTATTTATTTGGGTACTGAGGTCAACTCAGCCTTCTATCCTCAACAAAATTACTGTTCGTTAATTAAAAACATTAAACAATTGTTACCATAGCCGACAGTGACACTATTCACATTGAATAATGCTGTTAAAGTGTGTTAAAGTCAACTCAGCGTCCTATTCTCTACTGTAAGGAGTGATACGACGACGTTGACACTGTTCACGTCCAAGTTGATTGTTCAGGTCAACTCAGCCTTCTATCCTCCGCAGGATAACTGTTGGTTTATTGTATTTCCCTTTGACAACGTTAGCCTAAGCATCGCTACGATAGCGGACCGTAACTGTTTAAATCCAACACTACTGAAATACGCCTTTACATGTGCGTTAAAATCAACTTAGTCTCCTACCCTCTATGGCGACGCTGACAATGTTCACGTCCGAGTACTGAGTGGAACACCTCGGCGTGGTTGATTGATGACCTCGTCCGTGGGTGTACCGCGTCAGTTTTGCGCGCGTTTAAACGCACGGTTACCGTCATGACATCTTCATACTTTGGGCCGGTTGTTCACACACTTATTCTGAGTGCATGTCACTACCGACTCAAAAAAATCCCAAAACGGCAACGAAGACCGTTCTCAGAAGCTCAAATTCCATTACTTCAATTTGTTGTGACAACAAGTCGTACAACAAACTTAGGCCTACACCATCTTGATATTAAGAAATGTTGTAGAATTGTTCTAAGTCTTGGAAAACATCTTTCAAAATCGCAATGCCTTAAATTTTTAATAAAACACTTAACAAACAAAACAAAATTACCTAAGCAACTAGTGTAGTATTAGGCCTACCGTTTTCACATTTTTTGTCGACTAACCGTCTAACTTTTTACAGATTATTCTACAAATCGCGCAAAGTAAACATTACAAATGACGAGTATAGGAGCCTTTCTTCGTGAACACTATATAGCATGACAGTATGCACTGAAAATGATCTCAACAGTCTATAAGCTATTTATACCGTAGGCTACGAGTAAGTTTCTGTCTAAAATGCAACGCACGCCTTGTAGACGTTTTCGCCATCCCAAAAACAAACGCATGCAGTATAGGTGTATATACTGTAGCTGTAGATGCGTCACTTCAAAGACTAAAGATGCGTATACAGATCGACACAAATAAAATGAAACAAAATGAAAGCCGCACGCCTTGACTTTCATTGCATTTCTATCACTTTGTACGCACCTCAAGAAAAAATGATATCGCATTACAAGACAGACGTACGAATATGCTGTGTAGCCTATACAAGAAAGCGATGACTACAAAGCGCAATGGACTGGAATAAAATTCGACACAGAATGAACAGCTGAAATATGACGACGTTATGACGGTCATTGTGCCACTCAGCGCGCAGAAACACACACACACACCCTCACACACGGCGACGTTTTTTTCTTTAGAAATTGACGGCGACAGAGACAGCAAAGCAAACACGGCGGAGTCTGCCTATACTGGCGCCCTCTAAGCCACAGCGATATGATTAGAAACGCTTTGTTTAGTCGTGTCGCAGCAATGCTAACACTGCGAATGCGATATTCTGCTGACTTGACTTGCCTGAGTAAGCCGAATCTCGTTTTATTATTTAACGAGGCGGCGCGCGCGCCCGTTTGTTCTGCGTATGCGCGTCCGTACGGAAATGCGCCATCTTTTTCCTCGCGTCGAATAATTCGTCTGCTGCTGAACAAAAGTAAACATGGCGGCGCGTTGGCGTTGGGTAATATTTCTGTAGCAGCGGCGGCGGCAAAGCGATTATGAATATGACGCCGTCTATAGAATGAATTCAATGATGACGTGCGTCGCCATGGCAACGATAGCACCTGCAGCAGCAGTCGCCACCGATGTTGATGGTATTATGTTTCTCGTTGATCGGTCAGTTCATCCGTTCAACGACTGGCTGTGTGACGGTTTCTCTACCTCACTACGCGATCCCTAATGCTCAGGTTGACGATTTATGTACACGGCGACAGAAAAGTGGGTAACAGCTGCTAGCGAAGGCGTAACAGGGAATCGCCATCAATCCAATAAGCATCGTAGGCCTAATAAAAATTAACCTATATAGTAAAATAATGCTGGTTTTGGTTTTTATATCACTCAATGATCGTTTTAGCTTGGAAAACTGTAAATGAAAAGTCAGTACATAATTAATTTTCATAACTTAGACGTTGGATGGCTGACAATCACTGGCATCACTGCATTAAAATACCCTGCCAATTCCATGTACGTACTACGTAGAACGTAAATTAACAATGCAGAGATGAAAGACGTGTATGAATCGTCACAAAACGTACGAGTTGCTCGGTGGCGGCGCGGTGCTATACTGTGTGTGGCCCGGAGGCAAGTGCAGAGTGGCAAGTACTTGATCTGCTGTCTACAGGCGCTAATTGACCGGCTTAGAGAGACCACCCAATGTGTGCACGGACGCCGGCAAGCAACTAGTTGTGAATAAATGCCGCAGCCATTAGCCGACATTAGCACGTTTCCTGACGTCAGTCGTATTCATATGACGACAATTTTCCCGGCTATACTATTAATATTTCGAGTTATTTAGGATTTCTCCGTCTACGCCGTTACAAATCGTTTCTATCGCTGGAGAGTCAATACGACGTAGCGTACCACACGATTCTGTTCCATGAACTTTTGTGATTCGTTTACAACATCGTGCCACCATTTGACAACTAGAATGCGCTAAAATAAACGCGCTGACTGTTAATTCGGCGGCCGTACAAATAGCCTGTAGTTTAATTGTACGGCTGCCGAATAGATAGCCATAATAGCCGCCCAAGACGACTGCCGGATAAATACCGCGGGCCTTGTGAGACCGGATGTTTATTTAGCAATTAAATGAATAGCCGCAATTCATCCGGCTACCGGAAAATATCCTGCGCCTAAAATAAAACCGTATGTATTTTTAATACAGTGCAAATGACACTTATCCTCGAAAGTTATTGATAATCGCTTTGATTCCAACACGGCGTGAGCGTATACATACAGGCAATCAATTTGTTTTCGAAGTGTTTGATTTTAGAGGTTCAATAAAAAAATTACGGATGGAAGTTTGTTAGAGACGGACGATAACTGGAAGCGCGGGAAAATGAAATGACGCATACCTGTTGAGGTGTGACGTACGTCATTAGGCAGGACAGGTGTGAAGAGGTGACAACAAGTGATGATTGCTAACAACTGAAACGTCAGCGGCGATGATCCCGTAGTGCAAATCATTCTACGATCATTCGCCGCGATCAACTAAACACCACATACAGGGTGTGCCAAAGAATGACCCAAATTGTTTTTGTCAAAACTTCACCAAATCTCAATAAATTTTGATAATTTTTGGCACACAGATAGCGAAGACGATAGAAATATGTAAGGTACACTCAATGTCCACCTCACGTGGTTCACGTCAACGCACTACCGTGTAAAATGCAGATGCTCCGAATTGTTGCATCACGCTCAGTTGTTGTCTTCGTAAAAGATTTAATGACTTAATTAAATACAGAATACGCTAAAATGTTATTTATTTAGCAGAATTATAAGCTTTTGTAACAACTTGCTTTCAAATTATCAGAATTTATGCCAAAAGTGTATACAATGGCTTAGAGGTGACGCCACGGCTGACAGCAGCATTAACGATCAACTATCAAAATCAGGCACGTCGAGAGCCACAGCGGGACCCGGGGAAACATTCTCTCCTGTGGGGAGAAAATTCTTAATTTTTTTTTCTTTTCAAAAGGGTGCGTTCTAGTGTACTTTAATTTTGAGCGACGGCGGGCCCCCAAACGTCGCGGGGCCTGGTGTACCTTACCCCGTCCTACCCCCCTCTCCACGGGCCTGATCAAAATGCACAGGACTCATTCATGGATAAAATGTGTTTTAAGCTCGTCAATCAATTATTTTGTTGTCTGATATATTCAGCGTACAATATTAAATACCACAAAATTATTACATATCATGGCACTCTTTGTCAAACTGATAACAAAAAAGTGAGCAATCTGACACTGATAATAACCGTGTAATGTAACAATTTGGAGCATCTGCGTTTTACATGGTAGTGCGTTGACATAAACTATATGAGGTAAACAATGAGTGTACCTTAGTCTTGGCTATCTGTATGTCAAAAATTATTAAATTTGGTAGAGATTTGACGAAGTTCTGACCAAAACAAGTCGGGTTATTAAAACCTCCACTAATCCAACAAATGGGCTGGGGGATCGCTGTAAGCTCACCCAGTGGCGTCAGAAGCAAAGGTCCGACCGCAAAGAGGTTTAGGCCTATTTTTGAGCTCAAAATCGCATCCCGTGGTGACGTTTTTCGTAATCTTTATTCAGCTTTTCCTGGTTTCTGCCGATGGAGGTGTTCGATGGGTTCTACTTTTATCAGGGATTAAGATACATGTCTAAAATAATAATATTCCTTCTTGTTGTAGATACAGAACATCTGATGGCAATATAAGTCAAAACATGAAACATGTTTACTGTTAGTTGCAGCCTATGGCTGTAAACCTAAAACATAACAATACTAGAAAAAAGTAAACAATAGTGTGAGCCTCCATTGCAGTTACTTTAAGTAGTTAAAACATTAACATAAAAAAGATCTCGCGTAAGGAGCTGTTCGCTTATTAGGCAGTTTATACAAAAAGTGAAAAAAAATCTATAGGGTACGTTGAAAAAGTTGAAAAAAAACACGAAATGTAAATAATTTTCTTTCGTTGCGTAAGAATGACGTGAAAACAAAACGACAGTATAGCCTAAATGCAACATACCTTGGCGCTGAAGACAATATTATTATCACAAAATTACCGCAATGTCGATGGCGTCAGATATGACTCAACAGTTGCAGTTCGCGCGCAACACCCAGAACTAACTCTAGGCCCTGTAAGCCTATACCAACAACGTCAGCAGCAGCAGCAGCAGCAAGCATAGAATGACTCTGCAATAGGCGTCCGCTGCACTCAGCCAATAACAGTCGTCGCACACTGCACTGCTCCTGCTGCTGCTGCTGTCTGCGGGAATATTCGACAAAGC
>Ga0209454_1004248_pt1 | contig 10620 bp, 5 predicted proteins | sample WorMetHERISLAND1_2_FD_187400 | JGI IMG/M metagenome (GOLD analysis project Ga0209454, IMG submission 187400) | Marine gutless worms symbiont microbial communities from Max Planck institute for Marine Microbiology, Germany - Olavius geniculatus... | ecosystem: Host-associated > Annelida >...
GTTTTCCTTATGCCCCATTGAAAGCAATGGTAACGAAAATTTCAAAGTGATCCAGAATCCAGGATTCCTTCCGGATCACCCCCAAAATTGAATCACTGGTAGTTTGTGCCACTTCCGACATACCCACAAAATTTCAGAAAAATCCGTCCATAACTTTTTGAGTTATTTTGCTAATACACAGACAGTTTCGATACTTTTAAACGTCAGCTGAAGACATACATTTTTGCGAAATATTGATGACAAAATGTATTAAGCGCATTTAGAGATCTTTTTGAGTATGCGCTATATAAATTTACACTTTACCTACTTACTTACTTACAGACAAACAGACAGACAAAGTCTGGCAAAAACATTACCTCCTTGGCGGAGTTAAATATATTTTTCAGTGATGGTGGGTCCCCCAAACGTCGCGAGGTCCGGGAAACTCCTCCTTCCCTCTTGACGAGCCTGGAAAACGCTGCGTTGTTTCCAAAAGACAGCCCACCGTGGGACACTGCGTAAGCTGAATGAATGTCCTTACTATAGGCCAGTGAAATGTAATCCTATCTGTCGTTAGCGATAGAGCGGTCCTGTCGCAGCGCAGCGACTGACAGGGCAATATCGATAACGCAAAACGTCAGTCGAGCCGCCGTCGCAGTCTCAGAGACAAGCCATGGCAGTCAGACGGGTCGCAATCAGACACACGAGGCTACATAGGTCCCACTCCCAGCCAAGGACAGTTTGACCTTCACACCGGACAAACGATGACCGATCACTTCCGTGAATGATTAAGAGTTTTTTTCTTCTCCAAAGCTTCTTTAAGATGTCGCCCAGACGTATTTTCAGACAAGAAACCAGCGCTATTAGTCGAGTACAATTTCCCATCATAGTACCTCAATCTACATAGGTCCGGGATGAAAGTTGACTGAAAGTTTCAATCGACTACTTACACTACACTATGTTGTTTTTTACAGTTTTTTTTATCTAAACTGTTTCCTGCGCAACATTTATTTGTACTGTCTTGTTCAAGTGAGCAAGTGTAGCCCTAAGTACATTTAGACCCATAGCGCGCACAATGTCGACGAAAAACTGCCGAATCTGAGGCGCTGCATACACGTTTGTTATACATGAAATAAAGATTAGATGTACTTACTTACTTACAACGACATCGCAGAAACAGGGAAGAAGTCGTATGGGGTCGTTGACGAGTTTCTATTAAGAATAACTCTGTGACGATCTTACAGTGTGTGCCGCACTCTGACGAAAGATCGTTAAAAATCCTGTCACTCCTGTTTTGTCAGTTACGGCGCGAATTACAGAAATTTGTAATACCTGAGAGCCTCATAACTCCAATTTTATGTAGCGTAGTAGCCTACGCTCTATATTACAACTGACTATTCACAGTAGGCCCTAGGCCTAATAATTAGGTAAATCCGTGACAGCATTCAAGGACTCGCGAGTTGCCACGACGACGGCCAGTCAAAAGACCATGAAATCATGAAACCTATCGCAACTGAATTCCTCACGCTGACGTCACCTGTCAATCACCTATAAACGCCGTCCGTTCCCGGCCACATCCGCAACGCTCCGGCATTTCACTCTCGATTATGTCATACGACACCCTAACAATAACCACTCCGGCCGCTATCTGTGACGGTTTGGCCGCAATTTGCAATGCAAATGTTGACTGGGGAGAGTTCCGACCGCCACGTCCCTTCCCGCGATGGAACCGGGTCCCTGTCAAACAAAATGTTACCTAAGATCAAACGAGTGTCACCATCAACGAAACATCCAATAACTAGGCCTATAGCAGGAGTAATGATAATATTTATTCAAAAACACAATGTGGTAGATAACAAAACAAAAATATGTAAAACTGTTACTGGGCTATAGCATATCACAGACACACATAGCCTTAACTATAAGAGTATTCTAACAGCTTAACGTACAGCGCTGTAGTTCAAGTTTGTTTAGCAGGAGTAATTGTGTCACAGACCGACAAACGACGACAGTCGGTTTACGTACGTCTAAGCAACGTATGAAAGAAACTACAGACTGAAACGATGGGCCTATCAGATTTCGACGCCTAAGCATCTGTGGTTATCCCCATCTAGCACTGATCGGCGCCATCACAGCGCTTCTGATTTACAAAGACAGTGTGACAATGCTGGATTGCTGGCGCTGCATCGAACTGTTTTAAATTTGATTTTTAAATTAGATTCGAACGTAAGCAAGTATGCTGCTGTGGCAGTTTACTTGCCATCCTAGGCATAATTCACATCCAAAGTTAAGACTTTTCATACTCACTACACTGCGTTCCATAAAGAAATTGTGATATCTTGATAGACGTCAACCGATTTTGCCAAAAATTGTCAAAAACAAACATAATGATGCACTGCGTATCGCACCTCGCTTTACATCTCTGCACCGCATCGTAAAAAACTGGCACCGATGCATGACGGCATGCAGTACAGCCTCAAATACATATGAAGTCTCCACATAAAAGTATACAAGTAATTTCAGCAAAGCTCATGAGACGCGCGACAGCCTTGCAGTTCCTGTTCGCAGGTTGTCTTGGTCTATCTCCACCCATTTTGTCGCAAATCACTCTTGAAATCTGCGCCGCAGCCACAAATTGCAACAAAAAACACTAAAACCCTTATTTTGGGGGTTCAAAATCATTCAAGGTCATCGACGGTGACACCAGCAAAAAGCTTGTCACTATTGCATGTTATGATAAGCAGCATGTCTGTGCCTATCTGCAACCGTTTTCACACTATAAGAGCCAATAGCGGCAAAATAACGTCTTTTTAAGGGGGTACCGAAGAGATTGCCGCTCACACCGGTCTCCCTCCTCTATCGACCACCATCTGTTGCCGTCGCTCAGCCATCTTCGGACATCTAGCGAGGCTTGGCGACGAAGCTCCAGCCCACAAAGCACTCTACAGTTGCGTCAGATTGTCTCAGGAATGCCTTCCTGACCCTACATGGAAACGTCGTCCCGGTCGTCCGCGTGGCAGGTGGATAGACCAACTACGAAGAGACAACAACCGCCCACCTGCTGATCAATGGAAGCTGGCTATTAAGTGCGGTCACGGTGGAAGAGCGACGCTACGGTCTCACGACTACGCGACTACTTGACCTGACCCCTATTTGACGCTCTCGTTTGAGGGGAAACCCGTCACCCAAAGACACGAAATTTTGTCGCTATAAACTAGAGTCCTTGGGGCAGCCCACAGTAAAGATTTCGTGAACCTAGCTTGACATACAAACGGACAGACAGACGGACAGACATCCAGGCAATAGCTAAGACGCACAAAGCATTCTACTGTCGCGCGTAAAAAGTCCAGTGGTCACATCGAATAACGTCAACAGTAATACGTAGAAAGACTGTTCATAAGCCGTTTATCAGAGCAAGTGTTGAAAGTGTCACTAACAGTTCTCACACAAGAGGGCAGCCGTCCACGCCACTGGTTCGATGACATTTAGCTGCAGACCATGCAGACGACGATGCAGTAATCAGGAACGAATGTAAGTTACAGCTTTGCCTTTCCTCGTGCATGTGCTACCTTTGACACGGTCGGTCGTTTGAGACTGTCTGAAACGTACAGACCAGCACTGAGCAGTTGGTCCAGATCCACGCCCTAACGACATAAATACAACACGCACGTCGACAACAACTATCAACAATCATATACGAGCGCTTAGTGGCAACAAAACTGTGCAAATATTAGTTATTTTTTATTATTTTATTAGGCCTACTATTTGTTTTTCAATACAGCATAAGAGACTAATAGTTCACTAGCCTACTTACTACATGAGAACCAGGATAACATCTAACTGCAGAGCGGACTCCGTAAAACAAAGTTAATTACAGCAACTCCTGCTGCAACTTCTGTTAGGCCGGGCAATTATACACTCTTTGCCAGTTTTATTCACTACTTTGTAGTTGCTGCCAGTTGGACGACTGAAAAATAATCATGTCTGTAGACTGTAAAAACCAGAGAGGGTTATCGTTGGAGAGACCCTAACTAACCCGGATTTATTCCAGAATGTTCCACCTGGCATGCATACTCCCTAGTGTCTACAGTGAGATAACGTGTCGATAAAACATGACCAAATGAATGACCATGTAAACCAAACGACCAACCGTCGGCCAGCGTGAAGAAAGTGTCGGCTAAACCAATGTCTGCAGTGCATATGGATAAATTCATTTAACACTCACTTATCCCACTTCAGACAGCAATCTAACAGCAAGCTGCTTAAACGATAATCTAAAGTAGCAGCAGCAGCAACATTGCCACAGATTCTGCAGATGGGATCACGGTGGATTGGTGGCGAACGGCAGGGTGTCGGCCTTACGATGAAGAAATCGTCGGTTCGACTCCCGGTCAAGTCACTATCAAGTAGATACTACTTGGACAGGTGACTGTCTAAGGACAAGTAAAGCGTGGCATCTAGGTACATAATCAACACCAAGGTCAACTCAGCCTTCCATCCGTCTGAGGTAGGTAAATTGAATACTACTAGCTGGGCTTAAAGCAGAGAGCGTTCACCTGTGTTAGAAGGCAGGTGATCCCATATGGCAGGTGACGTTCTGTAGTTCTGTGATGGGTTTCCCATAAAGAGCTATACACCACCTTTTACCTGTTCTTCTTTAACAATCTACACAGTACGTTGCGTAAAACGTATAGCTGTAACCTATATCAATAATGCAAGCAATTGTCATCAGACAGTGAAACAGACAACAGTGATAAGATGTCTGCAAGCAAATAAGCAAACTGGCAGAAAGGCACAATCATGCGTCCGATGTTAGGCAGAAATGGAAAATACTACTACTCCGCATCCATAGATAGCTACCGTTCTGATGCCAAGGCCGTGCAGAAGGTAGACGACGTCTTCTGTGGAGACGTTACCGCTGGCACCGGGTGCATACGGACAGCCACCAAGTCCAGCAATACTGCTGTCGACCACACTCACCCCCATCTGTCACACATCACACTACACCATGCTCAGCAGGCATTCACGTGCCAAAAACTCCCCTAACGACGTGCAGAGATAACTTGTCTTGTTCCTTTGAGAACTGAGACGAGGGGTCCTATCAACTTCCACACATCTATGATTACTTACTGTCCGCCGCAGCGACACTTGGTGGACAGTCGTTCCGAAGAAGGCAACAGCGGTTGCCGAAAGGTCAACAACAATATTTTAGAAAAAGTTGTATTATCGATGGATCTACAAAACTTAATAAGGACCAAAGCAATTTAATAAAATTCGGAATTGTTGATTGATACTGCTGCAGCAGAACGATCACAAACCACTCGGGAGTAAGGAATCAATTTCCGGAAAATTTTTTTGCAAGCAACTTCACCAACTCAGACTTTAAACTTTTCTAAAACAGCTGATGTGAATGACTCATTCCAGCGGCAGATCCAGAACTTGGAAATAGGGGGGCGGAAAGGTGGAGAGAGGGGTCTGGGGAGGGAATTGTAAGCAAAAATAATGCATTTTTGTGCAAAATTTTCAACATTTTTAAGATGCATCCAGTCAATAGGTGGGGGCGGCGGCCCCCCGACCTCTCCTCCCCTTAAATCCGCCACTGTCTCATTCAATTTCATTAAATTACGAGATTCACACAACCGAGCAACATTCAGTTTAGAAAGTCTGGTGCACTTGAATTTTGCGCTGAATGAAAAAAATACAGATGGCGACAAAACAGCAAGTCCAAGCTCACCTGCAGAGCAGCGAATATATTGGCAATCGCCTGTCCGTATGTGTCGTGACAATGAACGGCTAAGCAGGACAGCGGAATGTGACGAGAGACTTCAGCAAGCATTGACAGCATTGCACCCGGTGTGCCGACACCAATCGTATCACCCAGCGATATCTCATAGCATCCCATCTCGTACAAACACTGGGCCACCTGCACATCAACCATCAACCCTACATCCAACTCCCCTTGTCACTAAACGTTAAGTCTACAGACGCAGTACACAGACATGCTCAATACAAAATAATGATTAATTGCTTTGGTAGTTTGATGGTCAGACGTTTTTTGCTAAGCTGTTTTAGTCTACAGCAGCAGCGATGCTACAATGAGTTTTAGATCAAATGGGTTAGCCAGTGTGTGGTTTCGGTTAGTGAACGAACTACAGCAAGCAGAAAACCAACCATTAATGGACATGCTGAACAATAAAAAAAACTCAACCGACTTGGTAAGATTGTATCAGAGAAAATATGGAGAGTGAAGTTTTTAAAGAATCCTTAGGACAGGATCAGTGGAAACTGAAAATAAACAGCAAGTGATAAACTGAAGTTGATTTTGAAAATGGCTGTTAAAACAATACACACGGCTGGGCATCCACTGTGCATATTCTGAAGAAACCTTTAAAAGAAACTGCTAGTGAGCAGGCATTTTCTCTACAGACAGGAGAATATTTCTGACATCCAAACCAATCAACAGTGTGAAGCATTAAACACAAAAGAAACAATTAAGAGCAAAATGATGAAATTAACTGTTTGACAAAACTGACAAGACCATGCACGTTCGCATCAACATATGCACGGAGAAATGCAAAAATTATCTAATGCACCACGTTGGCCACCAGATTCAAATAAATTCAGATAATGATGCCATACTCCAAAACATTCTGCAAGTAAAAAATACTGCGAATACCTTGGCAACTGCCTTGGGTGCTATGTGACCTTCGTACGGACAGCCCAAGACGCAGCTGACGTAGCTGCAAATACAAAAAAATATCACCTTAATGACAGATAATTCCACTTTCAAGAGGTCAAGTACACCAGTGTGAAAATTACCATATGAGTAGCAAGCAGTTTAGTTAAAAATTTACACAAAAAACTAACTCGGCAATAACATTAATGTTAACTATTATTATTACTATCCAAAGAAATATATTATCATAATGTCACGCCCTGATAAGTACTGACATTTTGCAAGCCAGAATGTCATCAAATTTTGTCAAAGCACTGAAATAAATAATGACATAAAAATCATGATGCACAATAAGCCTACCCACGAACGCGTATATTTGCTTGCTTTGCTGCATTCATCACTTCAGTGAATCGCTCCAAACTTTCCGCTATACTGCAATTGATATTCTTCCTAAAAATCAACAAAACCATTACTGAGCAAAATATACACAGCACATGCCTCCAGCCATTCAGCCATAATCCACAAAGATATACTACAGATGCATCTCTGAAGTAAACAGAGGTTAAGCAAACATCTTAAGAAGTTCTTGCAAATGAAGAAAGAGCAGTTAGTTTCATTTCAAACTTAGTTCATGAAAAGCATCTAGCCAGCATACTGGCACAAGAATTAATATCAAGTTGGGGCGTCTTCCTCATTTCTACACATTACGATGCATAATGGAGCTGTTCAGACTTTCACAGTGTCACAAAAAACTGAACAAAAATTATGAAAAAAACAACATCTCAATATGTAACCAGCCGCCTAGGCCAACTCAGCTTTCCATCCCTCGGGGGTAGGTAAATCGACCCTAACAACAGTCACACAAACAGTCATGTGCCAGTCAGACTCACTGCTTACTTGCTGAATGATTCCGATGCAGCACCAAATATAGCAACTTCACTTGCCCGAGCAGCTATCTAGAACATTCAATAAAATAACGAGCAGTGCAATATCTAGTTTGCAGCTTTTTCATGTCACCAAGTATCAGTAACTGCTGAAATACTAGTAATGACAACGGATTTCACTAATGGACTACATAAACCGCTAGCATAAACATAAATTTATAAGCAAACAGTGAAACTGTTAGAATTTTCTTTCTAAAATCATGATTAATTCCTCAAAAAGTTGATGCATCAAGTTTGTGTGTTGCAATTTAAATATCTTCACGCATTTTAACCAGACAAATATATGAAATTCACATCACAGGCCTAGATATTATCGTTATACAATTGAAGTTTATTGTTCTAATTTAATGATGCGACAGTAACATATCTACAAAATATATACCTGATCTACACATAAAAGCATGCTATACAGTTTACTCTAGAAACGTAACGGTAAAAAGCATTCAACCAGCAGTTCCTCAGTGTTTATCTTCAAGTGCAATTACATCAGCTCAACAAAAATTAATGTAACTGGTAGTAGTAGAAACAAAAATATGTTTCAGACTAACTGCATTGTGAAAACCTTTGATGTTAGGTGTTAACGCACTGTACGTAACGCCCGGCTGGCGAGCAATGCCTTGCAGCACTGCCTCATTGTCTGCCATCTACAGGCCAACATTTCACAAATTTATGTAGGCCGTCGCAGTATTTTACACCGAAACACCCCCAAAGCTGATCGACACTTTGATGCATCCATGGTTCTCTTACATATTATGCACTTATATGACACAGCCTTATTTTGCACAATTACCAATTCAACATTACTCTCAATATGTAACTAGATCATTCTGTGAGTTCCAGTAAACTTTGCATTACAGGAACACAACTGACGCTAGCACCACCAAGTGAATAAATGCGTTTGTAGTTTTTGGCAGACATAGCATATTGCACAGCTCCTCATTGCCTGGCACGTTACCCACATATAACTATGTGACCTTGACCTGTGACTTATGAACTTAAAATTCAGTGCGATTCTAGACATTGTTGAAATACATTTTCGTGCAAAATTTCATTAAGCTAAGTGCAGCGATTCATAAGTTATCGTGTCCCCAGAGCACAATGTTGAAAACAGTACTGCCTTTTGCTTCTGCATGCAGTAATCAACGATTTCTCATAAAACACCCTAGCCCTTCAAAAATTTTACATAAATTTACTATAATATTCCAAATAATCCTACTGGCAGACAGAACGACAGATCCTGGCAAAAACACGAGCTAGTTTGCAGAGGCAAAAACAATGTATAAATGGAACGACCTGCGGAACCCACTTTGGCGAAACAAAGCTTGTAGTTTCAATAACAGGCAGTCCTGACTGAGACAATCGATTAATCAGTTCAATCTTAACTGTAGTTGGCACGATTTCCTACAATCAAAACAAAATTTCAAAGTTAATTTTATGGAGACCCATCTCAACAAAAGAGCAAAATATATGGTTAATGAAATCAATAGGGCAGCAATTGATTAAAAATGTTGTAATCGATTAATTTCCAAAAATTTTAGACTGCTAAGAAATCTAAAATTATAATTAATTACAAAATATTTTTATCGATTAATTTTTTAACTATTAGTTGATGAATTAATAGTTAATTTCTGCAGCCCAGAAATTAAGTAATAAAGCAAAGTTTGACTGAAATAAAACACAATGCACATATTCATACGATGTATAGTTTTGACTGCAAAAGCTTTAACCAAGTGAGATAAAACTTGTTTGGATGTCTGAACTCAACAGTAAATCACAGATAGGTAATTGAAAATAAAAGTTATAAAACTGCATTTAACAGAAAGTTACTGCTCCGCAAACAACACAAACGGCCTGCCTATAGAACACATTCTGTCAAAGGGAATATAAGGAGTTCTGAAACATCCCATGAAATGTTCAAAATACAGAGATAAATGGAGACTGAGAATTGTGGGAAAAGATACAGCAGTGACTCGCAAACCCAGCTGTATGTGATAAATAACTTAAATGATGCACATCACTTTGGAAGAAACAACTTGCAAACCTTTTCATTCTGCAGACCATCACGAGGGCCGACTTCGACCAGCTTAACGTAAGATGGAAAAGTCGCCTCACCCTGCAACAAATACCTCAATCAATCACACGCAAGACGTCAACACATAAACACATACAGCACCACGTATCAGTTTAACATATTCTAATTAATACTTGATTATATATGTACATGTGCAACACAATGAATGCATGTGAAGAACTATTTGCACATCATTTCTACTGTTATTAAGTTTTTGACTGAATAAAAAGCAGTCATCTATTAATAGAAAATTACAATAAGATATTCAGTACTACAATACTGTGTGTTGACACGAAACACAGAAGACAGTATATCTCCCACTGCCCGACGTCTTAACTGTACTATATACTGGGTTGATGTCGTGGTGTAGCGGTAATACTTTTCATCCAGTCAATGAAGTTACTGTACGCCGGGCTGGATTAGTACTTGGATCTTGGTATGTAATCAGCCGCCTAGGTTAACTCAGCCTTCCATCCCTCTGGAGTAGGTAAATCAAGTACCGGTCTATCTGGCTGGGTTAAGACAGGGCACGTTCACTTGTGTCGGGTGGCAGGTAACACTGTGTGATCCCATACGGCATGTGAACGTTATCTTCCGTCCCTACGGACGGAAAATAGCGGTTAAACGGTCTTCCGTCCGTAAATTAGGGTTGTGGTTGGGGTTGCAGATAAGAGTTATAGAATTAGGAACTTAGGGCTAGGGTTAGGTTTAGGGTCAGGATTGGGGTTATAGTAAAGGTTAGTGTTGGGGTTAGGGTTAGGTTTAGATTCAGGGTTAGGGGGTAGAGTGGAGTTTACTGGGCGCCATAGGAATACATTGCGCCTATTATTTCACATATATATCGTATAACTACCAATAGGGTTAGGATTAGGATTAGGGTTTAGGGTTAGGTGTAGGGTCAGGGTTAGGTGTAGGGTTAGGGTTTAGAGTTAGGGTTAGGTGTATTCCTA
>Ga0209454_1004249_pt1 | contig 10620 bp, 4 predicted proteins | sample WorMetHERISLAND1_2_FD_187400 | JGI IMG/M metagenome (GOLD analysis project Ga0209454, IMG submission 187400) | Marine gutless worms symbiont microbial communities from Max Planck institute for Marine Microbiology, Germany - Olavius geniculatus... | ecosystem: Host-associated > Annelida >...
AAGTCATCCATTTTTGAGAAATTTAAGATTTAAGATTAAAATTAAGATTTTGAGCACACGTGTAATGTCCTCCGTCGAAAAATTTTCAAATGTCTGTCAAAATTCTGTAGGAAATTTGGTGCGTCCGCCAAAAAATTGTAACTTCCTGTCTCGACCACTTTTTCAACCCACGACGTCTCTGGTTCTTTGGAACCCTTGCGTCCCTTTCATGGGTTGCAGTAGATTGAAGCCATGCTTAACACTGTAGGAACGCTGGCTGCGCGGATGAGCGAGCGTGCGAAGAGCTGTAAGATCAGCAGCTAGGGATGCGATGTGAGCCGCAAGTGGGCATCCTGCTTACTCCTGCTCAGCAGCAGCAGCAGCTCGGCGCCGCGTACCGATTGCTTTGATTAGTAGTTCGATTGATTCTTCGTTTCGCTACGACGCCGTACTGCACTCTGCACTGCGCTGTAACCGAATAGGACTCGTTAGCTGGATCTGCGCCCGCCAGGTATGTCATTCAGTAGTCTTCGCCCGATCCGTGTAGAGTTATTAGGCAGACTGGCAGAGTGCATCGACCTGTATGATCGAAGTAAACAGTAAACACGCGGCTGTAGATTTTCTTACTTCGTGAAACGGCGCATCGCATTGCTCGAAGCGTCGGGCGTGACAGGGAGTGATCGGTGCAATTTAGCGGCAAACGAAAAGAATAATATAAATTCCTCGGCCGAGGAGATTACCTGATGAGCCTGCTCCGCGTTTGTTTGTTAGTAGAATTTCACAAAAAGTTACAGGCTAATTTGACTAGAATTTACAGCGAATGTTAGACTGTAGGAACATATTGGGATATGTGATTAGATTTTCAGTGGTGATCCGGATCAGTATCTGGTTCCATTTTGAGACACGGAAAAGCTCCACCCAGTTGAATATTTTGCTGCCAACTGAGGAACACAACGAAAAAGAATGAATATAAAGCCAGCACATAACACATCAGCGGCGAAGAGCGGGTAAGATGAATTATGTGGCGAATGATAAACGTCAGCGAATATAGGCCTACGAAGAACTCAAGCCATGGGCGCGATGAAATTGTTCGGTAGCATAGCCGGACGACCGCTCTAGACGTGGCCTTGGCCTTGGTCTCCAGTAGCATTAGCTTTTATATTAATCTAATAGATAATTTGATCAAGAAATCTGAAGGCGGTGTCGCCGTCGCCGAGCTTTTGCAAAAGAAGCCACAGGTCCCTATAGGCTATAACGACGTCGTTCTTCGTTTTTTGCTTTATGCAAACAATCTTCAACGTACTGCCGCTCTTCGCCGCTGATGTGTTTATGTGCTGGCTTTATGTTCATTCTCGACAGTCGCCATCATAACTTTGCGCTGCGCCGTCGCCGGATATAGGCCTACTCTCGAAGGTGCACCGTATTAATGGCGAAAGTGCTATAGAGTGACTGATGGGTTGGCGGCGTATACACATCAAAGCCCTGTAAACCCTGCAAACTGCAGTTGCTGAGTTTTACCCCGCGTTGCTGTAGGCCTACTCATAAACCTGGTTTTCATCAAACGCAACGCAGACATGAACGCAAGAAAGTACGCAACCGATGCAGCTGACGCAAGCGACGAAACGGACACAACGCAGGGATATACAGAAGCGATATCCGTTCCTGCATTGCGTCCGTTGCGTTAGATGCAAACCATGCAGGCTATACTCTATGCTATAGTTTCTATTGACACGCCTGTATCCAAAAATAAATTTGCGCATTTTTAGCCTCACAGAACACTTCTGGTAGTACGACAGCATAGCAGACAAGCGATAAATAAGCTGCCATGCACTGATACGTGACTGCAGAATGGATCGACAGATCGGAAGACAGACAGCGGGACTCACACAAATAGACAGGATGAACGAATGTCAGTCGAAAGTGACCTTCTCTGTCAGAATTAATATTCGTCTTTACAGTCGTCGTCGTATCGTCCAGAGTGGGCTTGCAGTAAAAACACAGTCGCGACTTTGTCGCAAAGTCGGCGTAATGGAATTTGGGTTTTACGCTACAAGAGCGATTCTGCCTAAAAATGAAGCGAAAACATAACGCTGTTTGGCAAGCCGCGACATTTGCCTACTGGCCGCATCACTATGTAGGGCATATACACGAGTCTACTCGAATGATTGGACCGATTCTTCGTTATTGCCGCTGTAGATATAGGCTGTTTGTCAATATTATATCGGACACCTGCCACTGTAACGTATGAAGATACATCGTACATGTCCTAATATATTTTCAGTAGGCTATATTTCCATTTTTATATAACACCCGCACTGTTTCCTATCATAAGATGAATAATTTCTCATAGACCCACGGACATGATATTTATCAATCAGTCAGTTTGTCAATGAAGACACATCAGTATCGTGGATATATTTTCTGCACAGTATACACCACTGCTATTCAGTGTTTGAATCGCTGGGTGTTTGGGGGGTTGAACCCCCTACTGTTTTCTCAACCCCCCTGATGATTTACGTCATAATTTTGGTCGGGCTCCGACAGTCGAAAAGTTCAACCCCCAGCTAAATTTTCCCTAATTTAAACACTGCTGCTATTAGTGCACTGCGGACAAGCCGACTGACTTTTGACTGATTTTTTGAGCGAGTCAAGACGTATTTGTTAAGTTAAATCGTTTTTTGAACAAAGCAAAAATTAGGCCTACAGCATGACTGGTATATGTGGTCACAGAACATTGGACTTAGACTATAGTCGCCGACAGCGTATTTACCTACTGTAGCGACTAAATACTACTAGGACGAATAGTCGGCAAAGGTTGCTCGCTGGCGTGCAAGATGCAATTCGTGGTGACGGTCAATCGCATAGCTGTCGTGGTTGGTCGCACACGCAAGCCCACTCTGGACGATACGACGACTGTAAAGACGAATATTAATTCTGACAGAGAAGGTCACATTCGACTGATATTCGTTCATCCGTCTATTTGTGTGAGTCCCACTGTCTGTCTTCCGATCTGTCGATCCATTCCGCAGTCACGTGTCAGTGCATGGTGACGCCAACTTTTTGTGAATGAGGCAGCCGCCAATACTTTTTTGCGTTGCACTTACACAGGGTGGGCCAAAAAACCGGACTTGTTTGAGCGTTGATAACTCAGCGATGGTTAGTGGTAGAAAGATGTGTGATATGTCAAAAGTTTCAGAATGCTGTAAAGAATAAATGACAAATTTGCATATTGAAGCATTTAAATATTCTTTGCTTAATTTGCATAAATATTCGTCACCGCTGAAATTCTGCCAAATTTAACTGTAACACATGGATTTAACATGGACATTTGAGCTTTTATAACTTAGCCATGTTTATTGATGGAAAGGCGCCAAAAGTTTCAAAATTGTGTACAGAAGAAGTGTACAACTTGCATGTCTCAGCATTTAAATATTCTTTGCCTGATTTACACAAATCTGTCCCACTTCTAAAATCATGCTAAATTGGCAGTAACGCATAAAGTTAAGTTTATTTTCATTCAGCATATAGTGAAACGTCAACAATCATTAACACATACGTTAAGTTTAGATGAAATTAGACATAGGCAGTTGCCCAGCTTTTGCATTCATAACCGCCATCAGTCCTTTTAGGCAGCTGATCGATCGCTGGAGTCAATGTGTTCTCAGGATCAGCTGAGCCTAGCATTCGATTAGCACACGTTTTAGCTAGTCAGTTACTGAAATTTTGTGACCATGCCATCTGTTGCAATGCCCCCACGCTGAGTAATTTACAGAATTTAAATCTGAAGTTTTTGGCAGTGAGTTTTTGAGTTCAGTGAACTCAGGCACATGGGAGTGCAGGCAAATGCTTAATTTCAGGGGTAATGAAGATTTATGCAAATTAGGCAAAGAATATTTAAACGATTTGCTATGCAAGTTCGGCGCTTTTTGTCTGCAACATTTTAAAACTTTTGACATATAACACGCCTTTCTACGGGTAACCATCACTGAGTTATCAACGCTCAAACAGGTCCGGTTTTTTGGGCCCACCCTGTATTGTGTTGTATGTGGGACTGAAATCACTGAAATGGCGACCAAAACGGGAACTAATTTGACAGGAGGAGAGACCGTTTTGGAGAGAACTTTTTTGCGACGCCACGGTCCCACGTCGCGTAAAGGCGTGTACAGAGCGACGTAACTGAACTGACACGGTTTTTCTGACGAACTGACCAATGTGCGAACAGGGCGAGCCCAATGGTCATTTGCTGACGCGTAGGGCCTACATGATTATAGTTACCTATCATCGACCCCGTTAGACAGTGCTTACTGTGATGCACTACTGCCTGCCCATTGGTCAGCTCGTCAAAAACTAAACCATGTCAGTTCAGTTCAGTTGCGTCGCTCTGTACGCGCTTTAAATCGCGTGAAATTGCGAGTGCATGGGCCGGAGACAGGCAGACTGTCGCCTGACTTCACGCTGTAGCACGCACGCACGCTGCTTTCTCACATGCGATGCGGCGTGGAGACTGGGGAGGGACTTCATCGATCTCCGACGAACAAATCTCTTATCTGTCGTGTGGCCTGCAGACCGAGTGACGCGCACAGATTGATCAGTTTCGTTATTCTGTCAGCAGCCTTAAAATCGGTCGGTCGCTTCATGGTCTTCAGCTGCTGTGCTGCAGGATGACTTCCAATGCAGCGCTATATACCGCATTCAACCACGCGTTCTTGTTCACGCGTTTTGTTGCCGTAACGAATTGTTAGATGCTCCTTACAGTACGTTTAGTTTTACTCACATCGTCATAGAAATAGGCCTCTGCACATTAAAGTATGTAAAGCGGCAGAAATGAACTGAATTAACTTATATACACGGTGTTTCATAAAAGGACTTCTTTTTGTTTTTTTTCATAATTCAGTCAAATTATGATCAATTTACTCACAATTTTTGCTAGTTACTAATTCAAAATATTTAAACAAAATATGGCAGTTGATTAAATAATCTTTGCTAGTCGTGACGTAATGCTGACGTCATAATGTGTCGTGAGTACAAGCTTGCTTGTTTCAACTAGTGCTGTCAGTTGCTACCGTGCTTCGATGGTGAACTTAATCTGGTTCGCTAATGAAAAATGTTTATCGTGTCAGCACTGAGCAACATGGGGACATGAAATCAGGCGTCTCGTGATCCAAAAACGCAACCATTTTGCAAGCTTGGTGTGCTAGTGCACTGTCTTGCTCGAACATGACATTTTGTGAAAGTCCAGCTACCCCAACACAGTGGCGTAGCCAGAATCTAGTTGTAATGGGGGCACTTGAGGGGTGGAGTATGGGGAGGGGTATCCTACCCCTCCCCGCTGGGAAGGGGTCTGGGAAAGGGGCTGCATGTGCCCCTTCCCCATAATTGTTTTGGATTTTCTGTGTGAAAATGACATCTTTTGGTGCATTTTGGCACGATTTTGAGTAACTGTCTGGGCTCCTAGTTGTGGGGGGCACCTGCCCCCACTGCCCCCTATGGTTACACCAGTATCCCCACAGACACGTAAATGCAATCGCTTTGCGCGTTTTTGTGCCTGCAACTGTAAAAATTCAAAAAATTGTCAGCAACGAACCAGATTTTCGACCATCAGAGCACACAGCAATGGCAGCACCAGTTAAGACTAGCAAGCTTGTACCCGTGACATATTATGACGTCAGCGTTACGTCACGACTAGCAAAGATTATTTAATCAACTGCCGTACTTTGTTAAAATATTTTGAATTAGTATTTTTTAGCCAGTACTAGTAAAAAATTTTATGTAAATTGATCATTATTTGAGTGAATTGTGAAAGAAAAAAGGGGTCCTATACCGTGTATTTTACTATAGTTCACTTCTTCGTCGCTTAATAGGGCATTTAACAAAAGCCTACATAATGCAACCGTAACAAGTAGATTGGCTGCATTATTTAGTCTTGTGTCCAGTCATTTGATTTCATCCATTTTTTGTGGAATAGGGGTAGAAGATTAGTGTGCCTGCATTCACACAGCTTTTATGTCATTGTCAGTAGTTCCGGTAGGCTATAGCTAACTTGAAGACATGCTTGGCCTACTTATGCATTGCCATTCGCCATGTTTTTCATAACTTGCGATTTTAATATGGCCAGATTGCAGAGTCGGTTGGTGCAGTGCATGGTCGGAATGTCGGATCGAAGGAGGTCAGTCCGCTTATAGCAGAACTAGTCGCCTACGGCATTTAGTTAATTTCAGATAACGAGATTGGTGCCAGTTGTGCAGTGCATGCTGGTCTGCTAAAACTCAGTGCCCGTTGTTCCTTTTCAGTCTTAGGGTCTGAGATCACGGTCTTATGACAAGACCGGTGTCAGACAGGCGTCAGACCTTGGTCTTGATCTTGGTCTGAACATTTTAGGCTCGTTTCTATCTCTGTTTCTGTTTCGGAATAGGTCTACGACTATTGCGGAGACCAAGTGTACGCTACGCAATGATGACAGTTTTTGCTAGCAATTTGATTACATCAAATTTATAAAAAAAACACTGCTATCACCGTATCACTGCATATGGTGGACACTGCTATCCTATCAACTATGTTTAGGCTACTGAAGCATCGTGTAGGTGGTTTTCATTAGTTTGCTGTTCATAAATCGTCACTTAATGGAATTATGGAACACGAAACTCTGTACATGACCGCTTCACAGCGTAGATCTATGTATGTATGACCACGCATTATTGGTAGGATAGGCTTATAGCGTATGTTTTCGGACAGACGTGTCAAGGGTTATTATGCTTGCGGCGATATTGAACTGCGGCGAAGCTGCCCAAACCGCGTGTACAGCATCCAAGAGGAGAATATTTAGTTCACAAAGATAACTGAAGTTTTGCAATATGATCGTTCCAAGTAGCATTAAAATAGACGTGTGCATGCACTTAAAATTTACGCCAGGCGTATAAAATTTAAAAACTAAGAAACTTACAATTTAAATTTAAATTTAAATTGGCAATTTGAGGTTTATGCGAATATGCGCTCGGGGCACTAAACGAAATGAAGCATGAAGCTTGAATTCCACTACAGCGTTTAGGCCATCTCCTGATTGGAAACGCGCGCGTGGTCGGCCTCCCATCACTTGGATCCATCAGATCTGCTGGGACACGGGAATATCAGTGACCGACGCTCTGCAGCTGGCAGAAGATTGCTCGTTTTGGCGACAAATCGCAACGGCGGGATGCTACGGCTGAACGCTTCGCGTGATGATGATGATGATGATGTTTAGACTACAGTATAGGCCTACTTCAGTTGCGTTATGCGTGATGTTCGCTATAATTATACCGAGTTAGTCGGGCTTAATTTTTCGGTAATGACGGCGACAGATAGGATAGTAACGACTATCAATCAATCAATCAATTGACTCAGGTAGTTGATAGTAACAATGTCTCCATCTGCAGTGGTTTGGCCGCAGTTTTTAATGGAAAGTTTCATGCTGCAAGCGGCCGTATCTTGGAAACGGTGAGAGATAGGGGCAAGGTTGCTATTGATCACTAATAGAAAATCGCATACGCTTTTTCACGTGAGATGGAAATCGTCGACCTTGAATGGTCTTGAAGGTCACTGACAGCCGGTACGGTTGGCTATCCTAGCGACAGCTGGGCTTCTTGTTTTTCAGTGATAGGTGAGCATCTTTTCACAAATTTTATATTCCTACTCGGATTGGAGTGGCATCAGCAGCGACCATAATCAGTGTGCGGCTGCTGATCTATAGGTCCTAGGACCAGAGTGCATGGCTGCTGCAGCAGATGGATAATTTCATTGCATAGCTGCAGTGCGGGGACTAATCTACCAGTTCCGAATAGCTACAGTAGGCCTACATATCGACTACTAGGCCTACAGTTAATCCCATACAAATCGAGCGATGCCTGGTTGGTTCGTACCCAGGAGATATAAACGAGTGATCAGCTGATTGATTTTATCACAACATCGTCGTCGTCTTCATCGTATCTGCAGAATCGAGCCGATCAGTTGTTCGTTTTAGTCTGCATCACCGAGTGGCACTGCATAGTACTACTCCGCCTATAGGACTACGTGTGTTTATGTCTTTTGTGCACAAATATTGAACTCGGAACGCCAAAGGCGTCGTGGGTTAAAAAAGGTTGGGAGCAGGAAATTGCAATTTTCCGACAGAAAACTGCAAATTTTTGACAAGACGACAGTTTTTAAAAATGCCAAAATTTAGAGGTTCTGCGGCTCTGCTTTTGTTTCAGTGCCACTGCTCAACACAGTGATAGGAACATGTCATTGTCAGTCGTTCAGGTAGGCTGTATAACTTGAAGACATGCTTGACCTATTTATGCATTGCCATTCGCTATGTTTTTCCTAACTTGCGATTTTACATGTATATAATAAAGTATGTACTATAAGCCTACACTCACTTTTGGTTCTTGTCCAGTCAGCCATTTTCCCGCAATACTTTAGGTTGAGCCGGATTCCGTAAAAATAGTGCTATTTGGAAACTATGGGAAGAGGATTTTTTACAGACCGCAATACGATTTTTGTTTTTAGCCGTACAGTTTCAAAGCACCGAATGACATCATAAATTGTTTGCAAGTGTCAACTACGTACCGCGATTAACACATTGTTACGCAATTTACACTGATGCTATCGCTGGGTCAATAGGCGTGAACTGGAATTTATTATTAGCCGGCAATGTATCACAGGGCAGAACGCGATCGTAGTACAATGTGAGTCAAAAACATACGTGCAAACGCTATTGTTTATCATAATAGTCAAACATTTCTATTTTTCGCAACTTTTTCACTGGCGTACTTATAAGGAAATTTGCAATAAAGCGATTATTAAAGATGCCGCTAAACCTTAACCTTGAACGAGTCGTTACAGTATATTATCGTTCACGCAGAGAATGTGTGACGTCGTGCATTTTAAAAGCTAGACTAAGTGTGACGACGCGTTTACGTAGCTAGTATCTTTAACCTTTGTTTATTGCAATTTTTTTTATTGAATTAGCAAGTAAAGCGATTTTCAAAATCAGTTATCATTTGAGGAAAAACATAGGCACAATAATGGTAATTTGGTATTTTTCGGCTCACGGCGTACGAACGTCGAGATTACGTCACAGCAGCGCGAGTGTGGAGTAATTTGCGACAATATGCGACAATGATCGTCGGACATATTGCAGTCAATAACGCGACGGTGTCTCGCTAAATCATACATATGCTAAAACGACCTTCCATGGGACATCATCTTTGCACCGTCACTCTCGGTTTTCGGGCATCAGTGCGGCAGCGTCTCATGACTACTTTTACATCGGTCATGCATTCACTTGACCGGCGACGCGTCGTTGCGCCCTGCAGACATCACATGTCAGCATCTGCACTGAGCCTGACGTTGACCTCTAGCTGCACGCCGGATCCACGTACTGTATGTCGAGGAAAACGTCGGCAAGGTGGTCAGAAGAAGCAACGGATCGATGATATCGTTCAGTGGGGCGACAGGAACCTGGTCGATATGGTAAGACAGGCTGAAAACAGAAAGAGTTACCGGTGCTTAGTTCATGAAGCCGCCTACGCTCGTACATCGGGCACGGCAAGCTGATGATATCGAGGACAACCTCGCGGACGCTTTCAGTCCGGCCTGTCATCGGGTCGGTCACCTGCACGGGTGCCAGTCGTAGCCTCACATTTATACTTACCGAGTGCAGATACAATGCTTATTATTTAGGCCACGTTAAACTTCTCTACAGTGGCGTCGATCCATTGTCAATATCAGGAGGCCCAAGTTTTAGGCTCCATAGATAGCCCGCATGCGTCGATTCCGGTGGGTATCTTCTCCTGAGACGACTAAGAGGTATGGGGAGGGAGCGCCGTAAGCTTCTTAATGGAATGTGAGTGCATTTTGATAGCTTCACAGAACACGTTTGGTGGAATGATGAAATTTTTAGCCCTTTTCTGCTATTTTATTGATAGGATTTTTAGTAAAAAATTGGATTGGGACATTCATTCTAGCTATTTTGGCCACATAACAGGACATAATACAAATGTCGGGGAGCCCAAGTTTTAACGACTGCATGCTGTCCCTGTTGCTATACGATTACGATGTTACGTAGCAGCACTTTGATGGCGTGGTCTGCGTGGTGCGTCCTTGTTGTCGTCATCAGCAGCAGTAACGGCGGGCTGCGGCAGCAGAACGACGATTGATTCGGTTATTGAAAGAGCACATCGCTCGTGCCACCCGGCGCGCCATGACTCGTGAGAGTTAAGACCCCCCACACAGCATAGAGATAACTTTTCTCTACGTTTGCTGTGGACGGTTTGTTTGGCGCCGCAGTTTTCACGCCGGAGACGACGGATCTGTGCTGGCCACTGCGCCTGGCTGCTGACATCTGCCAGTCACTGGCAGTCAGAACTTATTTGCTCTCGACGTTGATCGACTTTGTCGCAGACTTTGTCGCAGACTTTTCCCGTGCATTGTAACGGGTTAAATTCCATTAGAGCGACACAAACGGGTTTGTCGTGGATTTATCATGGACTTTGTCGCAAACATCTCGACATGTCGAGATGGTTTGTGTCTGCGTCTTTCGTGATTTGCGTCGGCGACTTTCACCGAAACTTCATGGTTTTATGATTTGTCACCGTTTGTGTCCACGACTTTCCCCACGGGGAAGTT
>Ga0209454_1004256_pt1 | contig 10615 bp, 7 predicted proteins | sample WorMetHERISLAND1_2_FD_187400 | JGI IMG/M metagenome (GOLD analysis project Ga0209454, IMG submission 187400) | Marine gutless worms symbiont microbial communities from Max Planck institute for Marine Microbiology, Germany - Olavius geniculatus... | ecosystem: Host-associated > Annelida >...
CCCCTCCCCCCCCCGAACGAAACTTCTGGCAGCTACGGCCTTGCTTCGCGCTGTCAGGGCTAATAACATCTGTTTCATATCTCGTTCTATTATAATCTGCGTTTTGCTCAAAAAGTCAGATGTTTGACCAGACAGGGTGTGTAGATTAATCTGTGCCCACAAAGCCATGATTACTTCGGACGTATTGTTTTAACTGTTTCGAAAAAAAATAGTTCTTCTGGATTTAAAACAGTTACGTTTTAAAATGAGTTGGCTTATTTTAATATATTTTGTAATCAGTATTAACAATGGTGGTGGTACAGTGGCGACGATTTAATTGGTTGTTTGGTTGGCGTTGGACCGTGTGATTTTATTGCGATTTGACGTGTAATGTGCTTTTTTTCTTAGTGTTTTACAGTTTGTGAATTTTACGGTTCGTTATTTTTATCAGCTTATTTTGTTTAATAAGCATTTTTGGCCGACCCTATGATCGAGCCCTGGGTAGGCCTATGATATGTTTGTTTGTCTGTAACGCATATATTGTGGCTAAACAGTACGTCATTTGAAGCCAGCGATGGCACCGTTGGATAGGGCGATGACGAGTTCCCGCAGGCTATCAATAATAATCATGTTTTTATCTGCAGCAGCGGTTTGGTCGCAATTTTAAATGCATAGTTTCTGCCTGCAGTTATCATCTACGTGCGTCGACCGAATTACCGTATCGTATTCTAAGGTTGATTGTAGCGCTCGATATAGCAGCGTCACCATAGCGTGTATGATACTGCGGTCGCTATGAGAAATCGCTTTCTTTTCGCCAGTGGCTTCTATCGCCTCTAATTTAAAACCAAAATCGGGTTCAACTTTTCCTCCCCCTTGGGCTTTTTCCCATTTTAAGGGGAAGTTTTGTTAAAGGCGTATATTGCCCAGTGAAAATGGGGGGGAAGTTTCGTTAAGGGTTTAGATCTGATTCAGATTTACACATAAATTTCCCTTTACTTTTCATTTCGCGCAAGCTGCGCCCGCCAGATATAGAGATCGAAGCCACTGGTTTCAGCGACCGGAAGTCGGACGCTGGCCTTTGGATTTAAGACTCACGGTCGGCCCACCCTATCAACAGCTGAGTTTCTTATTTGTTACCTGATTCAAAACTGTAGGTATGGACTATGGTACGAAAACACTAGCGTAGCCATGATAGAGGGAATTGGGGGCACGTGTCCTTTTAGAAGCCTATTAAGTTACTCAGAATGATGCAAAAAGTGCACCAAAACACGTTATTTCTACACACAAAAAATTCAATAATTTTCTGCAGAGGGGATTATTCCCTTTCCACAGACCTCTTTCCCGTGGGAAGGGGACACCCCTCCCCGTACCTCACTCCTCAAGTGCCCCCCACTACAACTAGATTTTGGCTACGCCATTGTACGAGAAAGTATAAAGCTTTCGTCGATGTGTGCGTGTTTGTTGCAGACAGCGCGCCGCCGAGTCCGCGCAACCTGCTGTACAACCAGCTCTCAGTGCCGGGTGATGTGCGAGCTGTACTCAACGAGGACGGGTTTGTCGAGGAGGAACGTCAGCTGCTAAGCGGCGTCAAGGTGCGTGCCGCCAGCGTCAGCAAGCTCGTCGCCCTCGTCGCCGACTGCTTCGGTATACATTCACCCACCCAGACTCGCTTGGTAGTGTAAAAGCGCCTACAGAACGACGTAACTGAACTGAACTAACGCAGCTTACTTACTTTTTTGACGAACTGATCAATGAAGAATCAGGGCGAGCATAATGGTCGTTTGTGGACGCGTACGGGAGCATAGTCACCGACGCCGTTAGATAATGCCTACTGTAATGCGTTACTGTTTGCCGATTGGTCAGTTCGTCGAAAACTAAACCATGTCAGTTCAGTGCAATTACGTCGTTCTGTGCGCGTCTTAACAGTTGGGACGTTAAACTTGCGATTGCGAGGTTATTGGGGGTGCTGAAAATGACGGACGTGAAAATGGCGGATTATCAAAATGTCCAACCATGAATTTGACGGACATGAAATTGACTTACAAAAAGTTAACGGACATGAAAATGCAAGACATGTTTCAAGTGGCTGAATATATAGGCCTACATTTAGTAGACTTCGGTTCATCATTGCTCATCTGTAGCTAATTTTAGATTGATGTTTTCGTAATATTTTATGCATTTCAGCATTTCAACTTACTTTGTTGTTGTGACTTGTGTTCTGCCGTTGTTTAAAAAGAAAGAATTGCATTCTGCATTGTAATGTAATCTATTTTCAAACCATATATATCTTGTACTCCAATTTCATGTCTGCCAATTTCATGCCTGGACATTTGGTCCGTCAATTTCACGTCCGGCAAATTCATGTCCGGCATTTTCAGTCAACCAGGTTATTGATTCGACTTGCTAAAAGGTCGTTATCAAGTGCTTACTACCTGGATGGGTGACTGCAGACGGGTAAACTGTTTAATCAACATCAAAGTTAACTCAGCTTTTTACCTCTTCGGGGTAGATAAATCTGTCTATAGCGTCAATACCGGTCTCACTGGAGTTATGGCGGGGCGCGTTCACCCGTGTCGGGTGGCAGGTAGCACTGTGTGATCCCATATGGCACTTGACGTTTTGTAGCTTTGAAACGGGATTCCTGTGAAGATCTATACCATTCAATCTTTAACCATACTTGATCCCCAGATTATCTATGAAGGTCGCCGGATATATAGAGCACACGCACGATGTTTTACATCACAACGGCCTCCAACAGCTAAACATTCAATCCACACTCCACAGCTGTCTTTTACCACAGTTTAAACCCTGCTCGCAGTGCAGTTATTCGCACGAAATAAGCTACAAGCGATCGGAGAGCACAAAGTTCCGGCACTTTTTTCATTTGGTGATCGTTGAGGAGGACTGGACCAGGTTGACAGAAAGCAAACTGGAAGAGCACAGTCGACAAAGACCTAAATAGACGGGGTTCATCTGGGAAGAAGCAGAGGTGGCAGCTCTTGACAGACACGGATGACGTCGGACTGTGGTCCAGTGTGTCAGTTGGATGCGGGATGAATCAAGGTCAAGGTCAAGGATCGTTTTCTGGATCATCAACAAAATCTAATCGGTCGCTTCTCTGTCAGGCCACGTCTTATCACTTCAATTATTGTTTTGTTAAACGCGTTTATGAGTAATCTTGCAAAGAGATAGACAGTGAAATGACAGAGGTGAAAAAATATAACGTTTGGCGGATGTAATAGCGTAGGCAGTGAATTCCGGCGGCGAGCGGGCAGGTGCTTTTTCTCTGCCGTCGGCTCCTGCTTGCTGCGTGCACGTGAACGGACGATCAACGCATTAATGTCAATGAAGCGAATTTTGTACTGCCCCAAAAATTCCCATTTGCAAATCTAATTTGTATGTTTTGCTTTGTTTCAAATTGGCATGCATCTAGGCATATGGTTAATGAGTACAGCAATATAAACTGTCCGGCATTGCATCGTCAGCGACCGTCTGTAATTTAGAACGTTAGGACGCTATAGAAATTGTATCATTCGTATTACAAATAAGCATGAAAGCAAGTACAAATTCGAAGCATACGTCATCGTAAATGGCTGAAAAAAAGATCTGCACTAAGGAATCGGTGCATGTCGAGATGAAAAATACAATGCTAGTTGTAGGCTATATTATCTGCGAGAAGCATAATGTTGTATCGATAGTTGTTTTGCTTTGAAAGCAGTAGGGCCTATTGTCGCATTAGATAGGAACACTATGACAGCCGTTTTGCCTAACGAATATAGGCCTACAGCTCATGTTTGATGCAGTTTCGACGGAGCAGACTGGACTTAATTTCAGACAAGCAAACCAGGCATTTTTGTTGAAATGTGAAGGTTGTGTTTTTTCCTCTTTCCGTCGTCTCCATAGGTCAGCTTCGCCATCAGACGGCGTGAACGCTAAAAGCCACTAAAAGACCCGTTGGCCATGGCTTGCTGTTGTAGACTAGGCTATGCGCAGGCAAATCGAGTTATTCAGTGGACAAGGCGTCTTAGCCCCCCCCTCCTGAGGCCCCCTCCCTGGACGAATAGCACTCGTCGATCTAGCTATGCTGAAGGTTACTACAGATTTCCGACGGTATTCTGACAGACAGCTGCAAATTTCTGACGGAAAAGATCGTCGGTGCTCAGAATTTTAATTTTGCCTCTATTTTTTTTCAAAATGCAAGGTTAAGCTCCAAATTTTGCATTTTCGGACGACAATTTTTCGACAAAAAAAATTTCTCGACAATTTTTCGACAGCTTCAAATTTAGGGGGTTGGGTGGCAGATGCTCCATTGTTCCCCTGACCACGACGCCACTGACTGACGCAGGCAACTCAGCCTTCTATCCGTCCGGGGTAGGTAAATTAAGCACCGGCTGTCTGGATGGGATTGAAGCGGGCCGCGTTTACATGTTTGGGTGGCAGCTAACACTGTGAGATCCCATATGGCAGGTGACGCTCCGTAGCTCTGAGATGGTTTATCTATTAAGAGCTTTACACCACTGTTACATTTAGGCCTATTTTTTAGTCGCATTAGAGGTTAATTTAACAATATGCGCTATATAAATTTACATTTTCCTTATTTACTTACATCACGTGAGCAACACTCTTCATCTGCCGCGCAAGTTTATCAACCGCGCGTACTCAAGAGATTTCATATTGCAGAACGTATTTACTTCCGTTAGCCGTAATCTTGCCGTTTCCACCACATCGCCAACACTTTAGTTCCTGATCCCTGGGCTCGGCTTATGGAGTGTATAATAAATACGAAATATGTTATTTAAGAGATTTACCAGGACAAATGATGATGCTTATTTCCTGCTTTAAAAGGCTAAAGGTTGAAGGTTGTGGATAGTTCTTTATGAAAAACCCATCGCAGAGCTAGGCTACGGAGCGTCACCTACCATATGGCATCGCACAGCCACTTGCCACGCAGTCACCTGCCACCCGACATTTTGTGAACATGCCCCGCCTTCCTCAGCCAGACGGTTCAGTACTCAATTTACCTACCCCGGAGGGATATAAGGCTGAGTTAATCCAAATACTAACCACTTGATAGCGACCCGACTGGGAGTCGAAGCCACAACTTTTCAATTTCAAGTCCGACATTTTACCGTTACACCGCCAAGCCGCCAAGCTTGCGACGAGTTTGCATTGACTTTTATGTTTCTACCAATGATTTCTTAGACACATATAAGCATAATACCCAGTTTACACGATCGAACAAACATCGAGCAAACATCGAGCAAACACCAAGCAGGTCTGATGGAACTTTGCTCCCTGGCTCAAATGTAGGCCTAGGCATAGCCCACAGCTGACCACGTGTTATATAGGCCTTCCAATTACAACCAGCCCGCTCTCCTAATTAGCATGCTAATTATGCTAATTACCATAGCTCGTCGAGCTAGCTGGATGAATGCTAGTAAACATCGAGCAAACGTCAAGCAGACGTCGAACAAACGTCGAGCAATTATCGAGCAAACGTCGAGCAGACGTGGAGCATTTAGCACGTATATTTTGAATACATTTGCTCGACGTTTGCTCGACGTTTGCTCGATTGTGTAAACGGGGTATAATACTTCCAAGCGTCTGTGCATTTTATTACCTCCACGTATAAAAAGTGCATGTGAACACCTGAGTCGGTTTGTCTGTTTCCCCCCCGCACCATTACTTGAAAAGTTATGAACCTATACTTCTGTATAAATGTGCACTGCAGAGTAGAAAGATTTCGCTAGAAGTCAAAGTCCGTCAATCCAATGACCACTTTTCTATTTGTCCCAGTTTTCTGCCGCATGCGACATTTTTGCGGAATAATTTAGTATTAATCGTTCGATGATTGCACTATTATAAAATAGACATCTCAACATAGGTAGTGCTCTTCAGGCTTACTTCTAGCTTTTGCTGATGTAATGTAGGCCTACTTCATTGGCTAGATTGCTGAATTAAACGTAGTGTTCGCCGCAGCAAGAACTTTAATTGGAACTGCCATCCGAAGTGACGTCTTCAAAGTGCTTGCGAACATTTAACACCAAACTTAAAGACTCATTTGTTCCAGTTCTCATTTCCAATACTGACTGTAAAGTGACTGCAGTGCCATAGGCATTTTTTTCACTTCAAATTGTATTGTATTAGGTCCTATTGTATTGTACTGTATACTCGTTGTCGCTGCAGTTCAGTCAGCACGCCTCGTTTGCAGCAGGAAGCGATCTCACAGCGGCACAGACGACGCCGATACGGAATTTCCCCGCGTCATGTTTCTCATGCATCAATGGTTCATGTCGTCCAAAGATCTCGCCGAATTGTTTATGGATCTGTATCTTTTTCGGCTTTTCTAGTGATAACTGTAGAAACCGTAAAAACCGTGACTAGTTACAGGGAATGATGAATACTTGATCACAATTCACAAGTTTCGTGATTGGCTGATTGCATATTATCCTAATGTACTTAGTTACTGGTTAGACAGATGTCAGAATGTATAGGGCCCTAACGAAAACATTGCGTTCGTGTAAAAGAGCTGATATGTTTCTGGGAAATATAAAACAGCTGATTTTGTTTGTTCACGTGTTAACTGCGAGTTATTTTCAGCCTACACAGAAACTTTTAAATTAGTTTACTTTTATGCTGTGTTAAAACTATGTTTTTACAGTTATAAAATTAAAATGCTGTTGATGCATGCAATCTAGTTTATAATTTTTAGATGTTCGTCCGCTTTATGATGACATATATACAGGGTTGGCCCAAAAAATGTTCTAACTTATTTTTGTCGGAACTTCGTCAAATCTTTACCAAATTTGATAATTTTTGGCACACAGAGGGCAAAGACAATAGAAATATACAAGGTACACTCATTTTTCACCTCACGTAATTTATGTCAACCCACTACCGTGTAAAACGTAAATGCTGCAAATTGTTACATTACGCGGTAATTATCAGTAGGCCTGTCAGATTGCACATCACTTCATTATTAGTTCGGCATATGGCACCATGTGATTTAATAATTTTGTGGTATTAAATATTTTACACTGAAAGTAGCAAACACAAAATAGCTGACTGGTGTGCTTAAAATACATCTAATCCATGAGTGAGTTCTGTGCAGTTTGATCAGTTGATCGTTAATGCTGTTATCAGCCGTGGCGTCACGCCTAAGCCATTATGCACATTTAGGCATAAATTCCAATAATTTTGAAGCAAGCTGTTACACAAACTTATAAATTTGCTAAATAAATCACATTTTAGTTTATTGTGTGCTTAATTAAGTGGTTAGAACTTTTACGGAGACAACAACTCAGCATTATTCAACAATTTGGAACATCTACGTTGCACACGGTAGTGCACTGACATAAATTAGGTGAGGTGGACAATAAGCATACTTTACATAATTCTATCTTCTTGTCTATTTGCTTGCCAAAAATTATCAACTTTGGTGGCGATTTGACGAAGTTCTGACAAAAAAAGTTAAGAAATTTTTTTGGGCTCACTCTGTATATTGTGATATGTTTAACACTAATGTTGTCTATTTGAGTATCCAATGTTGGTCTTTCAGGAATAAACAGTTTTTGTTGATGCACACCCGTTGTTTGTTTTTTGTACCTTAAATGCCAAACCTTACATCATAATTAATGTACGAATAAATAAATACAGGAAATTTTCTTATTCTTTGCTGCAGCCAGTGTACTGTAGCGAGATCAAAACGTGAAAATATTGGGTTAAAAGTTTTAAAAAAGCACATTACAACTAGAAAAGCAAACTAGAGACCGCAGACCTCCGCCAACGCCACATCGTTCGCGCCACATCGTTCGGCATTACCATATATGGCATATTGGCAGCGGTTTCCCTTATCTGCAAGAAACGCGCGTCTCGTGAGCACTAGCTTAAATTTCCAGATCACCCCCAAAATTGAATCACTTGTAGTTTTGGCCATTCCCGACTTTTCCACAAAATTTCAGAAAGATCCTTCCATAACTTTGAGTTATCTTGCTAACACACAGACAGACAGACAGACAGACAAACAAACAAACAAACTCCGGCAAAAACATAACTTCCTTGGCGGAGGTAATAAGTCAAACAAAAGATATCGCTTATCGAGCTGTTCGTGCTTTGAGCAGTCGTATTCAACGCGTTGACGTCAGAAACATTTCCTCAATGGTTGTTGTTGTGTTGTCCAGCTATTGTAACTGTAATAGCCGCATCAGCTGTGTTCTGCCAGGATGTGCCCACGTCGTCACGAGTAGTCCTGACTGCGCCATTCAACTCTACAAGATTTCCGTCTGCTGCGCTGTCAGGTACTGTAGCTATGACAATCACTTGACGCCGTCACGTGTCTGTTTGTGACGTCACGTGATCGCCTCCCATGCTAAAATGCTTCCGGTTTTAGCGACGTGCTCCCGTCACTCACCGTCGTGCAATGAACACTTCTCGGTGCATAGTAGTGTTGCTATTGCTGCTTTTGCGGCCCCCATTATTACTTCCCTATCTCCTCCTTCTCCTTTTACTACTGCTACTACTATTGCTATCAATAATAATACAGCTACGGCTTTACTTTTAGTAACGCACCTGATTTCCGGTCGTTTTCAGTAATTTTTAAAATCGTTTTTAACACTTGGGATCTTTACTATGTCCAGCGTTACAGCGTATACTAAAATATCGCTAGCGCCATGCAGAAAATTTTTATTTTAGTTTTATTCACACATCTTGACTTTAACTGACCTCTTGCCAGCCGTAAAATAATTATTATAATTATAGGCCTAGCACTCGGTTTTTCGGACGTAGGCAGATTTATACGTAATATTTTCGTTTGGTACCGTCGATATAGCAAAACCTGCTAAATATTCGTATAAGCTTTATGTCGTTAGAAACTACAAAGTCCTTAGACTACGTTTGCTGTCGCTGGTAGTATGCGTCTAAACGTAACATTAAAAGATTGTATGTGCATTTACGACACATCGATGTCATTATACAGCTAATGTGATCGTTGGCCGTACATGCAAAAGATGACCATACTATCTGAAATGTTGATACCATTATCTTGATGTTGGTCGCCCGTTAACCGTTTGCGCTTATCGCTGATGGAAACAGGCAGTTTAATCTCTTAGAAACCATGAACAGATTAGTTATGGAACACGGCAGTGAGTATGAACAATGCTCTCACCTGCCGTTGATTTTTGTACAGTCGTCAAATTTATTAAATTTTGCAGTAATGAGGGAACTCGCACTGCACTGTCGATACTGGACCAGATATAGCCACCAGCAATGAAGGAACTGCAGTTTGCATATACCAAAAATGGTAATGCTGTCTCCGAAAAAACTGTTTTATACCAACTTTTGCTCACGTCGTAGTTAAACATGCATTTGTCACTCCGATCGTGAAAAGACATCGGCGATGTTCGTTAAATACATCGCGTATAGGCATAGTATCAGATACTTGGGTATTGTAATTGTACGTTTCTGTAAATTTAAATGTTCGTTGGATAATGCAAAACGGTCATTTTTTTTAGATCTGTAAATGCCTTATTTAGCAAGATTGGTAGACTAGCCTCTGAGGAAGTTTTTCTGCATCTACTAAACAAAAAATGTATGCCAGTATTATTGTACTCGTTAGAAGTTTGCCCTCTGAACAAGGCGGACATACGGTCCCTTGACTTCACTGTCACGCGCTGTTTGATAAAATTATTCCGCACGTGTAACACTGATATAATAGGAGATTGCTGCATTTATTTCAAATTTAAGTTACCAAACGAAATAATTCTCTGTAAATTTCAGAAATTTGTAAACAAACTTGACCTTCAACGCTGTTCGTTAACCTGGCAGAACAGCAACCAGTTCTATTTGCCGCATAGAAGTGAAATTATTTAGAACAGAACTGAATTGAGACTGTGAGAACAATGAAGAAAAACTAATGGATTATATATTTTGAGAGAAAATTAAGCAGCAGTCCAGGAACGGCAGAGATACGCGCTGAAGAACAGGAGTACTCGTAACAAAACTGGGAACTAATGAAAATTTAAAGGGAAAAAATTGCTGTCGAAACAGAACCCACATTAAACTCAATAGTAGGGTTATGCGAAAATTTTGAGTATTTTGAGCTTGCTTGCTGAAAACGTCGCGGCGTAAATAAGGAAAAAGAGTCTGTGTTTGATGGACTGCGGCACAAACACTTATACCGCTGACAACTACGCATTTCATACTCAATTTTAAGAAATCAGTAATAAAGAAACGAATATTTTGTAAGTGACTAAATTGTACTGTGGCGTTTTGTGCGCTTTTAGCTGAATATTAATGTTGACCACAAGACGGAGAGCAGAAGTGTTCGGAATTAAGTGTGTGATAATACGACAGGCGCGCGCCCGTCAGTTGACTTTGATGTCTGCGTGACATTTCCATTTAGATGACACGTCGTGTCGATGCAACGGCCAGACAAGCAGACTGTCCGGCCGGCAGACATGCGCACTGCTCAGCCGACACCGACAGTTTCCGGCACATTCTGTCGACAAAGATTGACGTCATTCTACTACATCATGACAATGACGTCATTGGGCGGCGTCTGACAGATAGGTCATCGCGGGTGGCATTTTTCCGGTTCCATTTCAGGTGCATTATGGGCAATGATGGGAACTATGATATG
>Ga0209454_1004258_pt1 | contig 10613 bp, 6 predicted proteins | sample WorMetHERISLAND1_2_FD_187400 | JGI IMG/M metagenome (GOLD analysis project Ga0209454, IMG submission 187400) | Marine gutless worms symbiont microbial communities from Max Planck institute for Marine Microbiology, Germany - Olavius geniculatus... | ecosystem: Host-associated > Annelida >...
CACTCTGCCAGTACCTTTGTTTGTCTCTTTGCCAATTATTGTCCAATTTAACAGTTTTCAGTGGCATGCTTAGAAGTGAATTTGCAGCAGATGATCATATTTACAGGTCATCATTAGCGAGAGAATTTTAAAAGTCAGCTATTGTGTGTCAATATGTGGATGGTAGTGCAGTGTTATTTTTTGTATGATGGTATTGTATTATGTTCAAATTCTTCATCTCTTTGGGGCATTAGCCTATATAGGCACCATATGATGGGCTCATCAACACAATTCGTCATGGCAACAACAATGCGCATGCCCCATGTAATGTTTGTACAGAAGAGGTACATGCGGAGATCTGTTATGCCGAGTGTCTGCTAGAACGAGCGATTCTAAACTTCATCAAAGATGAAAATCTCATTGGCTTCATCAAAGGCAGCCTAAAGATGAAGGAATGCCACAGCGTATACAAGTAAAAATTGCTTGGTTTCTCATTTAACCGGTTCGTCTTTATTGCGTGATGCATTTAGTGTAAAGTGCACTACTGCTATCGTATCATCTGTTATGCTAAACCGATATTCTGGATTATAATTTTTATTCACCAATTTGTCAACATATTGGAACTGATATTATCTTTTTCAGAACAATTTTCATTTATCCCTAGATCTCACAATAAAAGGTTCTTTAAACTTTCTTGTATCTATGACAGTAGATATTCAGAATTTGTTGGGAACCCAACATTTTTTTGGAAATTGGAACAGAAATCGTTCTAAAGAAGTGGCGGTTGCTGAAACGTCAACAAATTAGTAATTTGAATAACTCGTATCGCTCATTAATTGCTGTTGCATTCTGTTTAAAGGCAGGTGCTGTGTGTCTGTTAGGCAGAGCATGCACATACTGACGAGCCGCACTTGGAAGGATGGCGATGAAAAGATACATTTTGAGAGCGGCGTCCACATGGGAGTCGGCATGTTCAACCTCGTACGTTTACAACTTTCTCTTTCTTGTGGACGTCGTTTTTAGTGTTTTTGATATGTTTTTGGAACTTAACTCAGTCACTCGCATCATAATCCGGTTTTTTTTTGTACTTTTTACCTGGTCGTTGTCATTTCTTATTGTCGTCATTCTATCGAATCCTGTTCCATCTTTTCTCAACGTCTTTCTCCGTCACCCATTTTTTTAACTGGAGTGTGAAAATTGCAGCACTGACGCAGTAGGTATAGACGAACGATGGTTACGGCGGTGTTATTTGATGTCTACGTACAGAGCAGACATAGGAAAAATTGATATTTATAAGATTTAACAGTTTGTCATGATGCGCTTTATTCTCAGCACTCAAACGAGACTGCTGCTCTGAGAAGCCTGTCTTGTAATGTGTGTTTGTTTATGTGTGTTCAGATGATCTCACAATTGCCTTCAAGAATACTGAAGTTGCTCGAGTTTATTGGGTTTTCTGGAAATAGGGTGATTATTGTCCGTTTGATTTAATTTTGGTTGCATTATCCAGTGCTTAGCTGGATTTAGCGTAGAATCTAGCAGCTAATCTTAGAGCAGATTTTGTGCTTGTTGATGTGTCCCTTTTTATTATCAGAATTAAAAAGTCTGTTTTTGTTTTTTTTGGGGGGGGTGAAGTTGATTTATTGAGCTTGAGTCTTGATCAAGTTAAGTTTTATAAACTTGCAGCTTTGTTGTAGATTTGCTGATTAGTCAATTCTTGGACAGCTTCGTCTTCTACAATGTCATATTTATGAATACCAGTAGCACCTGAAATTGTGTTAGCTGAGGTCTCTGTAAAAGTTAATACACCTATGTTGAATGCATGTGGTTATCTTCAGAGTTGAAATAAGCACTGTTTTGCAGCATTATTCTTTAAAAACATCGTATTTGTATATTTCAGTTAGAGATTTTTTTGCAGTGTCAGTGAAGATGTGTGATGTTTTCACATTTTTGTAAGTGAGGAAAATGAATTTTAATCGTCGTTGCTTGACCGTGTGCATTCGATATTTGTGTGAATGTAGCGCTATGGTATGAATGAATTGGAGCTCGGTGCAAGCCTTGACAAAGGCATGCGTGGACCACTCTGTGCACTGACGCTCATTTTCTACCATGCCTACGTCACCTTCATGTTCGGTAATTACCTCCGCCAAGGAGGTTATGTTTTTGCCATAGTTTGTTTGTCTGTCTGTCTGTCTGTCTGTGTGTTAGCAAGATAACTCAAAAAGTTATGGAGGGATTTTTCTGAAATTTTCAGGGAATGTCGGGAATGGCAAAAACTACAAGTGATTTAATTTTTAGGGTGATCTGGAAGGAATCCTGGATTCTGGATCATTTTGAAATTTTCGTTAACATTGCTTTCAATGGGGCATAAGGGAAACCACTGCCAAACCGAATATGGTGCTGCCACCTGGCGAACAACATGTCCTCTGACTGCTTTTGTATTTTCTGCTAATTTTCTAGTGGTTTGTCATGTTCACTTACAGCTGGCATATGCGCACTGGGCTCAGGCACGTCGGTTGGCTCCGGCGCCCACTGCAAGCTATGTTTAACCATTGTTAGACCTAGTTTACTATGGTTAGCTTTAGAGGTTATTAAATGCTGATCGGAATATATGTCATTGCTTCCCATCGTGGTATTGCTATAGGGTGACACGATAGGTTACGAACGACAAATGGCAAATTAGCTATGTTCAAAGTATCAAGTAATTATTAAACTGCTACTAGTGTTTGGGGAAATTTAATGCAATATTGTGTGCAAAATATCACAACCATCCCTTACTTGCTTGATTTATACGAGCCAACATAATGATGTCGCCCAAAAAGCAGTGACATCACGCAGACAAGCACCGACTTAACTTGTGAAGGAAAGGAATATTCTAGCAGGACGGTGCTCGTGCGCATACATCAAAGGCTACAGTCACTTGGCTGGATGCAAATATTAAACACTACATTCCACTGAAGGACTGGTCGCCTCATTCACTAGATTTATCTTTGATTGAGAATGTTTGGAGCATTATGGCAACAGCCATTTATGCCGACCCTTTGTTTCAGTCACTGCAAGCATTGAAGCACCGTCTCCGAAAAGCATGAAAATCAATTTCTCTGTCAGCACTTCAAAATCTTATCGGTTTGATGCTTAACAAAGTAATAGCAGTCATTAAAAACAAAGAAGACACTGTTCCATACTAACAGTGGTTCAGTAGACATGGAAAGTGACCTCGCTTGACGTTAATGTTTGTTGATCCATTGTTTTGCAATTTTAACGCTGGTGTTGTATAAATGAGTATTACAAATGCTGTATAATAGCTACAACTTTGGAATTTTATACGAAGAATTTTACTGAATATACCTACAATAAAACGTAAAATTATTGCTGGTTACTGTTAATAACAGGCTTATATTTAAAATCGAAGTCATTCATGACTTTGTTTCATCTTGTAGACGGGCTTGTAAGGTCAACAGTTTACTATGGGCATTTACAACCCTTGGCAAATAGGCAGATGGCCGCATAGTCGCATACATGTTGTGCCATCATTTTTGCTCATTTTGTTCTGCCAAGTCTGTTGGCCATGATTGTGTATTTGCATAAGTCGTGGTGGACACAAAGAAAGCCTCAGCTTTATGAAGCTGAAGCTAACCCACTAAAAAGATGTCCACCAAACGTGCACTTTTTAGTCTGCTTTTAAGATTGGACAAAACATTTTTGTGTCTTACTGCACTTCTGATAGCTGAGTAATTGATGACCTTTCTAAATGAAAACATACATGTTTTTCAGACAGTGATCACAGTTTAGTTTTTAATTGAAATTAATGGTTAATTTATTGTTAATTTTTCTAATTTTTCCAATAGTAAACTATTTAAATGTCGTAATCATTTCCAGCTTTTATTTTACAGATATAAGTAAGTAAGTAGTCTGCATTTGCAGCGCACCATATGACAGAACAGAAGTTTGAATCACAGGCGCGGGCGAATCGTAGTACTTTGTTACGTTCTTTCTCATTTTGGTTTTTTTCTAGTTTCAGTTTACGTTATTTTTTTCCTTTTTATTTTTTTGGTCTGAGGCTTTTAGTTCTTCCATTACTATCTGTTTCTATATTTTTATGTTTTGCATGACAGTACTTCCATTTTAATTTCTCTCATTTCAATTCTATTTAAAACATTTTTATTTCATTCTAGTAAGTGTGATATTAAACTGGCAGCTTGCCTGTCTGTTTATCAGTGCAAGTCTTTTTTTTGTATCACATCACATCTTACTTGAAACAGAACTAAGCCGAGTGCTGGTTTGGTTGTTGCTGTGGTTAAGGTACGGGTGATGGTAACGTGGACTACGCCGATCAGCTGTTGAAGCAATGTTTACAGAGGTATCCACAGGGAGCTCTCTTCCTCTTCCTTGAAGCTCGCCTCCTCCAGGTCACCGGAAAACTGGATAAGGTCCGTGACTCTTCAACGCCAAGTTGCATCATTTTACGCAACTGTTATAAAAACTGTTCGCCAAGTTCAGTTTGCATCTTCTTAACATCTTCAAGATGAGCAATTCTGGTCAAAGCAATGATGCTTTTTAGTGATAATAGTGTTTTTAAAATGATATGTTATACAGCATCCATCGCAGAAATATAAGTGTTTTTTTTCATATATTTGTGACTGCGTAGATGTAGTAATGATTGATGTGTTTGCAGGCAATAGCCAAGTTCACACAGTCGATAGAGTCCCAGCAGGAATGGAAGCAGTTTCACCACATGTGCTACTGGGAACTCATGTGGTGCTATTGGTCAGTGACACATGTATGCTATTATATGAGCTACTATTGGCTCACAAACTACTAAGTTGGCTTAGCCAGAAACCTTTTCAGTAGTGGTGGTGGCTAGTCGAAGAAAAATTTCAGCTGACAGCTTTTATTGGCTTTTATTGGTAGTGTAGCATTTGGCTATAGACTGGTGTTTATATGTCTGCATGTAGTTTTAAAGCGGACTGGCTGTTTGCGATGAAATACGCTGAGAGACTGTTTGATGAAAGTCGTTGGAGCCGGTCAACATATGCTTGTCTTAAAGCTTCATTTCTGCTGATGACTACTAATATTGATGACGGTACACGTGACCACATCACATTTCTCATGCAGTGAGTAAGCGCTTACTCTTTTGGTAGCCACTACCACTTCTGAGCTGTCTACCAGTGCTTAAAGCCCAAGTCGCACAATATTGACTAAATATGTGTAGAATGTAATAGTAATTAATAATCCGCTGATCATTTGAAATAAAAACATCGCTTTACATTAATTTTGATGAAAATAATGTCGTGCGAATGGAATTGTGATGTCACGAACAACGTATTGTTTATAGCATGTATTTCAGTGTGCGAGAAAGTTTAAACGCCATGGGGTGGCCGTAGTGTCGATGCAGCACGCTCAGAGAGGGTAACTTGCTTGCATTCCGGAAGCGAAAGTCGGAATCTGTCGGCGGTTGGTGCAACAGAAAGGGCATACACTTGACTTACTTCCGGCATGACAGCGACATCTCGAAATGCAGGCGAAGTCTTTTGTCCAGTACCGCACTTCATCGATGCTGCTAGCGGTCAAATTTTGTCGAACGCTACATTGACGCTAATAGTTGTTTGTGTCGTCACAGTTTCGTCACATTTGTCCACTTTAAACCTTTTTTTACAGTATAAAGATAACACTGGCAACAGGAAGATTAATAAATATTGACAGATTAGCATTTGATTAAGCCAATTAGCACTTTATAACAGTTATGTGAACTGATGCGACTTGGACTTTAACTTTCAGCGAAAAAATTTAGGGGTCCACTTTTTTCTGCCACACCCTGTATATTGCATATAAATTACTTACTGGTATTTACTTACTTAAACTTGCTTTCTTGCTTTGTTCTTGCACTGATCTGTATTTTTTGTGGCCTTTTTCTCACTAAGAAATTTTGTACCAGTTTAGTTTACCCGATTTTGTCTTACATTTATTATTTGTTATTATTATAAATTTTATAGTCTGCCTCTGTATATTTGAATGTTGTTTCTATTTTTCTATCTCTGACTTAACTGTGTGCCTGTCTTTGTGTCCGTCTGTCTACAGTATCTGTGTGTGGTCTGCTAACGTAGACAGGTGCCGGTGCTGAAGCAGCGCATTGCTGGCAAGTCACTGCCAGTCGAGAAGTTTGCCGTGAAGAAGTCAGTTCGCTACTTTGAACAGGATCGTCACTTGACGCTTCCTGCTTACGTACGTTATTTTCTTCCGTTACTGCTGGTTGTGTCACTTTCCGCTATTAACTGTTGAGTGTGCACTTAATCTCTGAAGCTCGCTAAACTTATCTAGTCTAAAAACACCATTTGATGTAGCATTACCATTGCAGGTGTGCAATAATATTGGGTAGCAAACCCATTTTTATATGGGGTGCGGCAAAAAACGTAGCCCCCTAAAGTTTTTCGTTGTTTTCTTAGCAACCGTTTGGAATTTTAATAAAAAAATTTTACAGCTTTATTCACTACAACCTTTTACATCTAACTGCCAAGTAAAATTTGATTCTATTAAAGAACGACAAAGTTATAGACTTTTTAACATGACCGCCTACTGATTTTTCAGCATTGAAAATGTTTAAGCTACAACACCAATTCAGTAACATCGTTGAAACAACACAGCTAACTAATGATCAGATGTCAAAATTTCATTGTTATTGTGAATGATCAAAGTGTCCACCGCCAGCTACAAGCTCTGACACCAGCCTTCAGTCACTTAATTTGAGAAGTCTTTGACAACCTTGTCGATCGATCCTTATGGCAGGTTGCCCCAGATAACCTGAAGTGCTTCCTTGAATTCGGCGATTGTTTTTGGCTTTGTTTTAAGCTTGCAGTAATTCTCCAACATTGCACCCCACACGTGATAGTTCATTGGGTTTATATTCAGCAAATTCAAAGGTCGCTGGTCCTTTGTAATGAAATCTGGACAGTTGGCCCGCAGCCATGTTTCGTGCACTGTGCGCTGTGTGTGCTGGCGCGCTCTTCTGCTAAAATATGAATCTGGTGGGCAGCCGACGATTGCTTTAAAAGAACGATAATTTAGTAATTATTCATAAACAAAATAAATTTCTGTTTATCAAAACGTCACTGTGACGTCATCGGTAGTAACGTGGTAACCGGTTTTTGATAATTAAATAGCATTTTTAACTTGAACATTTTTTAATGCTGAAAAATCGGTAGGCGGTCATGTTAAAAAGTCTATAACTTTGACTTTTTTTCAACAGAATCACATTTTACTTGGTAGTTAGATGTAGAAGTTTATAGTAAGTAAAGCTGTAAAATTTTGAATCAAAATTCCAAACGGTTGCTGAGAAAACAGCAAAAAAACTTTAGGGGACTACCTTTTTGCCGCACCCTGTACATGTATGGTTATGTTGTTTTATTTTGTTTGTAGCATTAAGGAGTGAGGAAGCAGTTAGAATTAGAGATGACTGCAAGTTTTGGGAGTGGAAAATTTTGACGTTACTAATACTAAATGAGTGCCATTAAATACAGTGCGGAAATACTTCTACGGCTCATCAGTGGCCATATGTGTATTTTCTCATGGATCCGTCACTGGTGTGTGACGTTTGACATTCGGAGAGTGCGCCTTCAGAGTTGCTTGCTACCAAGAACGTTGACATTCTGAAACAGAGACTTAAAACCCTTTTTTTGTTAATTTTATCAGTTGCACCCCTCAGGCGATATTATTTTGACTTTTTGTATAGTTGTTGGACTAGTCGTCTCTAACATTATTAGGCGAAATCGCTTTAGAGCAAGCATTTTCGCCTATAGCTATCTATTTCTCTGTAGCACGGTTCGTCGTCTGTCTGTCGTCTGTCACACTTGTGCACTCCGCTTAAATCGATTCGACAGATTTGCATGCTATTTGGCAGCTACAGTTGTTTTTCCAATGACACAATGTGTTAGATGGCGTCCCTGACACCCAAGAGGAAGTGAAGATTTGGCAGTTTGAACCGACCAGCCAAAAATTGCTCTTCACCTCGGGGCGGCACCAGTCATTGATTTTGCCTTTTATTGAATGAATTTGATCACTTGTTACCATTGCAGTAACTATGATTATCATTATTGCACTGTGCAGGAGATGATGTATGTGTGGAACTACTTTGAGGTGATAGCATGCAGTGAGAGTTTGCTCGACTCTGTGTTGGACCGAGTTAACGCTACGATCACTCAGCTCACAGAGCACAAGGATCGGCATCTGCAGCTGAATCAGCAGCAGCACCAGCGCCACTACTATTACGATGACTTGTGTCTGGCAATGCTCATCAAAGGCGTCTGTTTGAGACACAAGCATAACACTGATGAGGCGTTGCGCTGCTTTCACTTCATCAGCACACAGTGGGTACAGCATGCAGTGACACTGTATCACATAGTACAGTGCTTCTTAAAGAGTTGGCTTCATGACCAAGTTCTTAGGTCTTTCGGAGGCTTGTGAACCAAACCTTATCACATTGTTGGAGAAGAACATTTTTTTGCTTTATTACTTACACTTAGCACTTAGATCCTCTGGTCTTTGACAGGACAATGGGCAGCAAGAGTTTGTCATCTGTTTCTGTTTGTAGCCACCGCCCAGACGCTGTTCCAATTGACTCCTTGGCCCAACAGGTCTTCTTTAAATGTAGACCGCCAAGTCTTTGTTGGACGACCTCGTCGTCTGCCACTACCACGAGGGGTCCGTGACATGGCGTGATTGGATGGATCGTCCAGGTGGCATCCTGATGATATGGCCTGCCATCCGAAGTCCTTTCTTTGCAACAATGTCCTGTAATCTTCGCTGCCCAGTCCGGCTTAGCACCTCCATGTTAGTCACGTGATCCTTTCACGTAATGCCCAGAATCTTCCATAAGTTGCGCTGGTGAAAGACGTCCAGCTGCTGACATATTCTTGCAGTGTAGTCAAGATTTTTTGATCAGGACTAGAATGCAATCAAGCAACTTTAATGGGTGGTAATTTTCTTTTACCTTTTTAACTATTTTTCACTTGTTATTTAAACCGTGAGCAAATGTATGTTCTACTGTTTTATGTGTCTGCATGTATACAGTAGCTGTGGTGTTTTTGTGATACGGCAGTGAGAAGGAGATTGAGGACGATCATTACCTGGTGCCCTCAGCTCTCTACGAGGCTGCAATGGTCCATCTAAACGCCGGGCAACATGCCGATGCCAAACACTTGCTTACTCAGGCTAAGTACGACAGAACTTTGTGACTTTTTTGTACCAGTTTTAGCCAGTCTGATCCATCAGGAATTTTTCAAGTAGCCTGAAGTAATAAAAACTCCTGCCAGGTCTGCTAGATGCAGGTTGAATAGAGTCCAATGCAGGAAATAGTGTGTTAGTGCCCTGAGTCAGGCCGTGGTTGAGTGTGCAGCTTGAGCTCAAGTCCTAGCCCATTGAGCATGACATCAACATGACAGTGTTGATAAAAAAATTGGTATTGGCAGGTGATGAGAAACAGCAGTACATTTGAATATTAATGGTATTGTGCTGTCAAAACTTATAAGCACTGGTAGAAAGTTTGAAGCTGTTAACTAAGTTGTTAACATTAACTGTGCTTGCAAGATGATGTTAACATTAGTGTTTAGCAGCGCAGTTACTTCCAAGTCATACAGTGCTGAGTCTTGAATCCTGAAGGTCCATCGCCAGACTCGCCAACCTGTCGCTGCAGGCTGGAACGTTCCCGGCACGGTTCAAGTCGGCACAAGTGCTGCCACTACAAAAGAAGGCAGGTCTTGACAGATCGTCGCCGGCAAACTACAGGCCTATCTCCAACCTGTCGACAGTGTTCAAGGTTCTGGAGAGGCTGGTGCAAGCACGTCTGCGACTTCATTTGACGAACTCTACAAACTTCAGCCAGTTTCAGTCTGCCTACAGACGAGGTCACTGCACTAAGACCGCTCTACTTGACGTCCTAGACAACGTATACACATCGGCCGATGAGAAGCATGTCACGGTGCTCATCGGCCTTGACCTCTCTGCAGCCTTTGATACTGTCTGTCACCAGACACTGCTGCAACGGCTGCAGTCGGAGTTCGGTGTGTCTGGAATTGCGTTGTCATGGATCTGGTCATACCTGACAGACCGCAAGCAGTTTGTCAAGCTCGGTCTGCGCAAGTCGCCTGAGGAAGTCGGCGTACCGCAGGGTTCAGTACTGGGGTCGCTGCTGTTCGCTGTGTTCTGCAGTCCAGCGGCTGACATCATAGCGTCACACGGCGTCGGTCACCACCAGTACGCCGACGACACCCAGCTGCACCTGGCGATGTGTGCTAACAACACAGCCACCGGTCTGTCCACTCTCGCCGCCTGCACTGCCGACGTTAAACTCTGGTTTATGCAGAACGGACTCCAACTAAAGCCAGATAAGTCTGAGGCGCTGGTCATGGGAACAGGCAACCAGCTACGGGCAGCATCTTCTCTGACGTCGGTGAAGGTAGCTGGTGTCGATCTGCCTGTAGCCGATGACATCAAAGTACTCAGAGTCCTTCTAGACCGGCGTTTGACGTTCGACAAACACGTCTCGGCCGTGGCGCTATCATGCAACTACCATGCACAGGCGATCCGCCACATTCGGCATCTACTGACTATGGATCTCGCACAGACGCTTGCATGCAGTCTGATTC
>Ga0209454_1004260_pt1 | contig 10611 bp, 6 predicted proteins | sample WorMetHERISLAND1_2_FD_187400 | JGI IMG/M metagenome (GOLD analysis project Ga0209454, IMG submission 187400) | Marine gutless worms symbiont microbial communities from Max Planck institute for Marine Microbiology, Germany - Olavius geniculatus... | ecosystem: Host-associated > Annelida >...
TGTTCGCAGACTCTGTACGCGTTGCGTGTGCTGCGTCACCACGGCCTGACTGACGCTGGTCTACACACCGTTTTCCGGTCAGTCGTCGTCGCGAAGCTGCTGTACGCCTGCTCAGAGTGGAGCGGCTTCACGACAGCATCTGATCGCATCGCGTCGACGCGTTCCTCCGCCGCAGCAAACGCTCGGGCTACTGTCAGCCAGATCTACCGTCCTTCGACGAACTGCTGGAAGACGCTGACGATAAACTGTTCAATAAACTCTGTAATAACCCCCAACACTCACTCCACTATCTTCTACCACCACCTAACCTGGCATCACAACATTACAATCTCCGTCCCACCTTATCTCACAACAGACAATTACCTACACGCTCCGGACACCTGGCTGATGCCAACTTCATCACAAGACTACTGTATAAGGGCTGTTACTGATCTCTAACACAATAGTGACATTTTCGCTGTTTATTGCTCATTTATCGTTCCCCTATAATTCATAGAAAATGTTTTAGCTAGCTGTGCTACTTAAGTCTGTACCTTGTACTACATTTAAAATTTGTTTTAAATCACTAACATACTACTTGAAACTTGCCTTTTTCTTAAAATCGTTTTATGTACGCTTGACGTAAGATATGATACTAACCTACTTGTCAACATAATCGCAATATGTCTATATTATTTGTAACAACGAATGCGTTTTGACATTTGCTGTAATAAAGAAATGAATTCAACGCCAAAAAGTCCCTAATGTCGTTGTAAAATGTGCTCCTTTGGAGTGTTCATATTCTGACCTGTCACGGTTCAAATTTTCATTAAGCAAACTATGTAACTTATGAATAACAGTGTTGAAGTAATATACAAATCGTCGACAAAAACGTTACTCACAGCCTGTGCGTCGCATGCAGATGATAAAATAAATCAATAATAACTTCGGTGATGGTTGATACCTTGATATGTCGTGCAAGAATTCTCATCTTTTCTAGTTCTTCCTCGCTCTTGTCCGCATTGCCCGTGGACAGACGCGCCAGTGAAGTCTGGTCCTCGTCGTCGTTGACGCCAGCAGCAGCAGCAGCAGCAGCGGCCCCGGGTTGTCGTCCGGCGGAGTCCGAGGTGTTTGATCGTACCCGGGTCCTGGCGGCGGCGGGTTCCTGCACGGTGCGAGGTAGCGCGGTGGTGGTACGACGTGCGTCGGTCGCCGGTGTGGAGCGCGAGGTCTGCCCGGACTGCTGCTGCGGCTGCTGGTTGGTGGTCGTCGAGGTGGACTTGCTGCTGTTTGACGAGTCACTGTGCACGTCAACACGCACCTGTTGATGAACCGCGACCCGCCCAGCGCGACCTCGCTCAGTGCTACTTGCACTCACCGCCCCACGACTCTTTGACGCCATGTCTTGCTGCAGTCTGACCGCCGTGCAGTCGTCCAAGGCGTCGGCGCACGTCGAGGACGGTCCTCCACGTTGTTGTTGCTGCTGGCGCGGCGTCACCCTGGTCGGCAGGGCGCTGGCTGCGCGCCCGTGCGTGCGAGTACGACTGGCAGCTGACGTCGGCATCGCCAGTTCTGCACGGATCAAAACGCTTCAAGACGTCTATCTGCGCAGATTGTCCAGTCGTGCAGACGACTCTCTGCCTCGGACGAGGATCTGTTACCACTGCAGGCAAGTGTAGTTGCACATCAACGTTTTCTGCAGTCCTTCACGTCATGTTGCCGCTCCGCACGTTGAGCTCAAGATGACCGCCTTAGCCGCAGGACAGTCGTGTTGAAGCCATTGCAACCACGGCGGCAATTAGATGACACTGGCGTGTACAATAACGAACTGCATACCACATAGTTGCGGCTGTATACACAGACTGTGCCATTAACATCACCGTTTATACGTTATGTTTTGTCTTTCGACAGCTCGTTTCTATACGTACACCAGTAAAACAGACTGCCTGCAGACCACGCGTAAGTCAATCACGTGGACACGACGTTCTCTTGCTTTCCGGTCGTGAAATCCGCCGAGCGCGTCGGTGCGGCTCCATCGTAGACGCGGTGAATATACCCGGTGGTCTCCAGTGGTGCAGCGTCAGTGACTATTTCCCTGTTACTGTTGATTGATCGCCTTCTTGCCTGTGCACTGACCCGAGACCGAGGAGACGGGAACAAGACCGGTCTCCAGCGCGGAGTTCCATGCCAGCTGTGACTGACAGCAGCCGCAAGGTCACTCACCAGCGAAGGTCACTTACCTTCTATGTAATGCGTCGCTCACTTATCGATTTGACTTTCAACGGTCGTCGTCGTTGTTGTCGCTGACGGACAATCGATGTCGTCGTCGCAGCTCTTCGCTTCACGTTCGCGTGTCTCGTCTATCTACGTATTAAGTATCGACTTACAGAAGACAGACGCCGGGTTTACCTGTGCACTGAAGGCTTGGAATAACCCGCAGCACTGCCATTCTCTGCAACACGTACACGCAGAACACACGATGCAGTTTTCAACCAAAGTGACGTGCAGCTAAACTGTGTTGTTTATCATCTCCGTCCATTGTAAACACCAGGTCCTGCTCACAAATTCTACTACATTGCGTACACGTTATCACGATGTACACTGTAGAAATTAATCGTTAAGTTCCGCAGATTCAAGTAAAAAGGGGTTTAAGTCAGCAGATCCATCTGCCTACTATAATCTATGGACTATGGAGCGTTTTTCGACTTACCTGTTCAGCAATTTACAGGAATTACTCTATCGCAAAGCGTCAACGTGCAGTGCTAACTACAAAAGTTTGTTTACAGCTGTTACCTACTCCATCTCGGACTGAATAGGACGACTACGAAATTTTTAGACTATCTTTGTTGTAACCGTCATAATACAGTGTTCAATATATTTTGATGCCTATTTCGATGCATCTATGGTATAATTTAACGATTGACGTTTACTGATGTAACGTGGTTAAGCAGAGAAAAACCTACAATAGCAGAACAATATCTGCGAGGAGAACAGTGACATTAGAAAACTTTCTCAGATCGGCGCGTGCGTGCTCCTACGAGTGTCCTTTTAGTGAACGCAGGTCCTACGAGTGCAGGCGTCGAACAACCGAAGTAATTACATTGCATTCGTTCACGGAGAGCCAGCGAGCGATGCGTTGTCGGTGTCAGCAGTCTCTGCTGGCCGATAGTCTGTCGGTCGGTCCGCAAGTCCATCGCGTCGAGTCGCTCCACTCGCTGCACTGCATTCTGATGACCGAACGCGGCGACGCACGCTGCAGTGAAGGCGCCGGGTCGTCACTCGCTTTCGGTTTTTGGCTGTGACAGCCCCGCCGCCGGATGGCTGGGTACCCGTGACCTGACGCGATGCGAGACGTCTTGGGATATTTTGCTTCCGAGCTCTGTCAGGATCCGTCGCGAGAGCTTACAGCGCTGCCACAAACCTCAGAGCTAGATTGACTAACGAGCAAGATTGGGGCTTAAGTGATAAAAGAATGATAACAAACAAGCGCATAAATTTGAAAAAAAACATCGGACTCTTACCCTACGCCCCCCACTTGCTGGCGATTCATTGCTTTAAAATGTGTTTTTTGCTTCTGCTTTCAGGTGTAAAAGTCCTGTTTACAGTATAGCCTCGCTCGCATTATAGTGGTCGTGCAGTAACACCTGCTGATCTAATTATCATCTGCAAGCCGCCACACAGCTGCCATAGGCAACCAACACTTCCAGTGGACAGACGAAAGGTGGGAACCAGCACAGCATCGCGCCTCTGTCTGCACTGCGTTACTACGTCACTCGCTGCGACTGCTGCTGCAGCTGCGTCATTTTCTTCTGCGTCGTCGTCGTCGTCCACTGAGTGTATACATAATGCAGTAGCGATGAGCGATTCCTGGGCGGTCACATGGTGTCCACCGCCCACGGCGCATGTGCAAAATATGGCATAGATCCGGTCGCTGTCACCTTTCTTCTTTCGCCTGCACTCACTATACTGCATGTGTGCAATGCATAATGAGTTGCGTGTTAGTGCATCGTATATACATCGCTTTATACAGCTAATATTATTACAAAGTGAAACTGTCATCTTGATGATGACAGCCGATTATGCGGAAAAGTAATTACGTTTTTTTGTATATTTTTTGAATAAAATCATCAACCACCGTCACACGGTTTTAACCAGTCGATTGTATTCGAATAGTTTCGTATAGTTTATTTTACTAGGCCAGTACGGAAGTAAATGGCTAATCTCTGTAATAAACTGCAGTTTTGGCTAACTGCATACGTATAAATGATAACGCGTTGTTTGTCTGGAAATACATGAAATGAGATAAAATGAAGCCTGTCTAAACAGAGCGACTGCTTCTTAAATTGCACACAGTTCGGCGATGGATGAGGTGAAACTAATTTGCTGCGGCCGGTGTGCACTGTCTGTCCTCGCCACGTCAAGACGTCATTCCCCCTGACGAACGAAAGTGCACGCGCGTACAAGCAAGCTACGCGACTTACGGGCGGCAAGTCGATGCGCGCATCGGTTAATGATATCCGACGAAGGTCCGAGTCATTCCAATACGAGGGTCGACAACGCTACCGAAAGGACAATTAGCACGGTGGCATGGCGACGCATGCGCCGTGCAGTCCGTCGTGAGCAGCACTGCGCTCAGTGGCGAGCAGCTAATCTCACCGCACCAGCAGCAGACAGCATCCGTCACATCATTGTGCACAGCAGCTGCAGCCGCCGCGATAGAACATGCACAGTGACTGCGATACCCTGGGAGAATCTTTCATGTCGGAGTTGTTGCAGTTTAGGCAAGCAGACAAATTACAGCATCGATTTCGTGCTAACGTACACCATACAATCACTGTTTAGGCTAAGAACAGCTGCTGCAGACCAACGAATCCCCGGGTGGCTTTTCCGACACTGTTTACGATTGCTCGAATGACATAATCGATCGGACAGACGACAGCAGCGAAAGTGAGAGTAATGCAGAGAGAAAGGACGGATAGTATAGCATACACGACTATAGGTTCTTTGCCAGTGATAGGACAGTGAACTCAGCGGCACAATCGACAAGTCTAGGGACTCTCATTGTCGCAATCGCAGTTCAACTCGACCGATGTACTAGTATGTCTGTGATAAACTCGGATGCAGCTCATCGTCATCTGCTAGGCTACGTCATCAAGCACAGCTTCAGTCTCCGCAACCCAGACACGAGTCATCATATGCACGGTGCATGACGCCCTTTTGGTATTCGAGTTTTTTTTCTTGCTGGATACAATATATTTGCAATTTTTCATTACTCGCGTAAGCCATTCTTCATCTGCCGATGTAACCAAGTTCTGTTTTATATACGTCACGATGGTGCCATTGACTAACATAACGATGAACGCGATCTGATTCACAACCTGCGCGCCGAGAAACACTGCGGCACGCGACTCTCACTCAGAGTACAGTTGCCGTGTTTGCGCAAGACAGCATTGAACACATCAGACGCTTAATAATTGGATAACTTTCACCAGCAGTTGGTGAGCTTACGCCGCGTTAAAAATACGCACGTAATTACGCGTTGTTCTTACACAGTCAGCCTTGAAAGTTATCTAATCATCTTGCTGTTCATGCATTGGCGCCGACGTCAAGCACTGTCTGCGCCGAGCGTTTCAACTCGCTCGCTGCAAAAAACGCAGACAATTACGAGCACTCGGCCCGCTGTGCCGATGCATCTCTGCAACTACTTATGGTAACCAATGGCAATACTTTGTTTATTTCTTCGTCTCTAGAACGCACTTCATACAATAGACATAATACAAAATCACCTGCGTCAGTGTGTTCACAGCGAAACGCAAATCAGACAACGTTAATGGTTTAGGTAATAAAAGACGCCGGTTTGTCAGTAGCTGTTGCCATGACCGTTAGCGTACTAAAATTATAGCGTCAGCACAGAACTTGCCTCTTCACAGAATGATATCTTGACTGCTTCTTTGATTCTATCAGTAGCTGACCTACCAACAGTTTTTACTGTCCGCAGTAGCAATGACAGTATTGTTTTCAGCATCATTGCTAAGTTTGTTTTTCTCCGTTAACACGATAACTCATGTCGCTACATTTAGCTTCATAAAATTTTGCACGAACACGTACTTTGACAACCGCAGAACCCTATTGTCAAGAGACGTTGAAGGCTTAAAGTGACAACATTTGTTCCGGGAACTGAGAGAAGATAGAGATTGAACTGGATGTCGAATCGGCGATAGCAACGAAGAGAGCATCACTGTCCTTCACTGAACTAGTTTGAAGACTGGAGGATAGACATAGTAGCCCAAATGTCAGTCAAGTGGGGTGCGAGGCTCGTCGTAGGTCCGTCAGTCCGGTGAGTGCTGCTGATCTATGGTCTACAGCAGCAGCAGCAGCAGTCAAGGCTATTAACGCTGCATCAGCAGACTAGCAGCATCGCATACACAGCGTTGGATCATTTCGAGCAGCGTCCGTCTCTGCGTTCGTCTGTTTGTCCTGCTGCCTGTTCGTGTTCATCTGCAATGTCTGCCTGCTTGCAGGTTGCACATGTCAAACGTTAATTATTCATTTGTTCCTGCTCCCTGACTTCTTTCTCTGCCCGCTCCCTCCGGCAATACCCATCATTACGCACTGTACTTCCTCATGCCGACGACATTTAGCACTTTGTCACAGCGGTCAGCTGCAGCGTATTGGGTGTAGGGACTACTTTACTTCATACTTACAATATGCAATGCATATCATAGCTTATTATGCGGCCGTTTTAATAGGCCACATTAGAAATCTTGGCCGTCCGTCCGTACGAGTTCTTAACTCGAAATCAAAAACGCATAAAAAAACTGACAGAAGTAACCGGTGTGCAAATTTTTATTTCAAAGGTCACAGATCAAAGTCACGGAACGTCAAAAAAACTTTAAAAACACATCTCGCGTAAACACGGTTTGACGTAATTCACTGCAAACGCAGTTTGCAATCTAAAAATTTAAAATAAGTGTCGTATAGGTAAGCGGACGGCCGCGTCTCACGTGACGACGTCTTTGCTTATTTTGCCAGTTTTGCTGCGAGCGTTGGGAAACAGCATACAGCAACGGCAACGTTTCGGCCACGAACAACGGAATTCGCTTCATAAAACGTGCACGCGCGTTTACACCGTTGCTAGGCAACATCTCTATGGTCCTCCTCTGCAGCACGAGACGACCGCGCATGCGCCGTGCAGACTGCTATGTCATGTCATCCCGTGCTTGCCTTGCCGCACGCACTGACTGCGCGCAGACCCCGCAGACCAGCAGATTGATGGACCTAATAACCGACTCCGTACATGCAACGTAGGCCTATCATATCATATTGGAGACATTATACCACCTGCGCACACGCTGAGTGTTCATATAGTCACAATAATGCTCATTCGGTGCAATTCATTTCAGGCTTGCTGTACGTCATAGGGACAACGTAAATATCAAAGCTTCCTAAAACGTAGCGACAATATTATAACAGATGCTGTGGGGCCTATTTCGATTTATACCATGCTCAGCTCACACTCGTACTGTGTTCGTAACTTATACGAGTGCAGTCACACGTGATCAAACAAACGACCTGAGCGTGGAATAACTATGTCAAATCACTGTCTTGGATAAGTTCGTAGTGACCCAATCGGATTCCAGATCGCGATTAAACATAGCCTATACTTAAACTGTTTATATAGAACACTGTACAGCGACATGTTCCATTGTTCGATGACGACTATCTGCAATACAGGCCAGATAATACACGTATATAGCTGCAACTAACGCGCCGACGAAATTAGCAATCGTGCGACTGACGCGATCAAGACAAATTATTCGCTGAACAGCTGCACAGAGTTCGAACGCATCCGACGCTTGGACAGTGGAGGTACGCATGTCGAGCCCGTGTTTATCCCCGAATGTCACACTATGACTGATCGTCAAAAAAGTTCTGTGCTGTCAGCAGCGAGGCGTAGATTAGGCTACAGTTTGTCACTCGAGAGGTAGCGTGCGTGTTCGTGCCGAGAATTGACGTAAAACGCCGACTACAGTGTATAGACCTATGCAGTAGGCCTAATGTAGGCCTAAAAACTCACTAACCAGCCTTTAAGCCACACTCGCCATCGGTGACAGTCGCCTGTATACGAGATTTGACAAATCAAAGACTACGAAACTCGTCGTCAATCATTTTCGTTGGTGCTACCTGATCCAATCCCTCGTCAACGCCGCTCTGTCTATTTCTAACGCTGTCGTCCCGCCTTTATTTATGCCAGCTTGGTGGCGAAACGGTTAGGACGTCGGACCTAAGATCGAAAGGTCGCGAGTTCGACTTCCGTTCGGGTCGCTATCAAATGGTTACTACTTGGATGACTGTCTGCATACGAACAGGTAGGCCTGAACAATCTAAGTATATAATTAACACCAAAGTTAACTCAGCTTTCTATCCTTCCGAAATAGATAAATCGAGTACCGGCTTGTCTGGCTGTGGTTAAGGCAGGGCGTGTTTACCTGTGTCGAGTGGTAGAAACACGGTGTGATTCCAAATGGCATGTGACGCTCCGAAGCTCTGCGACGGGTTTCCCATAATAGCTACACACAACCTTTAACATTCAACCTTAAATGATATGAACTTAATGTGTCGTAACACCCAAAAAAGCCCAACAATACCGGGACGGAAAAACAAGCGACAAAAGGAGAGGCGGTGCACTCGGTTCAGACAAGTTTCGGTCAGCTTTGACCCGGGTTCCCTGTTGTTTTGTTTAGTGTTTCTACTCCAACATCGGAAACATCAGATCGACCGGACGAAGACAGCCAGTGCAGAGATCAATTGATAGAGACTCGACTCGAGAGAGACTGAGAGAGACTGATGGAACGGTTGACCTGGTCTGACTGTGTGGTGCTATGGCGAGCAATGCCTCCAGGCCACGCGCCGATATACGAGCGATTTAAGCGAGAAGCCGGACTGCACTGCTATGGGACGACCGTACGACCAGCACTGCAGTGCCGGCGGGCGCGCCCGGATCAATACCCGTCAGTGACTGTACGCCGTGCGGCGGCATGCGGCGATTATAACGGGTCTTGACGAGGTCGACTAAGCGTACGTACACAGGCCGCGGGGCCACGGGCGCATGTCGACCTGACGACGTTAATTCTGCACTAGGCCAGATACTGTCATTATTGCGCGCGACAGCACGTAGTGCTAAGCGTGTCTTAGCTATCGTGAAGGCGTACGTGTGTGTGTGTCCGTCCGTCTGTCTGTCACACTCTGCGATTGCATTAAAACGGTGCAAGCGAAGGATTACGAAGTCATCATTGTTGGATGCCACAAAGACTGTAGTTTTTGTGACATAATTTTGTGTCCCTGGATGAAGAGACTCCCCTGGAAAGCCAAAGCGGGATACACCCACTAAGAAGTTATTTTACTGCTATCGACTCTTCTACCGTGAAATACGGTTGCAAATAGACATAGACTTGCTGCTTACCGTAGGCTAACAAGCACTGACGACAAGCTTTCCGGCGGTACCAACGTCGATGAGCTCAAACTACCTTAGAAATTAAAAAGTGTTTTAGTAATTTTTTTCGCCATTTCAAGCTGTGACGCATATTTAAACAGTAAACTGCACCGATATTACTGGAGATAGACACAGACATGCACATGAAATTTTGCCATCTTGAGTTTCGATCTCCTAGGTTCCAGGAGTTTTCGGTACAGAGGTCTCAAATCTGCGTTTTTCAGAACGTATTACTATTATTTTACTGCACGTTGTAGACTGATTCCCCAGGTGGCAGCACCGATGCGCTCGCACGTCACGTGAACTTTGCTCAGATGAGCCTTCTTGTACTTACTCGTCGCTGCAGCCGACAGATAGACCGAAGTCGCGGATGATCTGACTGTCATATGCACTGCATGTCGGCGTCCATTGATTATGACAGGCAGTCGCCTTGTCGACATACGCTGATCTGCGCTCGGCAGTACCTGCCGGTATGATTATTGTTCGATCGTCCGACAGATAACGGACGCGGCAAATAGTCGCACCACACCACACCGACAGACAACACGGTTAATCGAACCGGAGTTTTCACAGCACGCCAGCGCAGCTACGCCTGCAGTGATGTTTTTTTGCGGTGAGCATGCAGAGGAAGGGAAATAGGGTAACAAAATGACCACCAGTACAAACAAGGCGACGTGACAAAAATAATTTGCATGTACCATGAACATTTACCATGTAACATGCCATGATTTTACTATTCTTAAACTGCTCGCCAAGTACCTGTGTGTATGCAGTTTGACGTTTGCATCGATTGCCTATCGGTATATAAGGAGCATGATAAGGAGTACGTAGCAAACTGTTCCAACCAAGTCGCAACTGTTCGAAAGTTCAAAATGTTATCGACTCGCAAACAAAAAGCACCATTCTGTGGTTTCTGCGCCTGGTTTTAGCTAAACAATAAAATAAAAGTTGTCATGGATGCAATTTTTTCTAAGTACAAAAGAAAAAAAATATTGAATATCCCTATTTTTTCGGCAAATTCGGCTTAGGCTAATGAGAGGATAGGATAAGAAAAAAAACAGAAAAAAACTAGAAATTTGGGGCAAAGCCCAACGTGAGTCCGCCCGGCGCCTTAAGTCCAATTGGGGGATATTAAGGGG
>Ga0209454_1004262_pt1 | contig 10610 bp, 3 predicted proteins | sample WorMetHERISLAND1_2_FD_187400 | JGI IMG/M metagenome (GOLD analysis project Ga0209454, IMG submission 187400) | Marine gutless worms symbiont microbial communities from Max Planck institute for Marine Microbiology, Germany - Olavius geniculatus... | ecosystem: Host-associated > Annelida >...
ATATATATGTATATATATATATAATACGACAAAATCAATCACATGACCATATGCAACAGAATTTTAACTACATAAGCCTACTGTAATAATATAAACGCAAAAATGTACAGGATACAAAATAATGACGTAGAAATCTCGAATCCCGTCATTTTATGAGGCGATATTTTAATAATAGGAGACATAATAGGCGGATTTTTCACTAGGGAGACATTTTAATGTGCCATTGGCAAACGCGACGTAGCTCCAGACGTCATCGCCGCTATCACTGCTGCTACCGTTGCTGCTGCTGCTGCTGCTGTGGGTGAAATCTAAACGCTTAGTCGTAAAGCTCGCATTAAGTGGCATGCAGCAGGACGCGACGAACATTGCGCTGACGACGACGACGACGATGGTGATGATGATGAAGAAAATGTCGTCATGGCAACGCGTCGATCGTGACGCAATGATTGGCTGGAGCGAGGCGTGACGTCGTCAATGACGTCAGTGGTCGCATTTTCGTCCAGCGAGCGATTGTTACAGCGGCTACATGTCGGGCGATGAGTTTGCGGTCGGTGTACGTTGAACGACAACGGCGACGGTGTGACTTAGCTGGTCGGGGGCTGCTGACGCTGTTGTTACGTCGAGCACTTTGCCAGAAGCTGCTCATGTGCCTCAACAGTCGACTTGTTCTTGCTGCATTCTCCGTCTGGTCGTTAGTCTCCGTCATTCGACCACATCCAGGTACGCCGTTACTCACTGTAACTACATCACCTTGCTGTTAACGTATTGTCAACGGCTGTTCTCGACTCTATCACATTTCGCATAAGAGGATAACCAATGTTGTTAGCTGGTAAAACAGATTTGAGGTAGATAGACTTGAAATATGGATTTTAAATACAGTTTTAGGCCCTATGAGATGGAAAATTGGCCGCTAAGATCGTGTTATTAAAGTTGACTCATCTGAGATCTATTAAATGTACGGAAGAGTCTATACAAAGCTATAAACCAGCCCCGCTTTGGTAAAGATGGTTATCCTCCGCCCCTTTGACTCTACTTTTTACCCATAATCCACAATACGTGAATTGGCAACACTGAGCAACGCAACTCAGAGAAATAAACCATCAAAATTGTTGCCATAACTGTACCAAACATTTGACTGATTTCTAAATTTGTATACAGCGGCACATTTGCTACGAAAATCTGCAATAAAGAAACATATTTTGCAATCACTAAAAATCATACCGCAGCAAACGTTTCGTCACGTTATCACTAACACGTGAAATATTATTTCCAGAAAACCATTTTGAGTACTAATCAGTTTAACATATCAAATTATGTATTTTTGTTAATAAAATTTAACGAACATTATAATGGTCTACGTCACTGCTGCTCGTAGGCCTATCATATTTTGCATTACGTTCAGGCCTAGATGTCGGCTTTTTACCAGCTTTGAAGTCTATTGTATCGTCTGTTACGCATGTTTGTTTACCACAATCGCGACTATGCTTAGCTTCTTTATTTTGTGTATGCTGTCATATCTACAGTAACCCGGGATCCAGACGTTTTCGTCGTTTATCATGAAACATTTTCACATGTGCTCGCGATTTTTAGCGTTCAGTTTTGAGTGGAAACCATTTCACAAGCATCTGTTCAAAATCTAGAAGAAAATGTTCTGCTAATGTTTATAAACAAGGCTAAAACATTATCTTTAATTGATGCAGTTTATTTATTTATTTATTTCAATTTGATAAGAGGAGTCGTGCTAAGTAGATTCTGTGTAAAATTGCCGCAGTTGTGGCAGCTGTCTCATACGTCAGGACTTCGTGCAGGCACGCCAGTTTGTGAATTTATGTTTCACAAGCTAGTGTAGTGACGTGTAGATACGGTGTAGTAGGATCTTTGATAATCGCTGTATTAACAATTTATTTATTTGACTTATGTTTTGCTAAAAGAATTTCATAAAGCGATCAATATTTGATGAAATTATGACCAAAACTAAATGACGGCTTGCTTTTCGATTCACGATGTATATAATATCAATATATCATGCAGTTATATGTCAGGCAGTGATTCGGTTAACCGGTTTCAGCGGAAAACTCGAGTTAATTATTTAGCTCCGGTAGTGCAATTCAATCTTCGGCCTTACAGCCAGTCTGGCCGGTGCAGTCCATCAAGCCCTGCGGTGGTGCCACGATGACCTATCAGTTGATGGTCGGTCAAAGACGTGATCAGTGCTGCAGACGTTGCCTAGGCCGTCCCACAACCAGCACAGCACCTGACCAGTTAGGCCTACACAAGTCATGCCACCTGCTTATTTACCGGTTTCTTAGTTTTAGCGTTTGTAACGAAAGAAGCTGCAAGAAAATTGTTGTTGGTCAGTAAGACATTAACAACGCCCAAACCGTTGATTGTCCTAGAATCACGGTAACTTTTTCAGGTAGGCAATAAATTGCAGTAAAGAGATTAATGAAGCTTCCGTTATATCTCTAACACATTGCTTCACTAAATTAAAATATTGTTGTTAGTTTTTAAATACAAAAATTTACAAAGTAGTGTAGCAACACGCTTGAGTTGTAGTGATGTTACAAATGATTGTTATATTGTAAATTTGTTAAATGTGCCGGCCAAAAAATGAAAATGTTAAAGTCATAAACTTCTAAAATTTGGTTGATTACTTTCCTGTACATTATCAGACACATGGCATACTGCGTGTTTAAAACATAAATAAAACCTACGGTCACTACCGTTAACGCCGGGACAAAATTATCCAGCTGCAGCTGATACACAAAAATGCTTATCCTTTAGTACGTTCAATAACAAAAATAGTATTTTCTGTCTGGAATAGTCTGGATCCTTTTAGGGAACAAATGTAAAGCTTAAAATACAAAGTTAGAAGCATTTCTGGTCTCAGTCTCACGATAAAAGTGACGTGATTAAGTTAAACAGGTCTTGATTATTGGCTGAGGCAGAGAGCCGCTTGGGAGGCGATCGAATGGTAAACTTGATCGGAGAATTGTATGTCCACTGGTCATGAGAGACAGTTGCTTTTGGCTGTCTGCATTATAATACTCGCGAGTGATTGCATGATTTCTTCGCTTCGACTCCTGTATATACGATGTCGTAATAAGTTCGATAAATCCGGTGATATGAAGGCGCGCACGCGCCGGTTAGAAGTGAAACTGTGCGTGACTGTGGTCTATTCATATCGACTCCAGTGATCGTCACTTTCACTCTGCAGCTGGACTTCAGATTTACCGTTGTTTTCTCAACCTGCGTAAGCTTACGTGAGTTAGGCCTATGTCATCGTACACAAGTACAGTGGCGTACGGTAAGTACACGCAATCCCCTCATGTATTGGCTCAGTATCAGAATCAGCGTCGTCAGCGTGGATACAGTTTCGTTACTTCACTCAGACGACTGAGAGCTAGCACTCACTGGTGCTCCCAACACAACAGTCTCGCTCCTCGAATACAGTCTCCAGAATAATCAGTCTTCATATTCAAACAAGTTGCCAAACTTTCAGATCAGGTTTTTTTTCTCCTGCGACGACATTCGTCGTTCTTGCGTGTTGTACGCTGTTACGTTTATACAAGAAACTCAGCTGCCTCTAAGATAACCGACCGTACTGATTGTCAGTGACCTTCAATGTCACTTACCTTCAGGGTCATTGAAGGTCAGTGATTTTCATGTAATTTGAAAGGGCGTATGCCACTTTCTATTAGTGATCAATAGTAACGTTGGCCCTATCTTTTACCGTTTCTGAGATACGACCACTTATAGTTTGAAACTTCCCATTGAAAATTGCGGCCAAACCGCTGCAAATGGAGACATGGTTACTATTGACAGCCTGTAGGAAGTCGCCAGCACCCGATCCGATGGTACAATCGCTGACTCTTTACAACTTACCGTTTAGCCACAATACATCCGTAACAGATGGACAGACAGACGTATATACCATAAGCTTGATCGTTACGTAAGTAAGGTCGGCTAAAAAAGAAGCGGTTATATACTGTGTTCGGAAAAACACCCACTTGCCCATATTTATATTTCAGTGGAAAATGTTTATATTTCCATAAAATTTTCAGGGAATGATTAGGAGGAAACAAGTATTCGACCGAAACAAAAGTAAAATATTCTTTGCTACCGGTGACGTCATGCTGACGTCATATTACAATGTTTGTAAACTATTAGTTTTACTGCTGATTACAGACATTTGATGGAATGTAAAAACACATAAGTTTTTGTGTTGATTGAACCCAAAAATATGCTAATCCGTCACGCAATTTTCTATTGTAAACTGTTTCGTGGTTTATCTTTTTGGCTGAGTGTAAGATCTTCAACTTTGTTGATGTTGGTAGGCGTACGTGCACTGCGTCACTGCATGGATGACCACTTGCCCACTATCAGTCAAACGGCTTAATACTGCCGGTCGTGTCAAAAAAAATTTTTTGTTTAAAAGTTTTATTCCATCAATATTCCGTTGTCTGTTTATTGTCCAGAAACATCTTGCGCAAACTTGTGGCTACATAACTCTTGCTGACTCACAAACATTTTATCAGATGTCTGTCTTCAACGGTAAACCCTGTAGTTTACAAACACGAAAATATGATGTCAGCATGACGTCACCGGTACCAGAAATATTTAACTTGTTCACGGGTGGAATTCTTCTTTTCTCCTAAACATTTTCTTAAAATTTTGTAGAAATCTCAGCATTTTCCACGGAGATATGAAAGAAAACGTAAGTGGGTGTTTTTTTCGAGACACAGTGTAGAATGCACTCACTGTCTTAGTCAAACTTTGCTTAGGCTTAGGCCTACAATTTTAGTGGGCGTCGGATATACGCGGTTTCAAATCGTTATGACACTAATAGAATAGTTATCATAACAAATACGATGATGACGACGATGATAGTGGTAATGACAATGATAATAACTTAATACGAGAAAGTTTCGAAAAACTCTAACTGCATTGCCCACGCCGGGAATTATTTTTACGAATTCAGATTCGGTGAGATTGAAATATTTTGCTGCAACAATATGTATAGCGGCTGATTTCTGAGTGACGTTCGATACCGGTGTAGTGGAAAATTCGTCGCATCGGAAAATTATTCCCACGTGCAGCAGTACGGGTTAGGGTTAAGATTAAGGATAGGGTTAAATTTAGGGTTGTGGTTAGGGTTAGGAGTAGGGTTAAGATTGCGGTTAGGATTAGGGCTAGGGTTAAGGTTAGGGTTAGGGTTAGGGTTAGCGTTAGTTACATTATGACAATATGGAGGTGGGAAGAATTGTCCAGGTGCGACAAATTTTCTACAACACCGGCTTGTGTTATGAAGACATCTCGGTAAATGATTTGCTTGTCGTTTTCAATTGCGGAAGCTATTAGTCGTTTGTGACCTGCGACTCTGACCTCCATCCGCCGACAATGAAATATCCGTGTACTCTAAGCAGCAGCGTACTGAGACTAACTGAGTGCCGCTAGCTATAAGTTCCTGGCTTTTGCAGACCAAGTCGCCCCCGCATTTCCCGAGGTTTTTAAATTTAATAGAAGATTTTAGCTTGAATATAATAGTTTCGTGGAGAAATGCGAATAAAAGCTAAAAGTTTTTACACATTTTATAGTTTTTCGCAGACAACAGTCGCGAATGCTCACTGAGAAAAAGTCACGTGGGTTTGCCACGCCATGACAATTAAATTAGTACCGTTAAAATGGCGACGACGCGTGTACGAACAATAAAGGTGTGTGTAGGCTAGGTGTACCTGTGTGTGTGCAATACGTACGTCAATAAATATTATGATTGTGTCGTTCAGTTTTAGCGTCGGGCGACGTAAATGAGTACTGCCACTTCGAGACGTTCCGAGCGCGCTGTCCACGCGGTGACGTCATACTGATGCTGACTGCTTTCTACGGCCGCAAGAGTCTCGGTCGCTGTGTCCGGACGAACTTCGGCTTCATCGGTTGCTACACGGACGTGGTGCAGATGATGGACCGTAGATGCACTGGACGCACTAGCTGCGACGTGGACGTCATTGAACCAAACTTTGACGACATTCGGCCTTGCAACGTCGAGCTGAAGAGCTATCTGCAGGCCAATTACGTCTGTATCGCAGGTGCGACTTTGATGTGAAACCACACACACGCGCACAGGGGGGCACGTTGCTGTAATTATTGCCAGTGTAAGCTTTTTGTTTGAGTAGTGCAATAAAAACTGTGCCGCTATATTGTGAGTATTAGGTAAGCGATGAGATCAGAATCAACGCTTTTCAGGTAAATGATTAAGGCATGTATTTAGGCCATGATGGAGCGCCATAAAACGAATAGTTGGATATTGTAAGTTTGCCTTAATCAAAAAATGTTATCTACTTTGAGCCTGTCGTGCGAAAAGATGATAAGTGTCCTCGCGTTTTTTTTATTCCCGGTGGATTCAACCGATGCAGCGGTGCGATCCACTGGTGTATAAAACGACGCATGAGAATGAGATGATCCAAGGCACGATTCCTGGAACAACTTTGATGCGAAACCACACGGGACACCTCACGGTAATTATTGAAGCCAGATAACAAGTATTAACTGTAGGCTTGGCTCGCATGCGGTGAACTGAAATTCCGAGTGTGTTTATGACCAACAGAGTAGTTACTTTTTGACGACTTACCACGTAAAATAGCTCGACATTATAGCACTAAAAATTCAAAAATTGGCAAAATTATATTAGGCTCGTTCAAATTGGCTAAAGATTCGTATATGAGTTACGGTAAAACTAATAATTTGAGGTTGCAGTAAGTGCCAACTTTTGTCCATTTCATACTTATTTCGTGATCTTGTTTAGACATTTGCATTATCTGGAGTAGATTGCGATTTTTAATACTTACCATACCACTCTATAGACAGTGGTTTTACACACACACACTTAATTTTGGTGCCCATAGTGAAATCGTAAAAATTAATGCGCCCTTTAATCGAAGGTTGACCACTGTTGACCTTCGTAGTCTTTGTAAACTGCGGGCCACTGCTGTCTTGGGCCATAATGGATGACTTATGGAATACGTTGCCACCATACAGTCTCAATAATGTACGCCGCCACAATTAGATTCTACGTCGCGTCGCCCGGACCACGGGTTTTGCTCCTAGCAGTTAAATATTCAAGGCCGACAAGCTTATTATCTATCATAAACCCTGGCCATATCGCTTGCATAGGGGGCCTACATCAAATTCAGCAGAAGTGCTAGACCTATAGGTTCCATTACGGCAAAGATGACGCGCGGTGCAAGCTGGGACGACATCAGGTGCGTGAAATATTCTGAGCAGTGTGTGTCGTCATATTCGACTCGTTGTCGCGATTGATACTGATCGGTACTGAAATCACGTATATACATACGTGATTTCAGTACCGATCAGCTGTGCAAAGTGTAAACCCGATGTGTTGTCTACCGGCGGCGGCCTCGTGAAATAGTGAAGGAACACATGCTGTACATGTAGATCAATGGTCCACAATTTTTTCGAACTGCAAGCCGCATAACATGGGCTTGTATTCACTTCGGGCTGGACCAATGCAAAATTATATCAATAATAAAAGACAGCGCGTGTTCCACACGACTGAGCTCGGTAGCACTTTTTTCCTCTGAAATTGAAGGTGTGCGCTGCTTAAAACCAACAAGTAAATAAGTAAGTAAATCGCGAATTTATATAGCACATAACGATAAAAATTAACGTTAAATTTGCTAGTCGAAAAAGAAAAGAAAGCATTAAATAAATTATTTGCTAAACCCATATAGAGTTTTATGTTTCGGTGTTTTTTCTTTGACGCTGCTGGCCGGATAACAACCAGTCCGTCGCACACCGGATGTGGTCTGCAGATTGTACAACCACTGAGACGGCCAGACTTGAGCGGAAGAAATTTTTACTCGGTTGAGCCAACCTCGTAATACTCTGCGGCGTTCTGGCTTAGCTAGAATTCCTGATGCAGTGTCATATAAGACAGCAATCGAACGACGGTAGCAAGTGATATTTTGCCGCTTTGAGTCTGGAGTAGTAGTTATGTCAGTGGCAGTACTGTACCAATAGCTATTACTACTAGCATTGCACCAAATATAGGCCTACTGCGACTTTTAGGAATCAGTAAAAATCTACAATCACGAGCGGCCCAAATGTGTTACGGCCAGTTTCGTTGGCCGCGACAAATTATCTTCTTCAATTGCAGTCAGCAATTCGCATGTGATTTTCATGTCTGGTGACTACAAGTGATTAATTAATGTTGTATCATTATATTAACGGTACGTGCGGCAGTGAGTGTCGGTTTGTACGATCAAGCAGTGAGCGGATGCACACGCACGTACGCTCCGCGTAGACATCAGTTAATAATTCATCATTATTAAGCCGATGCGTTAATCGTTGAATACAGCTTGTATCAGGTCTACGTCAGTCTCTGCGTGAATTTTTTTCGTAACTTTTAACTTGTTTTCTTTTGCCCTTTTTCAGTCAATAACCGTTAATTTCATAAGTTACGCTGTGAATATTTATACATTGTATAGCACTCGTCATAAACCTCAGCTGCGACGTTCAGACGTCCGTCTTTCGAACAATGCCAGAATTTCTTTTGTGGTCGATGAGACTTTGTCGATGCAATCAATGAATACAAACACACTCTGCCAAAACCGAAGCTCTGCGCATTTCGCTGCGCGATAAACATTAAACGGAGTCGACGGCGACCGTCTCCAGTTGTTTATTTGGCCGCTCGGAACAGTAATTCCCAGCGGGCTTATATTTTGCTGTTGTTTTTTTCTTTTCTTATTTTCGGCGCGCGGTTCCCGAGCTCCCTCGGCCGATCGCCGCGAAACTTTGACACATGATGAAAAGTGTGTTTAAATTTATAATCCAATTTTCAAAACTCGGAGGTCATCCCCCAAAAAATATGCGAGCAAGAAACATCCAAAATTCGGAGATATTTCAGACGATTTTAGTAATGGCCGTCGGTCGCCGCTACGATTGACTGCGTTAATTCGACCATTGACCGGCTACACAGCGTGCTGCTGACGTCGCTTTTATACCATACCGCACGACCGCTACAGTCTCTACACCACACTGCAGATAAATATTTCGCGTTAATAAAACCAAAGCAAAACTAAAACGAAATCTCTTGCGATGAACCTAAAACTAGTTTTATTTTTGTCGCAAATGTAACATAGGCGCAACCAAAAATCTCGCACAAATCCATATAGCAAAAGATCTGCGAAACCCGAGTGTGCAGGATCGATTGTCGCTGCTGATAGTTTCCCTCGGGCGCCCTCGTTATGCAGTCACCGTTGTAACCTAATTGCGCATTTGTGAATGCTTTAATTGCAGATATTTGCTTATTACGAGTACTGAGCTTATCGTCATGAAGTGTACCTAGTTACCTCACGGTCTGAAACGACGATTTGGATTTGCGCTGCGTCGATGCCTGCAATCTCTGCATGTAGTAGCAGCGGTCCTGCCACCTGGGCAATCGTGTACAGCATGCAATAATAGAAGAATGCGTCTTGAAGGAGTAAGCTTACCCAAATTTAAGGCCTCCGTATAGAAGACTTTTTGAAATTTAGAAATTAGGAAGTCAAAACTTACATTGTTAACAAGTAATTTGAGCAAAGCTCATGAGACGCGCGACAGCCTTAGCAGTTCCTTTTCGCAGGTTGTTTAGGTCTATTTCCAGCCATGTCGGCGCAATTTCTCTTGAAATGTGCACCACAGTCGAAAATTGCTAGCAAAAACACTAAAACCTTTTATTTTGGGAGTTCAGCATCATTCGAGGTCATCGATGTTGACACCATTAAAAAGCCCGTCACCAGTGCTTGTTATGATAAGCAGCATGTCTGTATCTATCTGCAACCGTTTTCACACTATACGAGCCAAAAAGGACAAAATAACGTTTTTAGGGGGTACTCCTCTTTGACGCCCTCGTTCAAGAGGAATCCCCTCATCTAGGGGCACCAAATTTTGTCACGATAAACTAGAGACCTTGGGGCAGCCCACAGTGAAGACTTCGTGATCCTAGCTTGCACCGTTTTGATAGGGCTGCAGAGTGTGACAGACACACTCACACAGACGCCCAGGCCATGGCAAAAAGGAGCGAAGCATTCTGCTATCGCGCGTAATTTTAAATGATGCTAAGCCTCTGTGGTCTACGCTTTGTGTTGGACAAGACAAGACAAGACAGTTTGTTCTCTTCTGCAGAAAAGTTGCATCAGATAACCGTTGATTTATGTCTATGTTTTAGTATCATCTCTAAGATCTAACACCTTGACAAGTGTTACAGCGCGTGTGGCTGCGCGTTTGTTGTCGCCTGCATATCGAACTATCGAATGTCGCATATTGATGTTAGCTGACTAGAGTGCATGGTGTCATAGGGCTCTTCATCAACAGTGAACAACTGGCACCCACCCGTGTGTGCATGTAGTGCTGTTTGTCTGTCTGTCTTCGTGTGATTACAGCCGATGTATCGAACCTTCTGTGACGACGCGAGCACCTGCTATCCCGGCATGCACTGCGTGACGACATCTCTGGAATAATCTATTAACTTGATATTGTTGCCCGGTATTTTTTTCAGCAAAATTTAGTGACATGAACAGTTTATCGAGCACTATCTAAATATTGTATTACCT
>Ga0209454_1004263_pt1 | contig 10608 bp, 4 predicted proteins | sample WorMetHERISLAND1_2_FD_187400 | JGI IMG/M metagenome (GOLD analysis project Ga0209454, IMG submission 187400) | Marine gutless worms symbiont microbial communities from Max Planck institute for Marine Microbiology, Germany - Olavius geniculatus... | ecosystem: Host-associated > Annelida >...
GGCATAGCTGGCCGTATTGTTGGGACGACGCGCCTTTCGCCTCTATTTACATTCGACCCACCGTCTGTCGATCTGTTGGTCAGCCGACGTTTTTTGTCTGTCTCTCTCTCATCCTTTGTTAATACTGTTGAGAACGTATTCATTTACATACCGACTCCTTCGTAGGCGTCAACGCCTTCTCTACGTATACAGTCCAGTCTTACGTTGTACGGACGACAATAGCGCACATGTCACGTTTGCCTTGTGAAGTGACCGCCGACCTACATTGCTATGTTCGGTGTTCAATGAACTCGGCCAGATCGCATTAAAAAATAATTATGTTAATTAGCTTTTATTCAACTGTTTTGTCAATGTTTGATGTATTTTTCTTCCTGGACGTTAGTTGTGGAACGCAACAGATTATTTGAGTTAACCAGTCAATCAATCAATCAATCAGCCAATCAAAACATTTATTAGTGCCATGTGTCGCAAAAGAATCAGAAACGCACTGATCATATATAGTAACTTGAAACAGACTTTTACTGTCGGACATTCAGGCGGAGAACAATCATATTTTTGCTAAAATTTTCTGAAATGCAAGTGAAACAATATGTGCACATGCGGTTTGGAAAAAAAAATTTATATATAAAAAGTAAAAATTAACTGTAAATGCTTGCTCATTGACATTGGCAAGTGATTATTGATTACAAAGTAAAGTAACGGTTCTGCGAGAGACATTGCCGCGTTGCTGTACTGTAGTAATTCATGTGTTGAATGTTAATAAAACTGTTGAGACGTCTTCAGTGTGGCTGACTGCATAAACACCATAGCTGCTAAGTGCATGATCTGTCGCGACCTTTGCTGACGACTTGTCACTCGGCCCACACTTCCCATCCATCCATTTACAGAGAGCAAAACAATCGAATTTACTTTCTCCCGTCGCTTAATGCAACCAGCTGCTATTATATATACCATAGTCATAGCGTCTGTCGCCTTCTCTGTGTCACTACGTAGTGCGATAATATCTTGCGTGACAAAACGCCACAAATGAAGTCCAAATAACAAATTATATAAAGTACAGATGTTGCAATAGCCTCCCTAATTGTGTGATATGCATCTAAAGATAAATCAATGGGCTATTTTAAGCATTTATCATTTATTCTATTTTTGTCTCGTGTTACTTTGTGGTCGAATAGCAGATCAAGTCGATACTGTACATGGTGGCACATAAACGTAGAACACACTATCTTACGTAAATCGATCAACTAAGCGGACAGTTTCGGAAACGATTAGCTATGATCATTGTAGTAAAGGGTGGTCATGTTCAGCACTCTCTGTGTTCAAGGGTTTAACTTGACCGCACTTGACTGCAATGATCAAACTGACCAATGAGCAAGCAGTAGTGCATTACAGTAAACACCGTCTAACAGCGTCAGTGTCCTACGTGATTACGCTCGCATACGCGTCAACCAATGACCAATAAACTCGCCCTGTTTACCCTTTGGTAGGTTCGTCAAAAACTACACCGTGTCACTTCAGTTCAGTTCAGTTACAACGCTCTGTACGCGCCTCAAAACTCGAACTGCAGGAAGCGAAGAAACCGTGGTGTTTAAAACTGCGGTGTTAAAACGTCGGTAAGCCACCGGTGCACAGGTAAGGTGGTCTATATCAGCGCTGATAATTGGCGCCTACCTGGGCAGTTGCTGCAGCAGATGACGCAGCTGTGGCATCAATCATACCGCATCAACGTCAGACAACGTCTTCAAGGACATCATCGCAACTGCAGTCAGCAACTGATGAAAATCGTCCAATTGTGGTTAAAAGGCTCGGGTATATATCCCAAGCCACCAAATTTAGCCGCCGAGCCGATTTTTACGACATTAGCCAGCAAACGCAAAAACGCGCCGTAGCAGTGTTATTTTTCGAATGATAGTCTTCTGACATTTTTAAAGCATACTGGTATCAGTTTTCGTTACAGCTGATTTTATAAGTACAGCAGTAGGCCTAATCACATACCAAGTAGTATGAAATTCGAGTTCAAAAGATTTTTAAGCGAAAATTTTTGCAACAGCTGCAATTTTTAGGTCCAAAAATGTTTATCATTCACAATCTTACAGTTAATCGAAAACAGCTATGCATTTGGTGAATTAATTTTTTTAGATTTCGAGGAAAATGGCGGCAAACAGTGAAAAGTAGAAAGGAAGAGGTTAAAGGGAGGGAGGAAAAGAACGCGGTAAAAAAGAGAAATCGATCTTGCGCATTCTGATTTCCGGACCTCGGCAGATGTAAGAATGAAGTCGCTTATTTGGTTGCATTTGCCATTTTATTATATGCTAACTCCTGCAACAAAATGAAAGTTTTTTTGCAAGTTTGTAGCGTTCTTTGATAAACAATACGAACAAAGTCGACGACGGCGACCGTCTCCGGTGCGTTATTTTAATTTGCTTGATTTCATTTTGCTGCCCACATGTGTGAAGCCGCATCTCTTGAACACCGTCCTCTGATTGTAGTTACCGTCTTGCAGTCATGCAGCGTAAGTGTCGTCATGATGATCACTGTTTATGCGACCCTTGCGAGGCCTTGCGCGTTGCCTCCTATAATTCATATCTTCTTGTCTTTGTCTTGCCTTCGCTCGCACCGCCGCAAATCTGTCCGCCAACATGTCGTAAACTCTGCGCACAGCAAACATCAGTGGACGCCTGCCTTACAAAGCACATTCTATTTTACACGACACGACGTTTGTGAGCATAAGTAGCAAAATTATCTTGAAATCGAATGGTTAATCCGCAGGCGCGAAGATTTTTCGTCTGAAGTAAGCCTTACTAAACTAACTCAACGATTAATCAGTCTTGTGGCTGGCTAACATTTTGATCTAGTTTCCGCTTTTTGCTTGCTGTTTGTTGATTTGTTTTTCTCTGAATTGAATGACGAATAAATTTAAATATAATTATTTATTCTGCCAGTGCATGGGATGACTCGTCTGCGAAGTTCGAAAAAAACCGATTGTGACGTTCACCTTTTTTTCTGTTCGCCACTTCCATCCAGTACGTGACTGACTGGTGATACGCATGTTGTACAGAAAGTAAAAAGCAATGGCGCCAGACTCGACTCGACTCGTGGCGAATTAGCATCGCTGATGATTGTTTAGTGCGCAATTCCTCGGAATAATGTCGCGCGCATATCGCAGCATCCAGCTGGCTAGACGACCCGTATATATAGTGTGATGAGACCGACAGAAAGAAAAAGCCAGGGTAGAGTGAAACTTTTTCAAAAGAGAGGACAAGTGCGTACGTCTCCTCACTGTTTGCTATTAATTATCAATCAATCAATCAATCAAGTTTATTTCAAACAGAAACGTCCATAGAACACAGGTAAAATAATAAAAGCAATAAAAGTGATAAAAAAGCAAAAATAAAACATACACATCACAGTCCAAATGTCCCACAGTTTAAATGTGCTTTTTACTAAAATAGGCCTACGTGTAAAAATAAGGCTCACAGTTTTATCTGCATACTTACTGAAATACGTTCCATACGTGCCTGTAGTTGTCCAAAATTTTATTTTACAATAGTTTCTGTATAGCGCAAAAAACTATAAGTTAGCAATATTTTAAGTATTATAATAATTTTGTTGTATTTTTGTCATATTGCAATTTAAAAAAAAGACGTACACAAATGCAACCAATAGTTCGCACTTAGTTTCAGGTGTCTACACCATTTTCTATTTTGAACAACATCACTACAGCTCCAGAGAGAGCAGCGCAGGGGTATCAGCACATACAAGCCTAGAAACATTGTCCTGGCTACATTATGCTTGCACTTTGCGTGCTGACCATGCAATGAATATTTGTAACTGGGGTCAAGCACTTCGAATGAAAGGCAGTGGTGCGGTTAGCCGATCAGCGTTACATCACATTATACCGTCACTAACGTAATCGCCATCGTTTTTATCATCCAGCAGCAGCTGCTGCTGCTGCATTTGCTCCTGTGTTATGAACCTACCGTGTGGACAAAAATAATGACACTCCTTTCAACTGAAATCTAATAATAAATAGCGTGTCAAACGCACATTGCACATAAGAATTTCATCAGTCTTACACAACAAAATATTATTAGGCCCCTACTTTATCGTAAATAAATATCTTTTAGCCAAAAAAATTGTGGAGTAAAATTTTATCTGCACAATTGTGTTTGCAACTTTTGGCAAAAAACAATGGCTTGTTGAGTTTTTGATGCATAGGCTTATTGTTATTATTGTTTTATTTCTTTATTATACGATACTCTCAGTGTACATGGTATGGGTTACCACAACATGTGCAAAACTATATATCGCGAAAAGTCAAGCAATATCAACGACTTTCAAATGACTGGTAAATTACTAGAACAAAAATAAATCGCTAGTAAAACACATTACACAAAAAAAATTACGGGGAGGAAACGTCGTGTGTTGTTTTATTCGCCGGTCAACTGTAAATAAAACAACGCAACGTAACGAGACTCGACGTCTTGACTCGTGTCGTCGTAACGAGTCAGCCATGTGACTGTAGAATGCGCTGAAAAGACGCATTGATGTCATCAGGGTCGGCAACTGAGCGCAATGGTTGACCCAACATAATGCATGCACGACTGGCAGTCAATACCGCACTGTAGCTTACGCTTGATCTGCAACCTCGTGTGACAAAAGTGCCTTACTTTCACCTCACTCATCCAACTACTCGGCCACTGTTTGTCCGAACGATCAACCATCTGTAGCAGTATATCACTAACATTTTTTCTACCCCAAAAAGTCTTTTTGGGACTTTAAGGAAAAGCTGTGTTTCAAATTTGGCAATCGGTCTAAAATTGAAGTCACAATCTTGTCCACAGACACATGAATGGACTGATGGAGTCCAGACACACGAAAGGCCCGCCGCGGGGTGATTTATATTGTGTCCAATGCTATGCACTGCATCGGACAGACAATTATTGTGACTCTTTTATTGCAGCTTCTCCGGAAATGAAATCAAGCGAACAAACCCGATCTCTTTTAATCAGCTTTTAACCTAATGTTGTGTGTCCGTTCCAGACTGGGAGAAGATATTGACGAGCGTTCACATCAACGCAAGTTTTTAATAGCCGTTGTTATTTCGATGACTGCTTATGTCACGTTTCTACTTATAACAGACCTAACCTTAAACAACGCTGTTATGTATTTGAACTGCTAAGGTATAGGAATGGCAATATGCTTAAGTCTTTTATCGTGCCAGCTTTGCATTATGCGTAAGTTTGTGTAACTTTGTGTGTCTCTATTTTATTGTGCGCATTGTGTTTATCGTGTCTGACGGAGAATAATATTAGACTTTGTCGTTTGTCGTTTTGATGACCTTGTAAGTAGTTTGATTTTGAGCTACAGGCGAACTGATGTTGCTTATTGGTCATTCATTTATTCAATCATTCAAATATGCGAGATACAATTAGCTGGCTGAACATTTCTAACGTTCAGAGAATTTAATGATGACATGTACTGTCGTGCATGACTGTTGTTTCTATTTTTAAAAAGTCTGACTACGATTGTAAGAAAAGAATATTGAAAAAGTGTTGAATTGCACTGAATTAATGATGCAGTTCCGCCGTGATTTATCTAGAAACTAAAAACTAGAAAGAGTGGAAGAGAGCTGGACGAAATTGTCAAACAAGCGGCGTATTTGCTGTCACGGCAGTGCGTGCCCGTCACTTTGGGATTATTTGTATGCCGGCGTCTGCCTTCCAGCGATGCCTGCACACGGTCGGGCACAAGCTTTCTCGCTCGATATCAAATTGCTGCAGTGCAGCGTCAGTGGAAAATTAGTTATCATCAGAGCGCAGTCGATGTCACAAGTAGCGCGGTAAGTTGATCGACGAGCTGAAGGTGACACAATGTGGACCCACTGCGTGCAAGGGCTGTTGACGACAGACCGACTGAAGTGCCGGCTACGTGCGAGAAAGAGGACCAAAACCCCGCCAGTGTCATAACCCGTTTAGACGAAAACTGGACAGTATACAATAGAACATTATCTACGACCTTAGGCTTGCAAGAGATCTCCGTTCACGTAATAAAAGTTATACCTTTTTTCAGTACGAAATAAATAGCGGACGATTGTACGTATGTATGTATGTACTTGCTCACTCTATGTGACAAAAACATAACAGAATGCTGCTGGTCAGTAGGAAGAATTGGTCAGGGGTGGTTCTGTCCTAAGAGGTTCTGCTCCTACCCTGTCGATAGACGGGGTACTATTCAGGGACGGTGGAGGGGTTATGTCAGACCACAGCTACGCCGTTCGCAGCTGCAATCGCGTGATGACATGTCGTCAAGACTGCTGCTGCTGCTGGGTCCATTGATTGTGCAGTGATGAATTATAGACTTCATAACTGCCGACGTCCTCAACTCAATTCAGTCGTTTCTTTGAGCGTTCTTTTGATCTGATTCGAAAGATATACCCTATCGCTGCGCTTGCTGTCTTGTGATAATATGATGTCAATCTGATGACAGACCGATAATATGGCAAAGATCAAGCGGACAGGGAGCGTTGCTACTAACCAACAATTGTGACAGTTGCTCTAATATGTAAATTTTGTTCGGTTTCACTAGCTAAAATTTTGCTGTAAAGTTACATAGTACACTGGGTTGCTTATAAAATTCACTACTATCAAAAGCAGTGAGTAATAAGCACAGCGACATTGTCAGTAATTAGCAACTGAAGCAGAAGTCCGACCTGGCCGGCTTAAGCGCCAAGGTATCGACATATTTCGATTTTCTGGTGCGAATGTGTAGAAGAAAGAAAATGAGGGGAAGAAAAGAAAGAGGCGAATGCAAGACTCCTTGTGTGGTCGATGAGGTATAACAAGTAACAACCCATCGCCATCTATAGCCTGTGGGTGACGTAACGGTCGACCAGGTAACTTCAAAACGATGCAGTCACGCCTCGTCGCCCGTCACCGCCGTACCCTCTGCAACACTTACCGTGCGACCCTTCTAATAGGCCGCATTACGTGCCTTTCCCGTTCGTTCGTTTGTTTGTCCGTCCCTCTCGTCCGTCCGTCCCGCACGGGTTCATAAATTGGCGCGAAAGTTTTTCAAGACAAGAGTATGTTGGGTTAATTGAAGCTTTGCAGTTTAAGCGGATGGTCGCAAAACATGTCCGCACTGTGGCAATATATTTTTGTTCTAGTTAGGCACAATTGTACATTACAGCGTCATGCTGTCGACAAAGCAATGATTTCTGTGTAACAATCTACCTAACATGCCTGTGACTTATTACTGCATCTAGAGTTGCACATCATGATACCGTCTCAAATGTGTTTCGTGCGTGTTACAATGGGGCACATATTCACATACACATGGCTGCAAAGAACCACAATACCGTTATTTACCTGGACCATGTCTTACAACTATAAGTAAGTTATTGTTTGCTTCTATCACGGTTATGCTGTTTGATTGTCAGTATTGGTTTTTTCTAAGTTATGTTTAGTAAACTTTTTCTTTATTTGTTTTATTTTAAAAAAATCTTTTCTTTGAATTTTATTTAATTGTTATTGTACTGGTATTTAGTTACATTACTTCTGCATATACGTTTGTTATATGTTTGGTTTATTAACTAAATAAATAAATTTATGCACAAGTTATACACTCTAAAAGCCGATGTGATAATTTTTCCACACGTGCGAAGATGCAGATCATTATCAACATGTGCAGCATGCAGGAAACACGTCTGACACGGTGGTATCGTCAAAGTGACGTTGAATCCATTAATCAATCAATGTATTATTTGCTTGATACAAAAAAAATGAAAAAGCGTAATGAAAAAGCAATACACGACCTATTGCTTAAGCAGTCAGTGAGAACACAGAGGCCTAAGGCATGGTCCAAGTAAAATACATTCACATAATAAATGCATGTATACGTAAAGATAAACTTGTATTCAAAATAAACTACCGGCACTGTGTTTAAAATACAGTACTGTAAGTCGAATTAACTTTTAGTTTGCAGCTAAAAATCAACTGCATTAGATATATTGTCAAACTTACTTTTTAGTGCCACAATGGAAACTGCTGCCACTTTTGTAATCAAATAGATGCTTGAGCCGTTGCTGCAATATTATACAACTGAACGTGTGGACAGAATAGCGTGGTACAGTGTCTGTCATATCAAAGAGAGTCCATGCTTGCTTGTGAGACCCGCGACTGAGAACATAAAAACACGTCGTATACAGCACTATTGCCCCTGTACAAGCTGCTGCTGCTGCTGCTGGTGTCATCAGAGCATTGTGCAGTGTAGTGTTCTCGCGAGAGTGGTGGTCGGTCGTGAACGTGCTATTCGACGGTGGCGGTTTCGGACGTCGTCAACGCTGCGGTTAAAAACGATCTATCGCTATCGTTAGAGCCTCACCACACACGCAGCTAGACCGTCACGTCCGTCGCCTTCGCCATCGTCAAGCCGTCGAACGTAATGTGATTATGCTATAAGCAATAACGCACCGCTGACCGACGCCCAATCGAAGCCAATTAGACGATATACGAGTCCTAGCCTTAAAGCAAAGGTGAGCTACGAGGTCAGCCAAGACATAAAGCAGCCATTTTAATCATTGGACAAGTCAGGTTCGATGCCGTCCAGCTATTTTTTCTTGTTAGATTTGACGGTGTTTGTAGCAATATTGTTATTGTTATTGTTATATTCTATTTTCATACGATACGTACGAAAATGCAAGATGCACACGTTAAAGCGAAAGGTCTATGGCTTTAGTATACCAAAGGCAGCTACACTTTGTAGTCGCATCCGAAATCGCGAGTTACCATGCACAATTTTCTAGGTCTACGTAACCTTTAGTGACGGACCTCTTAGTGACGGACAACGCTGGCAACTGGCAAGTTTCAAATTATTTTGCAGAAAATGCATCAAATCAAATGCACTTTAAAATTAAAGTATGGACTGTATGGTAGTGCGAAAATAGTTACTAGCATGGTTAGAATCAAATACCTAATATACTACTGCTAGTCGGCGTTTCGTAAATGTTGCTAAAGTTTTTTTTTAAAAAAGTGCTTGCTTGTTAGTTAAGAAATATCAAAAACAATCTTAATTGCCGACACTGTAGTTTAACTAAACTTACATTTTTGTAACTCGAAAGCAGGAAATGTTAAATAGTTAAATCCTGGTTAAAAGGGCATACGATAATAAACAAAGAACATCAGAGGACGTTACTTAAGCACTACTAAAGCAACACTTTGCGTTCAGAAGGAGAGAAAGAGAAGTGTAATGATGTATGTCGTCGTGTGTGGCAATGGTATTCCCCGGCGCTGGACGCTGTCGTCTCTCTATATACATGGGCCATTGCTCTGTGGTATTACATCAGGGGAAAGAATATACGTCGGTCATAAAGTTTCATTATTGCCGGACGATGCTGTAGTACTTGTACGATGAGCGTCGTATCGGAATGCTCGCATGAACGATCCAATCTGTCCGCCGCGCTGTTATAACATACCGGGCGGTCCGCTCTCCACGGTGATCGATTTGCAAAACTTTTATGTTGATACACTGAGCAGCAGCGTACACTGCAATAAGGTGATCACTACAGATCTAACCGCACCGAAACACGTGGTACCAAATACTAATTATGAACATAAATCAATCAATTATCAATCAGCGCGTTTATTTCTGTTCAACAAACCACAAAACGCAGATAGGCAGGTGACGTGAAGGCAGACACAATGAAATACGCAAACACGAACACTTGCAAAAAATAAACACATACCCACAACGACACGAAGAGAGCAGATAGATTTAAAGTATGACATTAATATTTTATACACTACAGGGTTTTTTAGATTTAAAGATTGGAGCAATTCTTCAAATGTGTCGTGGAATTTTTAACGACCACTTTCAATACATATACGCGTGCGATCGTCACGCTATGGATGCCTGCTGTAAAGGTGATGATGCTGAGTGATTAGAAATCGCGTCCCAAGCACGTGGCAAGCAACAGCAGCGGCAGCAGCGTGACGTAATCACTCGGGGAGTCTGATATTAATAAGTTGTTGTCGGCGAACGAGACGATTCTTGAGTGGTCTGCTCGGACGGTCGTTCTGTTGCTGCTTCTGTCATGAAGCGATATGGGCGATGGCTCTTACGGCCAAAATGCTTGTGGGAGCGACGCCCCACATATGCTTGATTTCCGACGAATTTCTGCAACAGTAGAATTAACCAATTCTACAATTCTAGCTTACAGCTTTTCTCCTGCCCGAAAGATTGGGAATAAATAGAAAAGTAGCGAAAGAGAGTGGGAGTAAAATAGAGAAAGATGGGAGGGAAAAGCAGAAAAATGAAGGGTAGAGGAAGTTGCCCCCACAATGATGTCTAAGAGTCCTGGCGCCTACAGTGACTGCTGCATGCTGGTGTGGCGTGATTTATTTTTCTCGTCACGAGTCGACTTCCGGCTGGACGCTCAACGTCAACGGACGAGAGGTCCTCTTAGTGCCATTGCCGTCACATCATCGACTTGATGGTCAATCCACACCACACGCCCGGCCATAATGGATATTAAAGCTCATCGATTTCGTCTTGCCAGTCATTATTATTATTATTATTATTATTATTATTATGCACGAAAATTATTAA